>OGFJ01001695.1_pt1 | contig 13641 bp, 10 predicted proteins | sample 1570861 | NCBI WGS metagenome assembly OGFJ01 (sample SAMEA2582060, study PRJEB24529) | metagenome | biome: Human gut stool | place: China | collected 2011
TAAGTATTGTTTCAGATAATGGAGCAGAAATATTAATGCATGTAGGCCTTGATACTGTAAAATTAAAAGGAAAGTATTTTACACCTAAAGTTAGTGTAGGAGACAAGGTTAAAAAAGGAGATTTGATTTGCAGACAATATATTCAACATTGTTTGAAGGTTATTCTCTTCCATTTTTACAATTTGTTTTTGGTTATAAAAATAGGTCGAAATTGGTAATTCATGTTTCCATTTTGAGAAGAATTTTCTTGAAGCAAAAATCCACTCCTTCGATAGATTGGAAGTTGAAATATGCTCTACCAAAATATCATAAATACATAAATTTCTATATCCCAATTGTTTTATCTGTATAGAAATATCAATATCATAAAAATGAAACCCACCAAAACTCTCGTCGAAAGAGATCTTTTCAAACAATTTTTTAGGTATACAAAAGAATAATCCATCTAAAGCGACAACATCACTAACAGATTCTTTATAAGGGTTATTCAACGTTAAATGATGATCTGACCGATTAAATCTATCAGTATCTAAATTATATTGACGCGTAGAATTCGTTTGATTATCTTTATGATTGATTCCCCACCATATACCGGGAAACTTACTGATGTATGTAGGTCCAGCTATCCCAACCATTCCTACACTAGGATCCTGAAAATGTTGCAACAATTTTTTCCCCCAGTCAATTGTATGATATAATATATCGTCATGCATAAAACAAATTAATGGATAACGAGCTTTCGCTACTCCAATATTATATGCCTGAAATATATTATATTGATTTTTAGAATTATCAATACAAACCACTTCATACTCTATTCCTATGGTTTCAGAAATATTTTTTTCTAAAACAGGAGATATCCTATTACTTCGATTACATATTACAATAGAAACCATGTTATTTAAGAAGTTTCTTAGAATTAATAATATGGGCACGACTGCAAGGCCCTTCATTTATCAGAATATCACTTTCGTCCCTTTGTAAAGAATCTACTAATTTAATAAAATTAACAGCAGCTATCTGAGGTGACCATTCATTTTTAATAGTATCATAAGCTTCTACTGCAAATTGTTTTCGTAAACTATTATTTTCAATTATAAATTTCACAGCTTTATACAAGCTCTTAATACTCCCAGATTGAAATAACATGCCATTTTTTTTATGCTTAACTAAAAAAGGAGCTGCTCCTATTTTATTTGATGCAACAACAGTACAACCATTAGCCATAGCTTCACTTAGAACAACCCCCCAACCTTCACCTCTATCACTCGTAAATATAAAAATATGAGACTCCCTCATCATCTGTAAAACTTCTTCATTCGGTAAATTTCCCAATAAAGAAACGTATCTTCCGACCTCCAATTTATCTATTAAATTGGTAATCAACGAAGTCCATTCCACCCCTCCACTTCCAACCATATTTAATTGAAATTCGATGTGATCTTTTTTTAATTTTGAAGCAAGTTTAATAGCTAAATCAGGACGTTTTACCTGCGAAATAGTTCCACACCAAAGAATTTTAAGAGGTTGGTCCTCTTTCTCTTGCAAAATGCTGGTTATATTTATTGATGGTACATTAATAAAATATCCCCATTTAAAACATTTATGAGGATAAGACAACAACATTGCCGTATCTAATCGATTATATGCACTAGCACCAAGCATATATAAATTTTTTCTTCTATATCTAGTATGCTCTTTATATAGTTTTTTCCAATATTCCAAATGAATCAAACGGCGGTCAATTTTCTTAAAAAGACGTTCCTCATATCGGAATGTCAATTTATTTTTTTCTAACCGATCTCTTATCAAAAACTCTGGAGCAGCACCTAATATAACGACATCTGAAGATATTGCTAATTCTTTTGCTTCTTGTAATCTCTCACGTGATTCATATGCTGGTAAAAGATATTTTTTATAAGAAAAATCTTCATAACCTCGTTTCCTGAATTCTTCAGGCAAGGGTTCAAAAGTCACCATTGTATAACCATCACCTATTAATTTGTAAAACTCATCTGCAAGAGGAACTTGATGATGATTAATAAAATTAGTATAAAACGTAATTGTCATTTCAGAATTGATTTTATTATACGCAAAACAAAACTCCTCATATATTTAGAAAATGATATCATAGAAAGAAAAGAAATTACAGAATATATAACTATTTTTATCAAAGCATTGATACAATCTATATAGGAGGCTCCATCATGAATAAAATCCGGTATAAAAATCACTAATAAAATTGGGATGAACAATAAAGTGATACCTTTTCCCAAGTTATATACATACTGCAATACATTTAATCTAAATCCCCATCGAAATAAAAAATAAGGTTTCCACATATAAATATAAATCAATAAACTCAATGTATTTCCTACTAAGACACCCAATAAACCATAATAAAAGCCCAATAAGCAAGATAATAAAATACACGTTACAAACTGAGCTATCGGAACCCATGTATCATTAAACATACCATAACCAAATATAAATTGACCCGTTGTTCCATTAGTTTGATTAATGAAAATATTGATACATAAAATAATAAGAATTGATTTAGGAAGGATATACTGAGTCCCAAGCCAAAGAGAAATAAACGGTTCTATAAAAACAAAAATACTAAATACAACAACAGCAGCGATGTATAACCTAACATAGAATAATTCCCAATAATTTTTCAATATATTGCGCTTATTTCCTTCTGCTATAAGACTTCCTACTCCGGCTGTTGTACTTTCTGTCAAATTATTAACCAACAAACTAATTTTATCCGTAATAATTGTATAGTTACCATAAAAAGCGACCATTTGTAAATTAGAAAAAGAATAAATCAAAAAAGGGACTGTCTGCCATTGAGCAAAAACCCCGATTTTATGAACAAAAAGCTGCTTGGTGTACTTCATCACCTCGGGATATTTTTTGAATAGTTGCTTGCCTTGACGCACTTCACTGCGAAGCCACGGGTAGACTTGATTGATTTTCCAATTCAATACGAAAGAATAGATGATACCAAAGGTGAATTCAATAGCAACCCATAGATAATAACTACCGGTATAGTAGGCCGAAGCCATTTGAATGAGAGTCTTAATAATAGTTGCTGTTTGGAAATAGGCGGTGACCACATAATTTTTTTGGTCGGCTCCCAAAAGCGTTTGTTTGTAGTTGGCAAAATAACCGATTAACGAGGAGGCCAAAAACGAGAAATAGGCAAAAAAGATAACTCCCATCTCAAACTCCGTATTGGGAAATATCAACGGAAGAAAGCAAGCCAGTACAATGCCTGCACCCAAGATAATAAAACCTATCCAACGATAGAGATAACCGAACACAGAGATAATCTCGTTGATTTTTCCCTCATCGTGCTCGAATAGGGGCTTATAAAGCACATAACCTATGGCGCTTCCTATCCCCAATTCTGCCAAATTAAGAAACCCGAGCAGGTTTTGCAGCGTGCCGGTGAGTCCCACAAAATCAGCTCCCAGCGTATCGAGAAATATCTTCCGGGAGAAGAACGAGAGAATAAGAGTCAGGAAATAGAATATGAGATTGACCCTTGCAGTCAACAATGATTTTTTGACCCGCGATTCTTGTTGAGGCATATAATATAAAGACATTCTATTTTTATTATTACCGGAAGAAAGACTTAACCCTTTTCCTCTGAAACCATCGTTTCTTCCAGCATCTCCACTGTCTTGGATTTACATCGACGCAGGAGCAGTTTTATTTTCAATTCTATTTTACAAATCCACGCTTAAACTATTGTTTTCCCTCTATCTCATCATGGGTAATAAGCAATAGCATTAAAGTACCAACAGGATTCAAAGCAAGAGGTAAAAGACAGATAAATTTACCCCCTAAAAATCCGTCCTATTCTATGAGCAATTTTATAGATGACATTACGTTTTTTCTTTCTTCCATGTTCCACTCCATAGCCGTAACCGTATCCATAACCATAGCCGTAACCGTATCCATACTTTTTGCTCTCCATTTCGACACCATTGATGACAACCGTAAGGTTCTTGAATTTATTCTCCCGGTAGAGTTTTTCCAATTCCGGCAAATAACGGCGATCCAACATTCCGTTACGGATTACATAGACCGTAAGATCGGCTACCCGACCGATGATAGAAGAATCGGCTACGACTAATGCCGGCACGCAATCCAATATAATATAATCGTATTGTTTCTTCAACTCTTCCACCAAAACAGGTAATCGATCGCTCATCAACAATTCCGAAGGATTGGGAGGTACAATACCGGCCGAGATGATATCGAACATCGCATGAATGTTACTGGACTGAACGAGCTCGGACACACTGTTGTTTTTCCCGGAAAGCCAAGTCGACACACCGTTTTTCGTAGTCAGATCCAATGTTTTACTCAATGTGCGTTTTCTCAAATCCATATCAAGCAAAACCACTTTTTTATTGGTCATAGCCAATGTTACGGCAAAATTGCGAGAAACGAAACTTTTTCCCTCGCCCGGCATAGTAGACGTAAACATAACGACCCGTGCCTGAGGAGCAACGAAATCCATATTGGACCGTAACAACCTGAAAGACTCGGCCACACTGCTGGTCTTATTCTCTTCCACGACAATGGCTTGTTCTCCATCTCGGTCTTTCATTAAAGGGATTTCGCCCAATATAGGCATCGACGTATAATCCTCAATATCTTTACGCCCTCTCACACCGGTGTTCCACAGTAATCGCAAAAGCTGTATCGCCAACGGTATAATGAGTCCCACGATAAAGGCTCCCATCAATAACATTCTGCGAGCCGGGGCGACGGGCGCCGACGAACCGAAGGGAGACTCGATCACCCGTATATTGGCCTCGGTAATAGCCAACTGCAAAGCATTCTCTTCTCGTTTATTCAGCAAGAATGTATACAACGACTCTTTAATACTTTGCTGACGTATAATGCCCAAAGCCTTTTTCTCTTGTTGAGGGACCGACTCGATATGATCGAGAGTTTGCGACTCGACCTCCCGGGCCTTTTTCAATTTTAGTTTCAGTGTAGACAGATAACTATCCATCGAGGCTGTAAGATTGACTCTTACAGCGGCTAAATTATTGTCTAAATCTTTTACCAAAGGGTTATTCTCACCCGAATTAGCGGCTAATCTTTCTCTCTGTAACAGAATCTCGTTATAGGTCGTTATCTGATTTTGCAAGCCACTATCCCCTACCCCCGATACATTGGGTATCAACTGCTTACTATGTTCATTATCGGTCAAATAACGTTCTACCGCCCGTGCGATGGCATACTCGGTTTCCAGCTGCACCAATTCGTCTCTCATCTTACTGCTTTCGCTCATAAATTGAGTGGCCGCTGCATCTATACTGACAATGCGATTCTTTTGTTTGAAATCGGTCAATTCATTCTCTACGTCACCTAACTCTTTACTGATAATTTCGACTCGTTCATTAATAAATTTAGCCGTACTGGTCGCAATGCGGTTTTTATCTTCGATAATCGTTTCCCGATAAACATCGATCAAAGCGTTTAATATAGCCTCGGCACGTGAGATATTCGAGTCCACGCAGTTTATTTGTACCAATGTCGTACGTTCTCCGGCCAAAGAGGTCGAAATAAACGAATGATAAATATTTGCCGCAGTATTCAAGTCTATACGAGATACTTCGACCGGTACATTATAATAGGCCGATATTTTATCGGGGATATCCTCTACAATAAATCGACCGGCTGCGGAAATTATAGTATCACCGAACAAAAACTCTTGGCCTTCGTTGTCACTTTTCTTCGTACCTATTTTGAGTTGATTCAGTAAAAAACGATTCCCATTTAAGGGCTTAATTTCCATAGAAACCGGAGCCGTATAAGCATCTAAGAAATTCACCCGAATAGGCGACTCGGCATACAACTGATCATAGTGCAACCAATTTTTTACCTGATAAGTGACGTCCAAATGTAAGCGTCCGACAACTTCACGCATTAATTGATGCGACTGCAAAATATAGATTTCATTCTCGACTCCGCTACCCGATATGCCCCCATTTAATTCAAGAACAGCCGACATATCGTTTCCCGATTTGTTTTCGCTCTTCACTAACATTACCGCGCTTCTCTTGTATAACGGTGTTTGCATAGCTAAATAAAACCATGCGACCGACATACATATAACGACCGATAGCACAATCCAATACCAATTATCGAATACCAACTCGACAATATCCCGCAGGGTTACCCCTCCTTCATTTTTCTTATCGTTCTTAGTTTCTTGAATGAGCTCCATATAGAGATGTTACTTATCTTTTAACACAATAATCATAGACACAATAGACAGCACCGATGCTACAAGAGATATAATACTACTACCGGCAGAAATAAACGACAAGGTCGAACTACCTTTCACTCCTATCGATTTATTAGGCTGCACATAGATTACATCGTTCTGCTTTAAATAATAACAAGGTGATTCCAATACTTTTTCGCCCGAAGTTAAATCCACGGTATAAGTTTTTCGTTGGTCTCCGTCCTCGCGTATTACCAATATATTATCCCGTTTTCCCGAGGGAGTCAAGTCACCTGCCATAGTCAAGGCTTCAAGAAGCGTAATACGGTCTCCCGATATAGTTTGCACACCGGGACTGTTTACTTCACCCATTACCGAAACCTTAAATCCCTTTATCTGTACATTCACCACAGGATCTTTTACATATTCCCCCTCGATGAGCTTGTTCTCGACGGCATCGGCCAACTCTCTTCTCGATAATCCACCGGCCTGCATCTCACCCAAAATAGGAACTTCTATTTTTCCGTCCTTATCGACCCTTAAACCGACAGTTTCCTGTATCGTGGTCGATGCCCCCGTACTACCTAATACTTGACTATTGCTGAATATTTCCAGCAACTCACCATCTTTACTACTCACTGTTATGAGTAACTGGTCGTCCGGGACAATCTTTAATTCATAGTCTTGTGCTATGGTTTGAGGGGATTGCTCCAAGCCATCGGCTCCTTGCAAATAAACCATTTTCTTAGAAGGCACACATGATACCAAACCTACAAGTATCACAGCCAAGAGAATTTTCGAAATATATTTCATTTGTCTAAAATAACAATTTAACATATCAAGCCTTTGAACCAGCCACTTTCCTATTAATCTTTTTAGTAAGATAAAGTTGCATAATGGTCCAAATAAAAATGTCTAAAAATAATAATAAATTTATATTTATACGAGTCAATAACAACAAATTCATGGCTGCAAAGCCAGCAGAGATTAACAATATCGTAATCATAGCTGCTCGATGCGAAAATCCTAATGCTAAAAATTTATGATGAATATGATTTTTATCAGGACTGAAAATGTTTTTACCAAAACGTGCCCTATGCAAAATTACCCGAACGACATCAAATACCGGTGTAATCAGCAAAGAAAAAGCAACTACGATAGCATCGGGAACTCGATGTAACACTGCATTATCATACATACTGAACCGAATCGCCAAAATGCTCAATATAAAGCCAATAGTCAACGATCCGGTGTCACCCATAAAAATTTTTCTACCTCGGTTTGGATTTCCGAAAACATTATAATAGAAAAATGGAATAATTGTTCCCAAAGTTACGATAGCGAGAGCCGCATACAGCCATTCCCTCTGATAAATAAACAATATAGTAAAAAATAACAATGCTATTCCGCTCAATCCAGAAGCCAGTCCATCTATTCCATCTATCAGATTTATAGCGTTAGTAATAAAAACAATAGTAAATACGGTAAACGGGAGTCCCACTACCGGAGGTAATTCATAAATTCCGAAGATTCCATAAAGATTATTGATCCATAACCCCGAAGACACCAACAAAATGGCACAGAATATTTGAACAATAAATTTCTGACGATAGCGAACTCCGATCAAGTCATCGGTAATACCTGTCAAATACAACAGCAATAAACTACTCAACCCAAAAGATAGAACGGACGTATCACTCACTCCGATAATAGAGGGAAACAATTCCTCCCCGTAAATTCTATTCAGCCCTATCATCAAAGAAAGAGTAAAAATAACGGCAGGAAAAAACGAAACACCTCCCAGACGAGGTATTATACCCTTGTGTACTTTTCGTTCATCTGGCATATCGAATAAATGCTTTTTAAACGATATCAATAAAATTCTTGGAATAATAAAAATAGAAAATCCCAAACTAATAAAAAATGACAACAATAAAATCGAAATATAACCCATAAAATATTAGATTTAATTCATCATTTTCAATACTAATAAACCCAATTTTTTCAACATATTGACCCAATTCTATGCAAAAATATCTTTATCCACTAACGCCCCCCACTATGAAAGAAATCACTCCTATCTGTTAACCCAAAATCTCAGGCGAAAGAAATTACTTTATTTTTTATGCATTCCTTAAATATACGCCTCTATACTACTGGGGGACACCGAAAAGAAAGCTTTTCCCGGCTCTAAGAATCACTTATAACCCCTCTTTGACCCATCCCTATCTCAGTGGATAATCATTATTGGAAGGGTAAATAAATATAATGCTTCATACAAAAGATAGATTACTATAAACTATCAATTTCAGAAGAATTACATTTACTTTTCTGTGAAGAACAGGATAAATAACAACAGAATGATTCAAACATATCTGCATATTATGCTAAGTACTCTGACTTCACATTTTTCGCAAAGGTAGCTACATTTCTTAAAAAACACAATGAAATCTTACAAAAAATGCTCTCATTCTACAAAAAGCCAGATAAATATATAGTATTGAGCAGCTTACAAATTATTTATCTAATATTAAATAAATCAGCGAAAAACAGAAATTAAAAATATTTAATAATTACATAAAAACACCTGACATTTATGTATAGTTCAGAAACCACCAGACAACAGTTTATACAACACAGTCTCTCTTTCATTTTTGAATATTACCGAATGCAACTTAATATAGTATTTACAGCATATATATCAAGTATCCTGTGTAAACTACATAAGCAAAAATCATAAATACACCTTCCACCCGAGTAATCGTACGTACCTTATAATATCTCCCGGCAAAGAACAACAACAAAGAAACCGCTAATAAATAAAATAAATCGACATTCGTTATTCCACCCAAGGGTAATGGAGTAATAGTAGCGCTCATGCCCAATACAAAAAAGACATTGAACAGGTTGGATCCGATCACATTCCCGATAGCAATCTCAGGATTTTTTTTCAAAGCAGCTACCACCGAAGTAGCCAATTCAGGAAGAGAAGTCCCCATAGCAACAAGAGTCAATCCTATAACAGACTCTCCTACTCCCAACGACCGGGCTATCTCGCTCGACCCATTGACAAAAAGCCGACCACCGAAAATCAAAGCGACAAGCCCTCCAACGATATACAATAAACAACGCCATGTAGATAACGGTTTAATTTCAGCTTGTTCTTCTTCTGTATTATCGTGTGCGATAGCAAACGTATACCCGAGAAATATGGCAAAAAAGCAAAGCATAAGCAAACCGTCCGCCCTATTCAGTATATTCTCCGTACCGGTTTCCAAAAACACATCGTTAGCACAAATTAAGACAACCACACACGAGAGAATGGCGAGCGGTATTTCTTTTGTCAATGTTCCTTTGGTTATTGTTATAGGAGCAACAACTGCTGTCACACCCACGATCATCAAAATATTAAAAATGTTACTGCCCACAACATTCCCGATAGAAAGTTCGGCACTCCCATTAATAGCCGATACGATACTAACTGTCAACTCGGGAGCCGAAGTTCCAAAGGCCACGATAGTTAGACCTATTACCAACGACGATATGTTAAACCTTTTGGCCAATGCAGCCGCTCCATCAGTCAAAAAATTAGCACCAGACAGAATTAAGCCCAAACCCACAAGTAAAAACAAAATACTCATCATGAATCTTTACGCTAATATTTATTATATGTAGGCAAATATACAGGAAATATGCCTAATATGAAAATCCACCTCAGACCGGAGGCGCTCTTTTTCGTCCAATACGCCCCGAAAGCAACTTGGTTCGGTCAATCGAAACCAACTTTTCGGTGAAAAAGAATCTTTCTTCAAAAAACAAAACATGCACCCCCTTAAAAGACTCCTCTATCGTCTTACTCGAATAAGCATATCTTCATTAATTTATATTAAGAAATATCAGCTGTAAGAAAATAATCCATACCTTTGTTCACAAACAAAGGGGTGCCTAAAAGCGGCTGAGATTATACCCTATGAACCTGATACGGATAATGCCGGCGCAGGAATTGTTCATAGTTCTATCTTTTTCAATACGGTTTTATGTGCATACCCTTAAATGAAACAAACCGTATGAAAACTTATCCTGTCGTATTGACAATAGCCGGTTCGGACAGCAGTGGAGGAGCCGGAATACAAGCCGATTTGAAAACCATGTCGGCCATCGGGGTGTTCGGCACATCGGCTATCACGGCCATTACGGCACAAAACACCTGCGAAGTGAGGGACATACAAGGTATCGAACCCGATATCGTGCGGCAACAAATCGAAGCCGTACTCGACGACCTACCTTGTACAACCGTTAAATTAGGCATGCTATACTCTCGCGCGACCATCGAAACGATTGCCGATTGCCTGCAACGTTATCCGTTAAGGAATATCGTGCTCGATCCGGTTATGGTTTCTACTTCGGGTTGTCGGCTAATCGAGGAAGAAGCTATCTCTGCTGTTAAAACACTATTGTTGCCACAGGCGACAGTCATCACTCCCAATATTCCCGAAGCCGAGATACTGAGCGGACTTGCCATCGACAGTGAGAAAGATATGGAAAAAGCAGCCAACAGACTTTTTCAAGCCGGTTGTCGTGCCGTTCTCGTGAAAGGAGGACATTTGAAAGGAGCAGAATCCTGCGACATACTCTTTATGCCCAATTCTGTTCCTGTTCGCTACACCTCACCCCGCATTTCTACCCGGAATACACACGGAACAGGGTGTACCTTTTCTTCTGCAATCGCTTCTTATTTGGCGCTGGGACACATGTTGACCGATGCCGTTTCCCTCGCCAAAAAATATCTCACCCAAGCTTTACAGACCGGAGCCGACATTACAATAGGAAGCGGTCATGGTTCGGTAAACCATTTTTTCGCTCCTCGTGTTTTAACCCCATTAAACCCGATTAAAGATGAAAATCTATATTAATCAAAAGGAAATAGAAGTCCAAGACAGCATTTCCGTAAAAGAGTTACTCGATATGCAACAAATCGCCATCGAAGGTACGGCTATCGCCATCGACAACAAGCTGGTTCCAAAAAATGAATGGAACGATCGGATTTTAACCGATGGGAACAAGATAACGATTATCCGGGCTACATTCGGAGGATAACGAACGGATTTCTCGAAATGAAATATATAGGCATTACAGAGGAACACCCCATAGAACAGGAAAACCGCTTAATCACCGCCCTGCTCGACAACGGATTGGATTTAATCCACCTCCGCAAACCGAAGTATTCCGGAGAAAAAACAGAGCAACTGTTACTCTCGATTCCTCCCCGCTATTACGATCGAATAGTACTTCACGACCATTTCGAACTGGCGGAAAAATACCGGCTTGCCGGTGTTCATCTCAATGGAAGGAATCCGCATTACCGACCTCTGTCGAACGACTATATCCCCACCCTATCCCGCTCTTGCCATTCCATCGAGGAACTGACGGACGGACAACAATACGACTATCTGTTTTTAAGCCCCATCTTCGACAGTATATCGAAAAAGGGATACCGTTCCGCATTCTCGTCCGAACAACTGACTAAGGCTGGGAAGGAAGGTGTTATCAACGAGAGAGTCATTGCCTTAGGCGGTATCACCCCCGAAAAAAAAACGGCTATAAAGGATTGGAATTTTGGAGGGATCGCCGTACTCGGTTTCCTATGGCAGGAACCGACCATTGCAGGGGTTATTCGACAGCTCACTCGATTAAGAAACGATTAATACGAACAAAATATGTTACAATTCATTACCCACCAGACACCCCGATTCGGAATCATAGAGGGAGCAGTCGCCGCCTTGAACGGAGGTTGCAAGTGGATACAGCTCCGCATGAAAGATGCTCCCGTCGAAGCTGTCAGGCAAACTGCACAGCAACTCATTCCGCTCTGTAAAGAACATGAAGCCATACTCGTCCTCGACGATTATGCCCAACTGGCGGCCGACCTTGACATAGACGGCGTTCATCTGGGAAAGCTCGACATGCCTGTTTCCGAAGCTCGTCTGCTTATCGGCGAGAAATACATTATCGGAGGAACGGCGAATACTTTTGAAGACATACAAGGATTAGTCCGGCAAGATGCCGATTATATCGGCTTGGGACCATTCCGATATACCGAGACGAAAAAGAACCTGAGTCCTATCCTCGGCCTCGAAGGTTATGCCCGAATCATGGAACAATGCCGGACGAACGACTTGAAAATTCCGGTGGTCGCCATCGGAGGTATCACAGCCGACGATATTCCGGCCATCATGGAAACCGGAGTGTCGGGAATCGCTTTATCGGGAACTATCTTGCAAGCCGAAGATCCTGAAAAGGAAACTAAAAAAATAATAGACCTATTAAATAAATATCGTAAAGCATGAACAAATTAATTATCGGAGGACGGGAATTTTCCTCCCGCTTATTCGTAGGAACCGGGAAATTCAGCTCAAATGAACTAATGGAAAAAGCCATCGAAGCCTCCGGATCCGAAATGATTACCGTGGCCATGAAACGTATCAACATGACCCAAGAAGCCACAGACGATATGTTGACACGCATCGACCGCAATAGAGTACAATTTCTACCTAACACATCGGGAGTACGCAATGCCGAGGAGGCCGTACTTGCGGCTCAATTTTCCAGAGAATGTTTCGGGACCGATTTCGTTAAACTCGAAATCCACCCCGATCCCAAATATCTCCTGCCCGATCCTGTGGAAACCTTGAAAGCTACCGAACAACTGGCAAAACTGGGATTCGTGGTACTTCCCTATATTCAAGCAGACCCCGTACTTTGTAAACGGCTCGAAGAAGTCGGCGCTGCCACCGTAATGCCCTTAGGCGCACCGATAGGAACTAACAAAGGATTGCGCACTCGCGACTTTTTGCAAATTATCATCGAACAGAGTAACGTACCTGTCATCGTCGATGCCGGGATAGGCGCACCTTCCCATGCCGCAGAAGCTATGGAACTGGGAGCCGATGCTGTGTTGGTAAATACGGCTATCGCCGTCGCCGGGAATCCCGTAGAAATGGCTATCGCATTCAAACAGGCTGTCGAAGCCGGCCGCCGGGCATACGAAGCCGGATTAGGCGCACAATACCATTTTGCACAAGCCAGCAGCCCGTTAACCTCTTTCTTAGATTAAACACAGAAGTAATATGGACACAAAAAAAATAATCAAAGATTCTTATCCCAGTTCCGAAAAAATATATATTCCGGGGAAATTATTCCCCATACAGGTGGGGATGCGAAAAATAAACCTCACCGACACAGTCACCGTAGAAAACGGAAAACGGATACACACGCCAAACGCTCCCGTATATGTATACGACACCAGTGGGCCCTATACCTATCCCGATATTACGGGAGATATAGACAAATGGCTTCCACGTCTGCGCTAATCATGGATTACG
>OGFJ01001702.1_pt1 | contig 13547 bp, 9 predicted proteins | sample 1570861 | NCBI WGS metagenome assembly OGFJ01 (sample SAMEA2582060, study PRJEB24529) | metagenome | biome: Human gut stool | place: China | collected 2011
TGCCAGAGGTCCCGACAAAGGGCGCAATCCTGGCCGAGTTCTTCGATGCCTTTGTCGAGGATAAGCTCATCCAGCCCACCTTCATCTATGACTACCCCGTCGAGATCAGCCCGCTGGCCAAACGCAAGCCCACCGACCCGGCCTTCACCGAGCGCTTTGAGTATTTCATCGACTGCACCGAGTACGGCAACGCATTCAGCGAGCTGAACGACCCCATCGACCAGAAGGCCCGCTTCGAGCGCCAGGTCGCTGAGCGCAAGGCCATTGAGCCGGACTGCAAGGCCCAGGTCGACTACGACTACGTCAACGCCCTTGAGTACGGCCTGCCCCCCACGGGCGGCCTCGGCTTCGGCGTGGATCGTCTGGTCATGCTGCTGACCGACAGCGCGTCGATCCGTGACGTGCTGCTGTTCCCCACGATGAAGCCTGTGGATTGAAATTTGACGTATAATCGCTATAAAATGGCATAAAAATGCGAATTTCTGACACCATTACACCACTACTACACCAACTTTTCCTATTTTATATAAAGGAGCCTTACAAATAGTGGTGTAAAAACGCTCTGCAAATAGTCCTAAGCCCCCAAGCCTGACCCGCTTGAGGGCTTTTTGTATACGGTGAACTTGACAGCGGGCTATAATGCGCTTACAATAAACATGAAATGGAATGTTTTCTGCTTGAGAAGAAAGGGCGTTGTTCCATGAGCGTAGAAGATAGAGATTGGTACAGAGAGGACTTTAAGCGCAAGGAAGAAGAATATGGTGGCGATTTTAGTCTTGGTAGTAGACCAGTTCACAAACAACCACAGCGCTATAGAGAACGACTTTCAAATAAACAACTCGATTTGCAAAACGCGATTATCTGTCCCATTTTGTGTTATTTTGGCCTGAGACTAACTTCTGGTCTTGTAGCTGATAAACTTCAACTTGGGGGTGTTATATCTGTTATATTGGCGATATATTCCATTTGGTGCTTTGTGACGGCTATTCATCGTAATGAGAAGGAAAACGATAAAACTGTAGTAAATGTTATTGCCTTGCTTTCCGGTGCAGGTTGCACGATTGTTACGGTTGTCATTGCCTTTATGATGATGTCAAGTTTGATTAGGTAAAAGAAAATGGTGCAATATGAAAGAGCATTGTGAAGATGACCGCTGCATTATCCCCGAAGAAATCAAGAAAATGAGCAACGAGGAAATCCAGAAGAAGATTGCGCAATTTGAGCAGGCCGGAAAGACGCATAAGACCGCGCAAGCACCGTATCGTCCGACCCGTGTAACACTACCCTATCATTTGGCATAATACAATACGAATGGCTACCCTTTCATGGGATAGCCATTTTTTATTTGAAATAGAAATTTTTCTTTAGTCGTATAGCGCCGTCATCACAGATTACAAAAAGGTCTTGTTCCAAATGTGCAAGGTCGGCGGGCTTGATGATGGGCTGTGGTTTCTGGTTAGGGTCTGCTGCCAACAAAGAGCGTTTATCGCCAATCATTTTTGAGAAATACTCTTGCGTTTCGGTGTCCTTGCAGCCCAGTATGACGGTAAATTTAAAGTTGCCGAGCATTGCTTTGCGTTCGTCTTTTCCGTAAATCATATCAACATCCGACACCGACTGGGTCAGGACAAGGATTCTAATTCTTCGTTTCCGTAGCTTACGTAGACTCTCAACAATTTGCAGCTTGCCGAATGAAGCGAACTCGTCAAGACAGAACAGAATCGTTTGCTTGTTTTCCGGCGGTCTGGATGAAAAATATTCCATCGATTGCGCCGTGATAATACGTAGTAGGTCACCGTAAATTTTGAGCTTTTCATCGGGGATATAGATGTAAATACTGCTTGTTTCCAGTGTGGCCGGGCTGATTGACTGCTCGTAGCTGGCCGATTTTCTAAGTGCATTTTTAATTTTTTCGTTTGTGGCAAACAGTGTCAAGGCATCGTCTGCCGCCTGTTTGCAACCTGCTGTATTCTGCTCACTTGCTCCCGCAAATGAACTAATGAACATATTGGCAATCGGATTCTGCTGCTTTGCAATATCATTCAGCAAACTGCGCCAATCGTGGCCGAGGAAGAACTCACAGATTTCAATGAAGTTCCAGCCCATACCGTAGTAGCAGATAAGCGCTGCCGTTATCATTTTACGGCCATTTTTCGTAAAAAATATGCCTGCCTCGCTGTCGTTGGCTTTGTCTGGTAACAGCAGGTAGGCAAGTTGCTCCAAGCGCTCCTGCTTCTCAGTGTCATCCGTTACGGCATTGATTGAGGCAAACACATCATACGGGATACAACTTTCTGACGTCGGGTCGAATACAATTTTGTTGGGCGTGTTGACATTCGCTGAAATATCGCCGGAAATATCCACCACCAGCGCCGTACCCTGCCAACTGCGCAATGTTGGAATCAGCAAAGCACTTGTTTTGCCTGTGCCAGACGGCCCCAGTACGAGAATATGCCCCTCATCCTGTTCGGGGGAGTAGGCCAACAAACCAAATTTCTTACCGAACAGAATCCCTTTTGCTTGCACTGGATGCCGATACACAAGATTCTTTTTTGCAAACGGATTTGGAAAATGGTTCACCTGTCCGCGCAAATATACTATCAGTAGCAGCACAAGGAGCATGACTGCCGTTGCGCCGTACAGATAGCAGTTGATAAGCATTACAGCCTGATTCATGGTTGTACCTCAAAAGTGAAGTTCCGGCCCGGACGATTCACCGAAATACAGCGCAGGGCGTTCCACTTCCTGCTGATACTCCTGCTCACGTTCTGCTTTAAGCTGCGCGACAGTGCGGTTGCCGCCCTGCCGCTTCGTTACACCTGTCATAACACGGGCATCTTCCAGACCATGTTCATTAAGATACTTCTGCAAATCGGGATGAAAATTGCGCAGTTCACGGCGGTCAAGAACATCATTCGCGCAAATTTTATAGCCCTGCTCGTGCTTTAAATCTTCCTCCACTGGGATAAAGCAGAAATGCAAATGTGGTTGGCCGGCCTCGTCATCATGGACGATGGCTTGCACGACATTTTCCTCGCCATAACGATTTTCTAAGAAATCATATGTTGCACAGAAAAAGTCATCGTAGCGGGCAGGGTCTAAATCCTGCGGGGCCGTTACAACCCAGCCTGCCATAACCTTTATGTCATCGCGGTTATAGCAGTACAGTTCTGATTTGCGTTGCAAAAAATAGTCATACTCGGTCATGCCCCTATCGGGGGACAGAACATAGTCCTGCCCCTGCCGAGACGGGTCAATGTCAGGATTGCCGGAATGTTCGATTTCGCGGCGATTGTGCCGCAGTTGATTGCGGACTGCGCCCGCTGAAAACTTCTCTACACTTGCCATTGTAATCTCACTTTCCTTTACGGGGTTCATGTCCCCTCCGTCCACGCCTTGAAATGCCCTGCACAGCAAAGCAGCGCATTTAGTCGCGGACTGATGTGCCATACAAGGTATGGCAGTTTCCCCGGAAACTCCCACCGCCCTTGCGGGCTTACCTTGCCAAAGGGGCGTGACCCCTCTGGACTCCCCGCTGCCGACAAGACCTGCTTGCCGTTAGTGGGGGCTGCGGCCCCCATCGGGACGGCTTCCCGCCGTCCCTGCCCCATAAGATTGGCGGTGCCAAGTTCCGCACTTTCGCGCAGAGCATCAGCACCGCCCTTGCCGCGACCTGTACGCCTTACTATTGCCAAGGCGTGTCAGGTCTTATTTTTTACGCTTTGGAATACGGCTCCACTGACCCAGTGCATCGCGTTCAATGCCAGAGAGGAAAGTGATTCCATCAAACCAATTAAACGGAACATCCGGCTCACAACGATATGCGAGCGTTGCCAGCACATCGTATACAGCCTTTTCAAACCAAAGGACATCCCAATCGGCAAAAATGTCATCGACCAAGCGTGCGCCATCCAGTTTGCTGCAATCGTTGGGAACAGGCGTTCCCAATGCCTCGTAGACTTCGACAGCCGACTCCCACAAAGCCTCATCGTTTGCGATAGAGCAGTTGTCGCGCTTCTCGTGCAAATGGTAACGGGCAAAGATTCCCTGTAGCCGTTCTGAATCGTAAACAGGGCGTGTTCCCAGCGCTCTGATGCCGCGAGACATGGATTGCTTGATTTCCCATGCGTCCAGCGTGCCTTTTGCATTGCACTGGAGAATGAAAGCCGCCTCCGTGCGGAACGGTTCCGTCACAGGCAAAAATTCGTTTTTGAGCGCAATATTGATAAGCTCACCAATTTTCAGCCCGTACAATTTTGTTGCGATAGCGATAAGCGTATCACTCTCACTATCAGAAACAAAGAAACGATTCATAAAAATATCTCCAATCTGAAACAGAATGTATCATCTGACTATATTATACAATATGTATTTTGCAAAGTCAATATATACGAAACGTATTATTTAGAACACGAGGATTGTGTTCTTTGTTCCATTTGTAAAATTATTACCGTTGGTATCGCTACAATCATCGCAACCATTATAACCATTGCCATCGTTATAACCGTTGCTTCCGTTGTAAATGTTGGTACGGAAGTTCTTAAAAGAAGAAAACGCCGCTGCGGCGGGACGGGAAGCGTGGCCCTGCCGCTCAAAAAAGTATATAAGCCCCCAGCCCTAAGTCAACAGACTTTCGCGGCATATTCTCGCACTTTTGCGGGGAGTGCTGCGATATTCCACGTTCTGTTGACACCGGGATGGGGGCTTACTTTTTCTTTTCGCCGGCAGGGGCCAAACCTGCAAACCGCTTCGGGCGGGGATTAAAAGTAAACTTTTAAGAACGAAAGGAAAGTACAACAATGCGTAAACAAACCGTCAAAACCAGCCGTGTAGCCGCCCAACTCGAAAAGATGTTTCGTTTGCTTAACGAGCATTTTTATAACGGACAGTTGCCAGAGGTGGTTATCAGCCTCAAAAAGACAGTTGGAGCCTACGGACATTTCACCTGCGGGAAAGTTTGGCAAGCGGGAAATGAGCGCCGCTACGAAATCAATATTAGCAGTGCAACACTAAACCGCCCTATAGAGCAAACTTGCAGTACCCTCCTGCATGAAATGGCACATCTTGCCTGTGCTGTTGGCTACGGTAACACAGAAAAGGATGAAAACGGCAATCCGTTACCAATTAAAGATACAAGCGGTTCTGGAAATACATACCACAACAAACGTTTTAAAGCAATGGCCGAGGCTCACGGTCTGGAAATCGGAAAACACCCTAAATATGGGTGGACAATCACAAGCCCCAATTTAGAGCTGCTGGACTTTATAGAGCAACAGGGCTGGCAAGACCTCCAAATGGTTGAGGGGGTAAACCTACTTGATATTTTAGGCACGCTACCCAAAGGAGCCGCAGGAACAAGCGGCAGAACAAAAAAGCCAACCAGCACCCGTAAATACATTTGCCCCAAGTGCGGTAACAGTTGCAGAGCCACAAAAACAATAAACATCATTTGCGGCGATTGCATGGAAAAAATGGTTGTTTCCGAATAAACAAAACAACAGCGATTATGGTCGAGTGAGAGTAGACCGTTATTTTATATGTACACTTTTAAAGGAGTTGCGTTATGTGTTATGGTTTTTATTCTTGCCCGTTTGAGCCGGATACCTGCTATCCCGGTTGTGGGCTTCATTTAGAATGTTATAGTTGTAGTTGGTGTAAGGCGGTTGTTCCTGGCACCAAAAGCAACAACAATTACAACGGTAGCAATGGTAACAACGGTTATAACAATACCAACGGTTCCCACAATACGGCAATGGTTCCCTGATAATAAAACAAAGAACTGCATCACATCCACAAAGCGAATGTGATGCAGTTCTTTTCGTTTAAGATGTGCTACTTTCTCGAAGCTCTTTTTTATATTTGTAATAGGTGTTTCGTGCAATTCCAATCAGCTTAATGCACTCAGCATCGGAAAGAGAACCGTCAAAATCTTTGCTGTATTTTTGTATTTGTTCCTTGGACGGGACGGCTTTCTTCACGGATAACTTGCGTCCGGCCACTTGCCCGATTTGCTTTCCGTTGAGCTTGGCGGTCAACATCCCCTCTCGCGTGCGCTGGTGCAGGTCATCGACCTCTTTTTGCGCCTGTACAAATGCCAGCTTGATTTGTTCCTTTGCCAGAGCAACCGTGTACTGATTTAAAGCCTCGATAACCGCAGAAACGAAACTATCGGTTGCAACGTTCCCCGTCTCGAACTGGGCATGGATTTGCCGCTGTATGGTTTCCCGGTAGGTTTCCGTGTTGATGTGCGGCTCTTTTAAAAAGCGTAGTTGAATATTTCGGGCAAATAGTTCTTCATACAGTTGGCAACCCTCGTCTGCGCTGCGGCTCATACGGGAAACGCTGTCAAACACGATAGTATCCCCCGGTTGCACGATGCGCAGCAGTTTGTCCAGTTCCTTGCGGCCTTGATACTTAGTACCCGTATAAACTTCCTGCACGATGTGCGCGTCTAGAAATGCTGCCTTAATGTTTCGGATTTGTCGGTCTATATTTTGTGTCGGAGTAGAAATCCGGCAGTACCCATAAATCTGCATTTATATCACCTCTGGGGTTCGATTGATTTGATACTTATAACTATACCCATATCGCAGCAATATGCAAGCACTTTTGGTATAATCCCCAGCGGCCCCAGATTTGATATTAAGCGCACAAAATTGAAAGTGCAGGTTTAATTTATTTCACTGGAATAGTGACAGCTATTCAAAAATTATGTATAATATATTTAATTATATTTTATATTCGACACAGGAGAAAGAATTATGAAGCTGGAGGGCATTGCGCTAAAAGGGTATCGGGAGATTTGCCCGGATGACCGTTATCCGGCATATAAGGGTTACCCTTGGATTGAGCCGATAAACTTGCCATCAAAATGCCCTAAATGCCAAACTACGTTGTTGGATAGCGCAGGAAACCCAACAGACGAATTGGGGTATGATGAACAGAAGCCTCCAAAGAAAATCAAAGACATCAAGGACGGCAAGTACGATGTTTTTGGAAACTACATAAAATTCAAAGACAGAATACGGGAAATTGTGCTTTTCCGCCAGCGCTATAAATGCAAGGCTTGCGGCAAATGCTTCTTTGCGGAGACCCCGGAGATTGACAGTCAACTGCGCTATACAAAACGTTTCTTGGACGCAGTAGCTGCATACGCATTGCAATACGGCTATACGGGAAGAGCTGTACAGGAAACTGGACTTAGCACTTCTTCCCTGACGAAGTATGTGAACGATGCCATTGAGCAAAAATATTTGAATCGGCGCTGGCACGGGGCCAGAACGATTGCCCTATATACCCAAAAATTCTTTCATGGGAAAAAATACTGCCTGTGCATTAACGTGGAGAACATTTCTCTGATGGAGATGATTCTGTGTACGGGAGATAAAAAAGAGCGCGAGGGTTTTGACTACTTTGTGCAGCATATGCAGGTCAAGCCGGAGCGTGTGCTGATTGACATTGACAGTGATAATACGGCCAAGCGTGTAGCTTCAACTTATTTTCCAAATGTGGAGATTCTTGCGGATTCTATTTATGTTCGCAAAATTCTTGACAGAATATTGCGGCAGGCCTATGACAGCACATTAAGAAACTGCAATAAAGATTATAATTTCAGCTTGCTAAAGGATAGAGGAAAGGACGTTTTTATTGCAGAGGATGGCGCAAACCGAGCGGTTCCCGATAATGTGCGCCAGAGAATGCAAGCGGCCTACCCGGTGTTGTGGAACCAGTATGTAACGCGCTGCCACGGATTACGCCCGTATAAAGTGGAACCGAAAAAGCAGGAGCCGACTTTTGATAACTGGTCGCAGGACGTAACGCAAGAGCTAGACAACGCAATTTTTATATCTGCACTTTTAAATATTGTGCCTTTTAAGGAATTACTTCTCGCGTTTGCGCGCAAGTATTATAATGTGCCGCGTGTGGATTATGTGCAGGAAGTGGAAGCCCTTGAATGTAATCTCAAAGAGAAAGCACTAGATGGACTAAGAAAGAATGTCTCGTGGGAGTTATTCCGTAGTCGTATTCTATACGGAACGATTGTTGACGTATATTCCAGACGCTATAGCCGTGCGGCATATCGTGCTTATCACATTCTGAAGCAGTGCTGTTTCTATATGGACTTGTGTGCAGTACCATCTGGTAACGCTTATGATACGATTGAGCAGCTTGTGCCACCGGATAATTTTGAAATCAGCATTGAGAGTATTTTGTTGGCGCTAGCGTATCCACTTCAAGACCATGCACCGTATGAACCACCGAAATCCAAAAACGAAGGTGCTGCAAAAGAGTTCTATGGTGTGGCACGGGACATACTGCAATCCGAATTGGAATTGACCGCAGACGAAATTGAAGATAAACCAATTAGCAGCTATCCCAAACTGCGGATGAAGTGGTGGGATATGCCAGCAGATGAAGTAGAAGAATCAGGAGAAGATTGATAATGCCTAAAAAAGAGAAGAAACAGGTTCCTTTGGAGGCAAGCCTTTGGTCGGCCTGTAACAAGCTACGCGGCAGCGTGGCGGCCACTGATTATGTGAATGTGGTACTGGGACTGCTGTTTCTGCGCTTTGCTTATGACAAGTTTCAAGTCCAGCGTGAAAAACTGCTGGAAAATGAGGACACCAAGATTTTCGTTGATAATCCGAAATTCTATTCCCGCGATAATGTTTTCTATTTGGGAGAGGCAGAGCGCTGGCCGTACATAAACGCACATTCCAAGCAGAACGACATTTATCAGGTCATAGATACCGCTTATACCAACATGGAGAAGAACAACCCCGCCTTAAAAGGTGCGTTACCGATTGGCTATTATGCTGACCTGCATATTGAACCATCGAAGTTTTCTTCCCTGTTGGATGAAATCAATAAGATGCAGTATTCCCTCACGCAGACCGATGACGTGATTGGCCGCGTGTATGAATATTTCTTGCGGAAATTCTGCATTGCGGCAAAGTCGGAGAAAGGCGAATTTTACACACCGGGAAACATTGTCGATTTGATGACCCGGATTATTCAGCCATATCAGGGGTCTGTATATGACCCCTGCTGCGGCTCTGGCGGTATGTTTGTCCAGTCCGCAAAATTCGTGGACGCTCATCAGGGAAACCGCAAGGAAATCACAATTTATGGGCAGGAAAACAGCCCTAAGTCTTACCGTTTGGCCCGTATGAATCTGGCAATCCGTGGTTTGAGCTGCAATTTGGGTGAGGAAAATGCGGACTCGTTCCTGCATGACCTGCATCCGAAGCTGTTGGCAGATTATATTCTGGCAAATCCTCCTTTCAATCTGAAAGCGTGGCGCACAGAAAAGCAGTTGACGGAAGATGACCGCTGGAAAGGCTATGCAACTCCTCCTGTTGGTAATGCAAACTACGCATGGATTCTGCATATGCTTTCCCATTTGTCCTATGACGGTACGGCTGCATTTCTGCTGGCAAATGGAGCTTTAAACGCTGGCGTTGATGGCGAGGCGGAATATGAAATTCGCAAGAAGCTGATTCAGAACAATAAGGTCGAGGCAATTATCGTATTGCCGCGCGATATGTTCTATGCGACAGATATTTCTGTGACGCTCTGGCTATGCGGCAATCATAAAAAGGCTAAGAAAGTCCGGCGCAACGGTACAGAAGTCATGCTGCGGAACCGTGAAAATGAAATTCTATTTATTGATGCCCGGACTTTGGGCGATGGCGGCAACAATGATGATGGTTATACCTTGCTGACTGAAGCGGATAAGGAACGGATAGTGAACACTGTTTTTGCTTGGCAGTCACCTGATAAAGAGAAGCTATATCATAATGTGCCGGAGTTCTGCTATTCTGCTACAAACGAGGAAATTGAAAGTAAGTCGTTTAATCTGGCACCATCGAAATATATTGAATTTGTCAACCATGATATTGATATTGATTACGAGGCAGAAATGCGCCGGATTCAAGCGGAAATGAAGCAGCTATTGGATGAAGATAAGCAGGCACAGCAAATGATAGCAACGGCCTTCAAGGAGATTGGATATGGCATTGACTAAAGTACACCTTGGAGATATTGTTCTACCCTATGTGCAAAAGTGCAACAATCCTAACTTGACGGCAGATGACATTTCTGGTGTAAATAAGGACAAAGAATTTTTTGAACCATCAAAGCAAGCTGGTTCCGATACAAGCAATTACAAAGTGGTTCCTCCGGCATACTTTGCCTGTAATTTAATGCACGTTGGACGTGACAGAGTTCTGCCTATTGCACTCAACCATACAAATGCAAACAAGATTGTCAGCCCGGCCTATACTGTGTTTTGCCTCACCGACCAAACTTTGCTGCTGAATGAGTTTTTTCTTATGATGCTAAAGTCGAATGAGCGAGACCGGTATTTTTGGTTTCACACAGACACATCGGTACGGGACGGCATGGCTTGGGAGGACTTCTGTGAAGTAGAGGTCGAAATTCCATCGTTGTCTGTTCAGCAAAAATATGTTTCACTTTATTATGCGATTCTAAGCGAATTAAAAGTGAACATTCAAGCTTCCGCTCGAATGCAAAGAGTTTGCAACTCTTTCGTAGAAAATGCTTTGCATAGTCACCATAAAATGCCTATTAGCGCTTTTATCGAAGAAATAGACCGAAGAAATTCTGATGACGAATTTACACTCGATAATTTAAAAGGAATCACGACTAGAAAAGAATTTATATCTACGAAAGCTGATATGAATGGTGTATCTCTATCAAATTATAAAGTCGTTCAGCCCAAAGAGTTTGCTTATGTTGCGGATACATCACGTAGAGGAGATAAAATATCTTTGGCCTTTAATGAGGGGCAAGAACCAATTCTGGTTTCATCAATAACAACGGTATTTCGAGTTAAAGATGGTTGCCAAAACATGATTCTCCCGGAATATATGTATCTTTTTTTACGAAGAAATGAGTTTGACCGCTACGCTAGATATAATTCTTGGGGAAGCGCAAGAGAAACCATATCATGGGATGATTTTGGGCGTTACCAAATACCTGTTGTTTCCCTTAAACAACAGCAGAGCATCATAAATTTATTTCATGCTCAACGGCAACAAGATTTGAGTGCGCAAAAGCTAACGGAAATTCAGAACAGAATCAGTCCGATACTTATTGCCGGAGCGCTAAAAGAGGGTGCAAAATCATGATTTCCTGCAAATATCACGAATGCGATTATGAAAAAGCTGTTCTGGAATTGTTGCAGAATCAGGGCTGGCAGTATACTGGCGGCTATGACATCCATCGAAAGAATGATGAGATATTGCTCAAGGATGATTTGCAGCAATATCTTACGGCTCGTTATGGCGTTTTCAGCCCAGACGAGCTAGGCCGTATTGTCGGGTATGTTGTTGGTGGTGAACATCAATCCCTTTATAACAATATGAAAACGGCATATATGCGCCTTATGCGTGGCTATATGCTGCATCGTGACGATGATACAACGCTTTTTATTGAGTTTTTTGATATGGAAGATGGTCATTGCAGCAACAATATCTTCCGTGCCGTAAACCAGTTTGAGGTGGATGGCTATAAAAAACGCATTCCTGATATTGTGCTTTTTATCAATGGTATCCCCGTATCGGTCTTTGAATTAAAGAATCCTGCCGATGAAGATGTTTCCATTGCGGACGCATATACACAGACTCATGTGCGCTACTGCAAGGATATTCCCGACCTTATGAGGTTCGATTTTATCAATGTTATCAGTGATGGCGCTAATACAAAATATGGTTCCCTGTTCAGTGATTATGAGTTCTATTTTGTCTGGAAATCTACGGATGGGAAAGATTATGCCGCTGATGCACAGGGAATTGTTCTAACGCATACGCTGATTGCCGGATTGTTTGCCCCGGCTACGCTGCTGCGTGTACTCCATGACTACATTTATTTCCCTGATAACAGCAGCACGAATCTGGTTATCCTGCCGAAATATTATCAATACTACGGCACGGAAGAACTGTTTGCCAGCATCCTGAAAGCGCATAGGGATGGTAGCGGAAAAGGCGGCACCTATTGGGGCGCTACGGGCTGCGGTAAGTCTTATACAATGCTGTTCCTTACGCGCCGGATTACAACTTCGGTAGAGATGAACAAGCCGACTGTCATCCTGCTTACAGACCGCAACGATTTGGACGAACAGCTCTCCACGACCTTTGAAAATGCAAAAGGCTATCTGGTCGATGATAATACCCTCTGCATTACCAGCCGGGAAATGCTGCGGAAAAAGCTGTTCAATATCCAGAGTGGCGGCATTTTCCTGATGACGATTCAGAAATTCTCCGAGGGCATCCAGCTTTTAAGCCCCCGGAACAATATTGTCTGTATCTCGGATGAAGCGCACCGCACCCAGACCAACACGGAGGCCCACTATAAGACGGTCAACGGCCAAACGAAAAAGTCTTATGGCTTTGCCAAGTATCTGCGCGATTCTTTCCCGAACGCAACCTATGTCGGCTTTACGGGTACACCGATTGACGCGACCTTGCGCGTTTTTGGAAGTGTAGTTTCAAAATATACGATGCGGCAGTCCTTGGCTGACGGCGCTACCGTTCAGATTGCCCGTCTGCCCGGACCCCGTGAAGTTCGTGTTGATGATGCCATCCTGAAAATCTGTGATGATTATTATAATCAGCAGCTAAAGGACGGCGCAAACGAATTTCAAATTGAAAAATCCAAACGGGAAATGTCCCGCCTCAAGCAGATTATCGGAAGCCCCAGCCGCCTTGATGTGGTTGTAAATCACTTTATATGGCACTACGAAAAGCGCTGTGAGGAAGCCTCCACGGTCTGCGGCAAGGCAATGTTCGTTTGCTATGACCGTCAGATTGCCTATGATGTCTATAAACGGATTAAGGCGCTGCGCCCGGAATGGTTCGTAAAACGCAAATGTGCGCCCGAATATGACGGGCAGCAGCTTGACCATGAAAGCATGGAAATCGAAAAGGTCAAGCTAGTCTGTACAAACGACAAGGACGACCCTAAAGAACTGGATGAAATTCTCGGCAACAATAATGACCGCAAGAATTATGCCAAGGCTTTTAAAGATGTACAGAGCAACTTTAAAATTGCCATTGTCGTTGATATGTGGATTACGGGCTTTGATGTCTCCAGTCTTGATACGATGTATCTGGACAAGCCCGTGGAACTGCATAATCTGATTCAGACGATAAGCCGCGTAAACCGCGTGTACAAAGGCAAGCAGCGCGGTTTGGTTGTTGACTATATCGGCCTTGAAAATGCGATTGCCGCCGCCATGAAAATGTATGACGGCGACCAGCAGCCTATCAATGGTGTTGATACCTCCCTGCGCATTTTCAAAGACCACATGAAACTTCTGGCCGATATAATGCACTCGTTTGATTTCTCTATTTTCCTCAACCCGAACATTTCCCCGGTTGCACGACTTAATATCATCCAGTCCGGCGTTGAATATGTTATGCAGGATGAACGCCGGAAAGCTGAATTTATGGGATATTCCCGCCGCGCGAAAAAGGCATATGACGTTTGTATCGGCCACCCGGATTTGACGCAGAATGAGATAG
>OGFJ01001703.1_pt1 | contig 13529 bp, 10 predicted proteins | sample 1570861 | NCBI WGS metagenome assembly OGFJ01 (sample SAMEA2582060, study PRJEB24529) | metagenome | biome: Human gut stool | place: China | collected 2011
TTAAGCAAGGATAAAGAGTTATAACGCCTGCGTCGCACGACGTGGGCTTAACTTTATTGCTTAATAGGGTATTCCAGAACCTTGAGATACGATAAAGTTAGGTTCCGCGTCTTTTTTATATCCGTCTACAATCCATTTTCAAACAATCCGATTTTGGAACCGGTCGGATATTTACCTTTTTATTTTATGAAACATTTAACATTTCAAATCTCTATCTTTTTACTTTTACTCATCACTTTCACCTCATGCGAGAAAGAATATCCAACCAACGTCGATACCGTATGGACAAGGGGATTGATCAGCGACCAGTCCCCCTTCGAGTTTCTCAATAAGAATATTATCATCTCATGGAATAGAGGAAAAGTCGAGGGACAAGAAAACAGAATAACCACCTTTACCGATTTAGGGAAACGGGAAACAGAAGATATAGACCTGAATACCATTGGCATTCCACAAGAAGGAGAATCATACTGTTATCCTCAAATCGGGCATCTTTATTTTGTACATCAAGCATGGAAAAGTTCTTCTCGAATACAGAACCATTGCGGATATTTCTTAGTCATAGAATCTCTCCGAAATCAAGAGGGAATCGTTATTCTTTCATCGGAATATACACCTTCCGGTTGGGAATGGATAGGTCGATACTAAAATTTCACCGAGGGGACTTCATTTAAATAAACGATAACCTATCCTTAACGACAAGGGGCTGTCCAAAAGCAGGATAGCCCCTTGTATTTTCTAAATTATCTCAATTCATTTCGAAATATCTTTTATATTCTTTCCCATAAAAAATGAGCAATATCTATTCATTAACGGTACGAAAGCCGCTATTACCACCAAATTTTATGCTATCGCCGAGAAAATGATGGCTCGCCGTGGACGCACTTTAACCGAGGCCGACAAAACCATTTTTGAAGTTATTTACAACCAAGCAGAAAAATAAAAACCCAACAACCATCGATCTACTCTATTATTCCCGTTGGAGAATAATGGGGTAATTTTTTTGAAAAAGAATCTTTTCCTATCTTTAATCCCCACGAAACGATTATTGCCAACACCAAGTCTGTTAAAAAAACAATACTGTCATACCCCAATCCATTACTGCCAATTACATATTTCCCAATAGGTCTAGCAAATTCCAATAAAGGAAGATGCACTGCAAATATATACAGTGTATTACGACCTAAATAACATAATACCTTAACAAAAACACCCGACAACACAGCACAAAGTATAGCTCCCATCAAGATAAAAAAGATACCCGAAATAGCCGTAAACAAATGAATAATCCTAAATAGCATTTCCTTATCGACATATATCTTTTCCGCACAATAAAACAAGCAAACAAAAGCAATAGCACTCAAAAGGAACAAATATACCTGACACGACTTTTTTAACCGATACAATTGAAACACATATCCTCTTTTATAAAAGAAAAATCCCAAATGCATATATATCATTTCACCTATTCCCCGGCCTAAAAAGAAAGGTAATGACACCTCGTATTTCTCCGCTAACTCCACGATAAAATAAAATACCACAACAACCGTCCCGACAATCCATTCACGTGAAACACATTTTCTTATTCCCGAATAAATAATCGACATCCAAAAAAGGGAAACCAAAAACCAAAGCGGAGTATTAATTATTTCATTATCATAGGGGAACAAATCTACCAAACTCCATAAGTGATTTATTGTAAACCAATGCGACAGCAATAATAGCATCCAATAAAAGCAACAACTCAGTAAAATAAAAAACACATAAGGTAAAAGCAATTGTTTTACTTTCTTCTTAATAATCTCTTTATAAGGTTTATCTACACTTAAAACACATCCTGATAAAAAGAAAAATAGAGGCATGTGAAACGCATAAATCTCACCAAATAAAAATTGACTACAATGTCCCCATACGACCAATAAAATACCCAGTCCCTTCGCTATATCTAAATTCTCATCACGAGTAAATATTCGTAATTTACCCCCCCCCTAATTTAAAATATTTTAACATAATATCCAGTTATTATCCTACAATCCTTGTCCCCCTATCCTTTTTCCCTATACAATCGGCACGAGTAATGATTACCTCGCATACCCCGTGCCGAATAGCCTCGAATGCATTTTCGAGTTTAGGGATCATGCCGCCTTGTATAATTCCTTCCTCTCGATATTTTTGAAATAAAGAAAAATCGATTTCCGGAATAACACTCTCGTCGTCCTTCTCATCTCGCAACACTCCTTTTTTCTCGAAGCAATAGACCAGTGAGACATCGTAATAAGGGGCCAAAGCCTTAGCTGTTTCTCCCGCCATAGTGTCGGCATTGGTGTTTAGCATAAAGCCTTTACCGTCATGGGTAAGCGGAGCGATTACGGGAACGACCCCCATCTCGATTAGACCTGTAAGCGCTTTGCCGTCGGCATGACGCACATCGCCTACATAACCGTAATCGACCTCTCCTGCCGGACGTTTGTCCGACAACAAAATATTCATGTCAGCTCCCGTCATACCCAAAGCATTCACACCCACTGCCTGTAATCCGGCTACAATGTTTTTGTTTACCAAACCGCCGTAAACCATTGTCACCACTTCGAGCATAGATTTATCCGTAATGCGACGACCGCCGACCATTCGGCTCTCTATCCCCAAGCGGGAGGCCATAGCGGTGGCCGACCGACCGCCGCCATGTACCAAGACCTTTCTCCCTGGAATGGCAGCAAAAGCAGCAAGCAGGCGACTCAATGTCTCCTGCTCCTCCACTATTTTACCCCCTACTTTTATCAATGTCAGTTTGTCCATTAGTCTAACCGTTATTTTCTTCCCCGGCAAACTCCATCAAATAGGCTTTGATAAAATCGTCTATCTTACCGTCCATGACGCCCTGCACGTCCGAAGTTTGATAATTGGTACGGTGGTCTTTCACCCGACGGTCGTCGAATACATAACTGCGTATTTGCGACCCCCACTCGATTTTTTTCTTGCCGGCCTCGATTTTAGCTTGTTCGGCCATACGATGTTGCAACTCTTTCTCATACAAAATAGAGCGCAACTGGCGCATGGCATTCTCCCGGTTTTTAGGCTGATCCCGTGTCTCGGTATTCTCGACCAAGATTTCTTCTTCCTCTCCGGTATAAGGGTCTTTGAACTGATAGCGCAACCGCACGCCCGACTCCACCTTATTCACATTCTGTCCCCCGGCCCCGCTCGATCGGAATGTATCCCACGAAATATTCGCCGGATTGATATTGATTTCTATCGTATCGTCGACCAACGGTGTGACGAATACCGATGCAAAAGAAGTCATGCGCTTTCCTTGCGCATTATACGGAGATACCCGCACCAACCGGTGCACACCGTTCTCGCTTTTCAAATAACCGTATACATAATCACCTTCGATTTGTATCGTCACCGATTTGATACCGGCCTCGTCGCCCTCCAATATATTGGCGATAGAGGCTTTATAGTTATGCTGTTCGCACCATCGCAAGTACATACGCATCAACATCGATGCCCAGTCTTGCGACTCGGTTCCTCCGGCTCCCGAATTGATTTTCAGAACGACACCCAATTTATCCTCTTCCCGACGCAACATATTGCGAAGTTCGAGATTCTCGATAAGCTCCGTAGTGCGTTTGTAAATCTCGTCCACCTCTTCTTCCGACACGATACCTTCTTTCACGAAATCGAAAGCCAGCCTCAATTCTTCCACCGACTTTTCTATTTCGGTATAACTATCTATCCAGAAATGTAAGGCTTTTACTTTCTTCATCTGTGCTTCCGCCTTTTTTTGGTCTTCCCAAAAATCGGGCACATGGGTACGCAACTCTTCCTCTTCTACCTCGATTTTCTTCGAATCGATGTCAAAGATACCTCCTCAACGCCAACTTGCGTTCTTCCGTCTCTTTTAATTGTTCTTGTGTAATCATATTTATAGGCTTCCTTATGATATGACAAAAGGGTGTACAAAAATATACACCCTCTGCCTATTTACCAAATTTCATATTTCGTTTTTAAGCATACATGGCCTCTATCTCGTCTTTATACAATAAATTGATAACCGACCGACGAATTTTCAACGTATTGGTCAACTCGCCCTTTTCCATGCTGAAAGCCTGCGGCAATAGCGTGAACCGCTTGATTTGTTCGAACCGGGCGAAATTCTTTTGCAACGCTTCTATCCGTTCCGAAATAAGAGCCTGTATCTTCTGGTTTTTTACCAGCTCTTCCAAATTTCGATATTGTATCTGTTTTTGAGCAGCATACTCTTTCAAAGCCTCATAAGCCGGAATGATAATAGCCGTCACATATTTCCGTTGGTCTCCTATCACCGCCACTTGGTCGATATACTTATCTTCGCCCAGACGAGTTTCCAACGCCTGCGGAGCGATATATTTCCCATTGGACGTTTTGAACAAATCTTTCAAACGCTCGGTCAACACCAATGCCCCTTGTTCGTTTACCTTGCCAGCATCGCCCGTACGGAACCAACCGTCCTCAGTAAAGACTCTGGCCGTCTCTTCGGGTTTACGGTAATAACCCTTCATTACGGTCTTTCCTTTTACCAATATCTCGTTATTCTCACCCAACTTCACCTGAATATCGGGCATTAAAGAGCCTACCGTTCCGAATTCATATCCCACCAAATCGAAGCAACTCACCGTCGCTGTCGTCTCGGAAAGGCCATAACCATAAACGATATTGATACCGCAAATATGCAGAAACTCGTTAATCGTGTCGGATAACGGAGCTCCCGCCGTAGGAAAGATATTCCCGTTTTCTACCCCGACAGCCCAACGAATTTTCGAGAAAACGAACTTGTCGTAGAATCTGTATTGGCATTCGAGCCACAGCGGTACACGTTTCCCGGCTCGCAAATATTCCACATTGCGACGACGACCTATTACGAACGCCCTCTCTGCCAAGCGACGAGCGATACCTTTCATCTTCGACAGGTTATCCTGTATGGCCGAGTAAACCTTCTCCCAAAAACGGGGAACACTGCACATAATAGTCGGCCGTATCTCTCGAATCGTATTCTGTATATCTTTCGGATCGACATTGATAGCGATACGCATGCCCACGGTCAAACAATAATAAGACCACGCCCGCTCGAACACATGAGTCAACGGAAGGAAACAAAGCGAAACGTCTTTATCCGAACATGTTACTAAACGTTGAAGATGTATACGCATAGCCTCGTCGTAATTGGAATGCGCCAACATAACTCCTTTGGGCTCTCCGGTCGTTCCAGAGGTATAAATCAACGTAGCCAAATCGTCGGGCGAACCGGCATTTCTACGCCGCTCCACTTCTTCGCAGACTTTCTCGTCGGCCGATTTTCCCATTGCTATCAGGTCTTCGAAATAGACAGACGAGCTATCGCTCTCTGCTCGTTTTATATCGGGATCGAAAAGTATCAGCTTTTCCAACGTCGGGCACTCCCGCAAGGCGATAATCGCATTGTCGTACTGCACTTGACCGCCAACGAACAAGAATCGTATCTCTGCCTCATCGATAATATACTTTATCTGATCCAAAGAACTGGTCGGATAAAGGGGCACTGTCACCGCACGGTTATCGAATGCAGCGAAATCCACGATAAGACCTTCCGGCTTATTCTGTGTATATGTAGAAATATTTTCTTCTTCGCGAATACCCAATATTACCATAGCTTTCGCCATGTCCGATACTTGCTCTGCGAAACGGTTCCAAGAAGTAGAAACCCATCGATTGGTTGAATAGTCCTTGTGGCTGAACACCTCACGGTTGCCATATTTTGCAGCCTGCCTGCGGACCAACGAGGTCAATTGATTTACCATAAATATAACTATAAATCTGCGACAAAGTTACAGATTATATCGGTACGATTCCCGTTTTAATAAGTTTTAAGTAGAATATATATTTCATTTTGTTAAGTCGACATTGCAAAATTCGGCTTTATATCATTTGTACATCAACCTTTCCCCACAAATAAGCATTCAAATCCGAATAGTTAATATCAGTTAATATTCAAACCCATATCGCCCCCAATAAATCCGGTCAGAAATTATCGAAACCGATAAAAATAAACTACTTTTGTGAAAATCGAAATCGGTAATGAACTCAAAAGACGAACTATATTATTCTGCCATAGATTTGCTACATCGGTTAATCGGGACACCTTCCATCAGTCGGGAGGAAGATGCGGCAGCGCAAATAATCTGTGAGACCTTGCAAAAAAACAGATTCACACCATATCGAGCCGGCAATAACGTATGGACTTTCGCCCGCGAATTCGATTCAGAAAAACCTACCGTTCTCCTCAACTCGCACATAGATACGGTAAAGCCCACAGACAGTTGGAGTCGCCCGCCCTTTGTTCCGATCGAAGAAGATAACCGGCTATATGGCTTAGGAAGCAACGATGCCGGAGCAAGTGTCATCTCTTTGTTAAGCGCATTCATTCACCTTTCCGAAACCGAACAGCCCTACAACCTTGTCTTTTTGGCATCCGCCGAGGAAGAAGTCTCCGGGCAAAACGGTATTGTCAAGGCTCTGGAACAACTGCCGACTATCGATTTCGCCGTGGTAGGCGAACCCACGGGTATGCAGCCCGCCGTCTGTGAAAAAGGGTTGCTTGTACTCGATTGTTCCACATATGGAAAGTCGGGACACGCCGCCCGCAACGAAGGGATCAACGCCCTGTACAAAGCCTCCGAAACGATCGAAGCCCTACGAACATTCGAGTTTCCGCTCGCTTCCGATTTATTGGGAAAAGTAAAACTGACTGTTACCCAAATTCAGGCAGGAACGCAACACAATGTTGTCCCCGACCGTTGCGATTTTGTAGTCGATGTACGCACCAACGACCGCTACACCAATGCCGAAGCCGTCGAGATTCTCAAATCCCGTTTTCCCGAAGTGAAAATCGCGCCTCGCTCCTTACGGCTCAATTCATCGGCAATTTCCATGCAGCACCCGTTTGTCCGCAGAGCACTCCTTGCCGGATATAAACCATTCGGTTCTCCCACCCTCTCCGATCAAGCCCTCATGCCATTCCCCTCGGTAAAAATGGGTCCGGGCGATTCGTCACGCTCGCACACCGCCGACGAATACATTATATTAGAAGAAATACGAGAAGCCATTGAAGTATACATTTGCTTACTCGATCGGCTTCAAATCGAGAAATCAGCGCAATAATCGGTTGGCGAGGATAGCCGATCCTCGACCTCCCCAAGAGACATATCGATAAACCATCGGTAAGAACCAGCGCATCGTCCTGTCTTTACCCGCCGACTCCATCGTCGAGCGATAAATCTCAGTACCCAACGGACTTTTTTCCTTTCGACAAAGTCCGGCCACAACCATTTGTTTATAAAGCAACAATTTATGCAAACGGGCTTTCTGCGCAGAATCGCTTCGCTCCACATCTTCGTGAGCTTGCGCAATCGCTCTTAAAATATCGGGGACATTAGGAACATAACGATAACCTGTAATACTGTCGGCATGGAGATATACATTCACCAACGGAGGTGTTTGAACCCAGACGATTCGGTCTGTAAACAGTAACAATTTGATTCCTAAATCCCAATCCTCCCAACGCATATAATCCTCAGGCCAGCCGCCCACTGCACGTACCACTGCCGTCCGCACCGCATAACGTACCGTACCCAAAGTACTATGGAACAAATGAGGTTCCACCCGGTTGGAGAAAACCGCCTTTGCCGAATAAGGTTTACCCTGTTCCGGTATAAGCCGTATGGTACACCCCGCGATATCCGCCGATGGATTACTCTCGAAAGCCTGCATATACAGCGAAACCGCCTCGGGAATATACTCGTCGTCGCTATCGAGAAAAGCCACAAACTCCTCCGTCACACAAGTAAGACCTCGGTTCCGGGCTGCCGATGGCCCTCGTTTAGCCTCTTCGACAACCGTTATCCGAAAATCATCGGTCTCATACGCCCCCTTTAACTCCCGGCATAAAGCCAACGACCCATCGGTGGAACCGTTATCGACCAATACCACATGGATAGGGCGGTAAGTCTGTGCAACGACAGAATCGAATGTCCGCCGCAACTCCCGTTCCCGATTATACACGGGAATAACTATCCCTATTCCTGCTTGTTTCATCTATGCAAATATAAACAGATTCTGTATGAAAAACATACGCATGTATATTTTTCATACAGAATCCACCTATCTACAACAAAAATCTAAAACGAGGAACCTTTGAAAACAGTTGAATACTCTTTGGGAACAAGTCGTCCCCTCAAAGTAATCCGATTCGAATTATAATTGGGACTAATAACCACGGACGCATAGTTACTCCCTTTGAATAAAAAGATATTGACCGTAGCAGAAATACCGGTTCCCATAACGTTCATGGAAAGAGTCGTATTTCCTTTCTTATCCGTCTGTACCTTCACATTCGAAGCACTACCTTCCACAGTTATACCCCCCACCCCGTTCGGGCCTCCACCGTTAAACGGAGCCACCTGTACGATCGCCCTATTATCCGACAAAGAAACAAAATTCGTATTGGACGATACGAAAGCTGTCCCGCCTCTTTTAAACAGCAACTGGTCTGCTTCCAATACAAAATTCGATTTTTCCAAAGCACTCACCGCATTCTTATAATTAATCGAATCTTGGATAGCAGCCAACTGTTTTTTCAGTTCACGACTGTTTACATTCTCTTGTTTCTCTTTCGTATCTATACGTTTTTCCGACTGAGCATATACCGGCACACCCAGCACCAATATTGTCATAAAAAGAAATAATCTGTTCATATTCCAAATTTTAAATTAACGATAACATAATTGCAAAAAACATGCCACATATAAAATTGAATCGAAGTATATCTTCCGCAAAATCAAATCATTCACACCCTCCACCAATGCATTACTAATCATAGACCGGCAAACGTAGAGCTATCGAATACCGCATTCAGCCGAACCAATAACGGCGGTCGAGTAATCTGTAATTCCAGATAAATAATGTTACCTATTTATACAATGCTTCGAAGGTTCATATTGTTCGCTTCGGCATCTTTACATAAGCTCTGTTTCTCAATCTCGAAAACACTCGAAACCAAGACAATTTTCCTCGATTGAAGATAAATTTCTGCACAATACTCATTTCAATCTTTCCGTCGGGACATTTCTACAAAATTTTATTACTTTTGTCGATATACGAAACATCGTCCAAGCATAGCCATGAACATACTTTTCGTCTACTTCGACAAAATCATTCAGAACGACAATTTGTACGTCAAGTCCCTATGCGAGGAGATACGACGACAAAATGGCTCCGTAGAATGCAGTATCGATGCCTTTTGGAATTCCCCCCGAAAATACGACATCGTTCACATTCAGTTTCCCGAAGTCATTTTCAAATGGCGGCAACCCTCCAATAACGGGTTAAAAGCTCTACGACAACGAATCGCTCGACTGAAAAGCATGGGAACCAAAATCGTATATACCCGCCATGACGCTATCCCGCATTATTGCACGGACAAAAACAAACTGGAACTATATCGTATCGTCGAAACTCAAAGCAATGCGATTATTCATTTGGGAGAATATAGCCGACAAGAGTTCGCCCGTATATATCCCGAAAACACGGCTCGGCATTTCGTCATACCTCATCACATATACGATTCATGTGGATATGCATTCCCTTCGAAATTGACCTCCCGCAATAAGCTGGGACTACCGACCGATAAATTCATCATTCTCACTTTTGGAAGTTACCGTAACGAAGAAGAACAGCGCCTTGTCGTCGATGCTTTCGAACATCTACCCATGTCGGATAAGTTCCTATTGGCTCCCGGGTTCTACAACAGTTGTTTTACCAACCGTAAAACACCCATACAAAATCTACTGCGATACCGAACTCAAAAAAAGAAATTCCGGCTCGACACGAATAGAGCTTTACAACTACACGAGAAAATATCGAATACCGAGCTTCCTTACTACTTCTCGGCCGCAGATATCGTTCTGATTCAACGTAAAGAGATTCTCAACTCGGGCAATGTTCCTATGGCTCTTTTCTTTCATAAAGTCGTCGTAGGACCCAAATTCGGGAATATCGGCGAACTTCTCGATTTGACGGGAAATCCTACTTTCGACCTCACCGACAGTCATTCGGTTATCGAAGCTGTCACTCATGCCCGACAATTAGCAAATACAGGATATGGAGAAAAGAATGCAGAATTTGCCCGACAAAATATGAATACGGAACTTATCGCACAGAAAACGATTCTATGTTACCAACAAATCTATAACTTAACTCTACATGAAAATCCTACTGATCGGTGAAGCCAGCAACTTACACTGGACATTGGCCGAAGGGCTTCGAGCCAATGGTCACACGGTGACAGTCGTTTCTCACGGTAGCCACTGGCTCAACAACAAACGAGATGTCAGTATCGTTCGTCGAGGATATGATCTGTTTCATTCCATACAGTACATGGCGGATATTATACGACATCTCCCGCAAATGAGAGGTTATGATGTTGTCCAAGTAACTAATCCTGTCTTTTTCGATTTACGTCCAGAAAAGAATTGGGCTATTTTTAAATACCTGAAAAAGCACAACAAAAAGATATTCCTCGATGCTCTCGCCACAGACCACTATTATGTAAAAGCATGCTTGGACGGCAAAACCTTTCGTTACTCCGACTTCTTCGTCGGAGATCGGCCGCTTCCGCATCCCGAAAGAGAAAAAATGCTTGCGGCATGGATAGGCGGTCCCAACGAGCGACCCAACATCGAAATGGCCCAAGAAGCCAATGGTATCATTGCCTGTCTATATGAATATTATGCAGCATACCAGCCCGAATATGCCGATAAGTTAGCCTATATCCCCATACCCATCGACCTGTCGATCAATCCCTTCCACCCGATAAAAAGCACACCGGAGGTCGTTAAGTTCTTCATCGGAATACAACAACACCGCACAGCGATAAAAGGAACCGACATATTACTCGACGTACTCCGAGAAATTCATGATAAATACCCCCACGAAAGCCATATACAAAAAGTAGTTTCCGTACCGTTCGACGAATACAACAAACTACTGGTAGATTGTCATATCCTTCTGGACCAACTCTATTCCTATACACCCGCCACCAATGCGCTGGCTGCTATGGCACGAGGCATTATAGCCGTAAGCGGAGCCGAACCCGAATTTTATAATTTTATCGGCGAGCAAAAACTACGGCCTATTATCAACGTGTTACCCGACCGAAACGATATATTCAAACAGCTGGAAAATCTGATTATACACCGGGATCAATTACCGAGACTATCGACCGAAAGTAGACAATTCGTAGAAAAATATCACGACCACGTAAAAGTAGCCCGGCAATATCTCGAATTTTGGGAGAAGCACTGATTATTCCGATTTACGGAATATCTTCTTTTTCAACTGAAATCCGGTAAAAAGACAAATAAATGCGGTCAGGCTGTAAGCCCCCGCCAAACAATCGTTTGACCACAATAGCCAAACGAAATAACATAAAGAACTATAAACAAAAAGAGAAACGAATATTCGCACCGGAATATGTAACCCAAATTTCAGATGACAAACCATGTAAATCCCTGTCATCGAAAACAGATAGGCCAACAAATAGGCCACCCCGACACCCTGTAACCCCCAATGGGTATACCCGACAAGATACATTACGAACATCAAGGAATCGGCTACGATTTCCGTTATTAAAAAAATACGACCTGCTCCCTTCGCCAACAGGACGAAACTCACGCTCCACGAAAAAGCCCGGAAAAGCATGCCCAATACAGCCCACGAAATATACCCGCTGATGGCTAAAAACGCTGGTGTATATAATATATGTATAATCAAATTCTGAAAAATCAGGAATAACGAAATGACAGGAGCCAATATCAACAACGACGTTTCCACTTGCCGGGTCACATGTTCCGACAACAATACTTTATCCTCGCAGACAGCCGATAAACGGGGATAATATTCCATAGACATAGCCGTAAAAACCAACCCCACATACTGCATGACCAACGTATAACCCGCTTGAAAAAAACCTACCTCTCCGGTTCCTCCTCTATCGTTGAGCCATGCGACGAACAGGTAGGAATACAAGGTCGTGACAAATCCGCTTACCGTCATATAAATACCCAACGAAGCGATATTCTTTCCCTGCCGATAAGTCTCGGTCCAACTCATTTTTACCGGCTTTACCTTCATCTTCCTACCCAACGAAACAGTCACGACCCAAATGGAAAATGTATGTGCGATAATGGCGGGAACAATACCCGAAATACCGAAAAAATAAAACAAGGGTAAAGAGAGCAATAAAGCGAAAAAAGACCCTAAGACAGAACATCTCGCCAAAACCCGCAAACGTTCCGATGCCTGAATAACCGCCCGTTCCCCCTCGGTAAGAGTCGTAAACAACAACGTACACGACAAAAAAACGTACCCCCATATATGGGTATCGTCACCAAACGTATATCGGCTTAACAACGGAGCGAAAGTCAGCATAACGACCGCCCCCAACAACCCGGTGAACCAAATCCAACGACGCACGACAGACACCAGTTCGGCAAACCGACTTTCGTCCCCCGATTTAAACGCTTTGGATAAATCCCTCACGGAACTCGTTCCGATTCCCAATCTTGTCAACGAGGAAATCATCTCGACAGTATTATTATACAGCCCGATGATACCCACACCCTCGGCTCCCAACCATATAGCGACCAATTTCGTTTTGATAATCGAGCAGAGAATGGTAAATACCTGTGTACCGCCGAAAAGTCCGGTAGCCTTCACAATCGTGCGATAGATATTTTTTTTCCCCTCCCCGCCGGTCATAGCGTTATCTCGTATATATCATAAGCAACCCCTCGCCCGCCGAATCCCTCTTTTTGAGCGATAAGCCCCTCATTCAGATAGCGCCCCATATCTTCCGTCGACTGACCGAAATCGAACCATTTCCTATCGGCGAAAACCTCACCTATAAGCCGGGCGTACAACAAATCGAGAGCACCCGATGCTTTCCCTTCTGCCGAAGCAGAAGTATATTGCGCATGCGCCACGATTCCCGTATCATAAATGACGCTCCCCGCCAATGTCTCGTCACCCCTCATCGTCACGAAATGACGAATCCGGTCGGGAAACCGACTATGCAACAATACGATTTCGTCTAACGAGTGAACAGGTTTCACATGAAACCGCTCTTGCAAATTGGCATCTAAAACTTTCCAAAAAGGAGAGAAATCGGTGGTCTCGACTACCCGCAACCCAGCTTGCTCGGCCTTCTTCATTCGGCTGCGCCGGTCGGCACGTAATCGGAGCGGATTATCCAACTGCACGGTCGAAGATATATTGCGCCCTATCAATCGAGCATCCAATCGAAATAAAGCATACAAGTCCGACTCAGAAGGATAACGATGATAGATATGTGGAATACATTTATACACCCATTTGGCAAACCATTCTTTTTTCAAAAAATCGGCAATCGACCGCATGATTTCGAGAACCTGCGCCGTCGTATTCCGAGCAGTCACGAT
>OGFJ01001709.1_pt1 | contig 13490 bp, 9 predicted proteins | sample 1570861 | NCBI WGS metagenome assembly OGFJ01 (sample SAMEA2582060, study PRJEB24529) | metagenome | biome: Human gut stool | place: China | collected 2011
TCGCAAATTAGGGGGTTGGTTCATTTTGGGGGTACTTTAAGAGTTCGCCCAACATTTCTGGCGGCGGCCGACCAGCAAAGCATCTCAGGTGCTGCGCAAAAGCTGCACGTCACGCAACCGACGCTGTCGCGTCAGTTCATGGAACTCGAAGAAGAATTAGGGCATACGCTTTTTGTTCGCTCAAACAGAAAACTTCGTCTCACCCCCAAGGGTGAACTTTTCTATGAACGCGCCCGTTCCATCGTCAATCTTTTCGATCGTACGAAAGAGGAAATCCGCGCGGAAGATGAGCTCACCGGTGACATCCGCATTGCCGCGGGCGAAACACCTGCTCTGGGAAGCCTTGCGCGCGCCATTGCTCGTCTTCAGCAAGAAGCGCCCAAAGTTAGGTTTCACATCGTAAGCGGTGCCGAAGCGCAGGTTAAATCCGAACTCCATTCGGGGCTGACCGATTTCGGCGTATTCGTCGGCATTGCCGATACGATCGGTTATAGCTCAATCAAACTCAGGCAAAAAGACGTCTGGGGCGTGTTAACACGCATCGACGGCCCGTTTGCAGGCAAAAAACAAATCGAGGCCTCCGATCTGGCAGACCAGCCTTTAATGTGTTCCGAACAATCTTTTTCGCGTAACGAATTCGACGGTTGGCTCAACGATCTGGTCAGCAGCCTCAACATTGTCGGCACTTTCAATCTGCTCTACAACGCCTACGTGCTCGCGGCCGCCGGCGTTGGACATGTTCTCGCCTTGGGCGGCATCATCAACCCAACTCCCTCCTCAGGACTCGTGTGGCTGCCTCTGCATCCGAAGCTCGAGTGCGACATCGTCGTCGCCTGGGATCGCTCCCGCCGTCTGAGTCCGGCTGCCGAACGACTGATCACCCTTCTCAAGGAAGAAGAATCCTTGAGGCCAACAATCTGACATATTCACGGTAAGAAATCTGCTTGTGTTTTACTATGCCTTTAAAGCATAGTAAAGTGTAAAAATAAAGTATTTGTTATTTCTACCATTTGAGTCAACAATTCGCTTTGTCATTAAAAGGAGGACAGCTCATGGACGCTCAGATGCTAGAAGGCAAAGTCGCGCTGATCACGTGGGCCAGCTACGGCATGGGTCGAACGATTGCAGAATTGTTCGCCGAAGAAGGAGCTCGCGTGGTTCTTACCGCAAGGCATGCCGAGCAACTCAACGAAGTTGTGGAAGGCATTCGACACAAAGGCGGCAATGCAATCGGAGTTGTCGCCGATGTCTGTTCAACCGAAGACACCCAACGGGTTTTCAAAACCGCCATTGAAACGTTCGGCGATCTGGACATTCTCGTGAACAATGCCGGCATCGGCGAGCAAAAAATCATTGATGAGACAAGCGACGAGTGGATGTTGCATGTGATGAACACCAATCTCGGCGGTCCGATGCGCTACATCCGCGAAGCTCTCAAAGTATTTCTGCCCAAAAACGACGGCTGCATCATCAATATCAGTTCCGTCAACGGCAACCGTCCGTTCTGCGGCGCAACGTACACATCAACCAAAGTCGCACTCAACACGTTGACGAAAAATGTCGCCATGCGCCTTATCGACACAAACATCCGTTGCAATGCCGTTGCTCCGGGCGCCACCGTGACGCCGGCTCACCTTGCCAACAAAGCCGGAGAGCAACCGGGCGGCAGCAAGATGCTCAACTGGAGCGGTCATTTCGTTTACTTCCCCGGCCCGGAATGCGATCCGATTGATCAGGCCTATGCATGTCTGGGGTGGGGCGCGAAATCCGGACTTGTTAAGCCGGTGAGATAGGCGTGAAGCGCTTAAGCGCTAGGCTTGACGGACTTGCTCGTTGCCAAGTCCTCTTCGTATTCAAGCGGCGTCTTCATTGCAATGGAGGAATGAGGACGGACATGATTGTAAACATGGATCCAGTGAGTCACGGCGGTGACCGCTGCTTCGTGGCCGGCAAACCTTTTCCAGCCAATGAGCACCTCGCGCTTTAGCGAGCTCCAAATCGACTCGCCGGGCGCGTTGTCCCAGCAGTTCCCCGACCGGCTCATCGACGGCCGCATGTTCAGCTGAGCCAGGCGGCCCTGAAACTTCTGAGAGCAGTACTGCGAACCTCGATCCGAGTGCACAATCGTGCCGACCACGGAAAGTCTCTCCTGCCTGCGTGTCTGCACAGCCATGTCCAGGGCCTTCAAGATGAGCTCCGTTGTCATCTTCGTATCGATCGCCCACCCCAAGATTCTCCGGCTGCCCAGATCCATGAAGGTCGCCAAGTACGAAGTTCCGTTCGGCGTCGGCAGGTATGTAATGTCCGAAACCCAAGCGCGATTGAGCTTTCCAGGGCTGAAGTCGCGGTTGAGAAGGTTGGGATACACCGTCATGTCGTGGTTGCTGTCCGTTGTCTTGTAGGGGCGCTTGCTGTGTCGATATCCGATGAAGCCGTTGGTTCTAAGCAGGCGCTGAAGGCGGGTAACGCCGACCCGGATCCCCCGCTTGCGCAGGAGTTCATGGAACTGACGGTATCCGGGCGTGTAGCCGAGCAGTCCGCGCAGGCGGCGGACGCTTGCAAGCACGGTCTCGTCGCTGAGCATTACTCGCTTGGGAACATGAAGTTTCTTTCGAGGTCGGCCATTCCGGCGGTGCAGCCATTCGTAATACCCGCTGGTGCTGACGCCAAGGATGCGGCACCGTTCAGAGAGTGGCATGCCATAGAGCTCGCGATCCGCGAGGGTCTCACGAATGAAGGCGTACCTCACTTGAGGCCGGTCGTGCTGAGGTACGCCGCGAATTTTTTTAGCAGCGCACACTCCTGACGGGAGCGCACGAGCTCAGCTCGCAGGCGAGAAATTTCAGCCTGCTCGGGCGTGACCTCGCGGGCAGGATCATCAGTGGAGAGTTTACCGTTGCGAGTATCGCGCAGCCAGGCGTAGAGGGTGTTGCGGTCAATGCCGAGTTCGTCAGCGACATCGCAGGCTCGACGTCCCTCATTTTGAACGAGGTGGACGGCATTGAGCTTCATTTCGTTGGTGTATTTGCGGCGAGGTGCAGCCATGAGAAGGACTCCTAACAGGGGGGAAGGTATCGTGACCTATTTCGCCCTCGTTAACAAGTCCGGAAAAAGCACCCTCATCTCACTTTTTCGTTCTATACAGAGAACTCCAGAGCCTGGATGTCATCTGGAGGGTACTTCTTCAGCCGAATGACAGAGCTGACGGTTGTCAGAAATTTTTTTGACAAAAGTGACAGCTGTCAGAAATTGCTCTGACAACCCTGTTTGCTGTCAGCCCTCGAGCCAGAAGCCCCGCAGATCGGGGGGGGGGTTGATGCTTAGACAAAGTTGAAAGTTGTCAGAAATTTTTCCGACAGTGCTGACAATTGTCAGACGAAGCAACTGACAACAAATGTTGGGTGACACTGTAAGCTTCCACAAAACGACAAGGAATTGAGCCATCCGAGAGTGCGGACATTTTCTTGGACTTTTTGACGATACCTGAAATCTCGCTACTGCGCCTGCTTGTTTGTCTAAAAAATGGCACGCTCCCGTCATTAAGATTGGAAACGATTGACCGAAAAAACACCTCACGGAACCATCACCAACAGGCAAAAGACAGACTTATCCCCACCCTGCGGACGCTCAGCCTACTTACTGGGCCGTAGTCCGCAGGGTGGGGGTAAGTCGAACCTAATTTTCAGCGCATTTCGGCTAATCGACAGCTCAAATGCCTTCGCCTAAAATCTTCCGGACTTAGTCCGCCGAGTGTGATTTTGATTCTTTCGCTTGCGTACCAATGCAGGTAATCATCCAAAATTTGCATAAACTTCCTGAGCGAAACATCGCGCCAATCCCGCTCATGGAACATCTCATTCTTTATCCTGCCGAAAAATCCTTCGCACGCTGAATTGTCCGGCGAGCAACCTTTCTTTGACATTGATCTTGTTAAAGATGCCTTCTTTGTGATTTCGATCCATTCCGACCAACGATAGTGCCCGCCCCGATCCGAGTGAATGATAGGCTTGTCGCCCGGTTTTAACGTAGCGACAGCCTGCCTGAGCATCGTGTTGGCCAGTTCAGCTGTCGGACTGGTGCCGATGGTCCAGCTCACAGGCATGCCGTCGTAGCAGTCAATGATCGGCGACAGATAGATTTTGCCCGCAGGCAATGAGAATTCAGTGATATCCGTCAGCCATTTTTGATTGGGAGACGTTGCTCGGAAATTACGTTTGAGCAGGCTGGGCACCGATGGGGAAACTTCTCCGCAATACGAGCAGAATTTGCGTTTTCTAGGATAGTAAACGTACAGGCCTTCCTGACGCATGATTCGCCGAACGACTTTCTCCGAAAGTCGGAAGCCGTCTCGCCGAAGACTGTACCAAATCCTTCGATAGCCGTAGCAGCGGTAATTCCGGTTGAATGTTTCGCGTATTTGCTCTTTCACAGGCGCATATTTGTCCGGTTGGGATAAGGCTGTGCGCTGATAGAAATAACTGCTCTTGGAAAGTCTCAAAGCTTCCAGAAGATCCTTGAGCTTGAAGGTTTTTCGCAGGACGTCAATCACGATCGTTTTTTCGCGATTGCTCAAGGTTGTTGGATTGCCGTCCTCGCCTTTTTTTAAGATTTTGGCCACCTCTACGAGCACATCCTTTTGGAGTTGAAGGTGACGAATTTGTTTTTGCAGTTCTTCGGACTCAAGGGCAAGACGCGTCACTTGCTTCTCAAGAAACTCGACTCTCTTGCAAGCGCGTTCAAAACGTTGCTCCTCATTTTCCGGTGAAACCGCCGTCGCTTTCGGAGGTTTTCGAATCGGTGACATGGCTGGCTCCGGTACATCGATTTGCGGCTTGGGAATTTCTTTATCCCAAGCATAAAGCGTTTGACGAGACACGGAAAACTCTCGAGCCACACTCATGACCGTACGATCAGACCGCCTCATGGCAAGTACGGCTCTGACCTTGGTTTCCCAAGAATATCGTTTGGCTTGCAGCTTAAGTTGCCCGCTGACGAGCTTTCGAGCTTTGGGATAAAACTGTTGAACCCAGTACTGCACCGTTCGCCGTGTTACGGGGTGGCCAAGCAAATCGATTACGGCAGATAGATCGCGCCTGTGCTCAATGTATGTTTTGGCAGCTTTTTTCTTCAGCTCAAGATCCCCTCTGTGCTTGGCGATCGCTTGGCCTGTTTTGTCTCTTTCCCGGAGCCATTGTCTCAGTAGATTGCGTGACGGGTATCCTAGAACACGAACAGTTTCTCGTTGCGAACGCAACTTGTCGTAGATCCGTAGCACCTTGTTGATTTCTTTTTGCGTGTACATAACCTGAACCTCATTTCGTTGATTTTTGGTCCAAGTTTTCGTCCGCATTCCCCAAAAGCGAAGCCACAAGCATCCAGCACGATTGAAGCATGGTGAGAGGAAGAGATACAAAAAGAGAACAAAGAAGAAACAGTGAGGAGGCTGATTATAGGCGTTGAATGCTTCGAGCATAGGTCAGACGTAAAAAAACCGCGCCGGCGAACCGGTGCGGGTTGGATCTAATCAGAGATTCTCAAAGAGAGATCAGATTAGAATCTGTGACGCAGACCGACGTACAGGGAATAGGTCTTGAACTTGTATTCGTCATCAATTGCGACACTCTGAAGATCCAGCTTATCCTGCGAATAGGAAGCAACGGCGTAAACGTCGGTGCGCTTGCTGAACGGATAGTCGTAACCAACGCTGACGATGTAGCGCTTCAGGTCGGCATCGCCAAATCCCATATCCACGACAGAGTCAGCAGCTTCGGCATCGACATAGCCCATGCCGAACATAGCCTTGCCGCCGGCAACCGGAGCGTCAGCAGTCAGGCTGAGGCCGTAGCCCTTGACCTTCAAGGAACCAATGGTGAAAGCAGAATAGCTGCTAGTGATCTCAGTGAACTTGTTGAGGTCAACATCCCCCATGATGTCGTTCGTAACGCCTCCGATGGACGAGAGCTTAACTTCGTCGAAGTACTGACCACCGAGGTAAACCTTAACAACCTCGAAATCGTAGCTGCCGCCGAGCGTCACAGTCAGGCTGTCGTCAACATCATCTCCATCCAAACCATTTTTAAGTCCGGCAGTCTGATAGTTGATGGAATCAACAGCGAAATAGGCAGCAAACGGACCGTTGTTATAGGTGGCACCAATGGCGTAGTAACGGTCGCTCGAAGACTCATTTTCATGATCGTTGGAGCCCATGCCATACTGAGCAAACACCTTGAAGCCGGCGAAATCAGGGGTTTCGTAGGCAATCATGTTGTCCCACTGGCCAGCCAGCGACATCAAGTTGCCGAGCTGTGCCGAGGTGCCGCCCCAGGACGACGTGCCAAAGGCGCTAATCATACCTACCTTTGCCCAGGAAGACTGACCGTTGTTGATGGAGCCGAGACGACCCATAGCGAAACGACCAAAATTACCCTGAACGAAAAGGCTGGATTCACGATTGAAGAAGACGCCGGCGTCGGTACCGTCATCGGAATTGATGCCGTTTTCAAGGATGAATCCGACCGTCAAACCGTTGCCGAGATCTTCCGTGCCCTTAAAACCGAAACGGGAACCGGAAGCCTGACCTGACTTCATCGAGAAGGAATCAGAATCGCTGAAATTAACAATTTCGTTACCTTTCCAGTCCTTGAACGATGCACCATCCAAATCACCGGCATCAATATGGTTGTACCCCAAGCCCGTATCCACGATACCGTAGAGCTGAACGTCAGCGGCCAAGGCGGAACCGGCAAAAGCACCGAGAACTGCAACTGCAGCCAAAGTCTTTTTCATTTTTAAATCTCCTAGTCTTAGAGAAGACTCGCAAGTTTTGAGTTTTTGCAAAAACCGCCGGACGGAACATGAGTTGCGGACTCTTGCAAAGACGCAACTCAATCCGGCGGAGTCCTTGCAGGACAGGGACGATCATGGCACCGAAAAGAAATGGCTTACAAGGAAATGGTAAAAGTCAATAGCTCGGGGGGGGGGTAAACCCTAGGATAAATTACAACACTTAAGGTTGATGGAAGGAAAAATCCTTTTTGAAGGACACAAAACCGCCTCGGCCGTAACCGAAGCGGTTCTGACTAATCAAATAATCTCAGGAAGAGATCAGATTAGAACTTGTGGCGCATGCCGACCATGAAGGTATAGGCACTGGGATTCCAATCTTCGGCGCCAGCACCCTTGCCTTCCAGTTCGTCATCCATGTAGGACATGACGCCGTAGACGTTGGTGCGCTTGGAGAGCGGATAATCGTAACCGGCAGAAATCACCCAACGGGTGAAGTCATACTTGCCTTCGCCGTAATCCTTTTCGAAATCGGACTGTTCGCCGTCAACATAAGCGGCAGCAGCCATCAGCTTGCCGCCGGCGAGCGGCGCATCGGCACCGATCGTCACGCTGTAACCAGTGGCTTTGAGGTTGGCTGTGCTGAATGTAACCTCGTCAGCAGCATTCTTGATTGTCCAAGGACTCTTTCCGGCAATACCGCCGAGGCTACTGAGCTTGACTTCGTCAAAGTACTGAGCACCAAAGTACAGCTTAGCCACTTCAAAGTCCCAGTTGCCGCCGAGGGTAACGGTCCAGGCGTCATCAATGTTCTGACCATTCGTGACACCTGCCGTCTTGTAGTTGGTGCTGTCAACAGCCAAGTAAGCGGAAGCCGGACCGTTCTTGTAGGTGGCCGCAACGCCATAGTAACGATCGGAACCGGATTCGTTTTCCACACCGTCGTCACCCATGCCGTACATGGCCGTCACTTGGAAGCCGGCGAACGAGGGGGTTTCATAAACGATGGAGTTGGCATAACGGGTGGAGGAGGCGAAAATGGCGCCAGCCTGAACAACGTAGTCGCCCCAGGACGTACCAAACGGCGTCAGCATGCCGATCTTGGAGAAGGAACCCTGACCCTGGTTGAAGGAACCGATACGGCCGAAAGCAACCTTACCGAAACCACCCTGCAGGAAGAGCATGGATTCACGATCGAAGAACGTGGCATTGTCAGCGCCCGTGTCAGCGGAGAAGCCGTTTTCAAGAACGAAACCAACCGTCAAACCATTGCCGAGATCTTCCGTACCCTTGAAACCAAAACGAGAGCCGGACTGCTGGCCGGACTTCATTTCAAAGGTATCCTTGTCGTCGTAGCCGATACCGTTGTGAAGATCCCCGTCAATGTGGGTGTAGTTAAAGCCCAAGTCAACGATACCGTAGAGCTGAACGTCAGCAGCGAGGGCGGAACCAGCGAAAGCGCCGAGCACTGCAACTGCAGCCAAAGTCTTTTTCATGATTTATTTCTCCTAGCACAGCGTTCTGTAAATAAAGCTAATAATTAAGATATGCGGTACAATGGGGGGCTTACCTATTACGGATACCTTCCCATGCCGCGTGGCCGCCCTATCAGCAATCGACTCGAACTTACTCCCGAGCAATTCGCAACCCTGAATCAAATAGCCAGTTCCCGTAGCGAGGAGCTCCGGCGAGTGCAGCGAGCCAAAGTTTTCCTCGCTGCCGCCGACGGGAAGCCGCAAAGAGAGATCGCCGCTTCGGCTGGTCTATCTGTCAGTGCGGTTGCTCGCATGCTTCGTAAAGCATTACAGATTGGACCGATGATGGCGCTCGACGATCTCAGGCGAAGCGGTCGCCCTGCGGTTATTGGAGTCGAGGCACGAACTTGGGTTAAGGAATTGGCGTGCACGCCGCCCAAGGAGTTGAGCGACGGCCCAACTCAAGCGCTTTGGTCAATGGATACGCTTGCTGCATACGTACGAAAGCACGCGAGCGAGAAGCCATTTGGGAGCGAGCTGGCGAAGGTTTCTAAATCAACCATTTGGTCGATTTTGGATAGCGACGAGATCAAGCCCCACCGCATCCGCTATTACCTTGAGAAGAAGGATCCGGATTTTTCCGTCAAGTGTCGCGAAGTTTTGCTCTTATACAAGCGCGTCGAGATGGAACTCGTCTTCAGGAATACCTTGGGAAATTCGTCGCAGCCGAACGGCAGGGCGATCGCAGATTCAACCCCATCTTTTGACTAGCCGAATCTAAAGATTCTATACAGATTCAGTTGATTCGACATCTTTTTTGCTTGACAAATCCCCTATACACGTTACAATATGTATAGGGGATTTGAAGTTATGCAAAAACATACCATGAAGCGAATCTGCCGCGTAGCGGACATCAATGCCGAGTTCCTGACATTCCGACTTACAAAGGAACAGCGAGCAAAGGCCAATGGAGCGAAAATTTCGTTCAGAAAATCGACCCAACGTTACGAGGGGTACCGTCAACTACTTGCCCGGGCCGAGTACAACAAACTCAACCCCGCAACGGGCAAGAAGCACGCTACTCCCGTTGCCAGCAAACTCATCGGCATCATCTGGAACGATGATCCTGACTGGGTTTACGAAACCGATAAAACCAAGTCCTCAAAGCCGGAACGCCGCAAACAAGCCATCGCGAAGCGTTTCGAATCTCAACGCAACCTCACCACGCAGGTGGCTTCGCTTTTCACCGAAGACATCGAGTATCAAGTGTCCGCGGTCCAGGTCAAGAAGATTCCTGTTCCGCTTTTCTTAACTGTTGCAGTGATCTGTGCCTGTCGCGGTCTTACGGATGCCACTTCCGTAGCCAATTACTGGAACGACAACCTAACGTCTCTACGCAACCTTTTCCCGTCCTATGAGCTCGAAGTGATTTCTCACGACACCGTTCGGAGAATTTACATGTCGCTCACCGAGAACAGCGTTCGCAACTTCATGAAGAATTTCTACGATTGGTTGCCCAAATGGAGCGACGGCGAACGTCGGCATTACGCGGTTGACGTGCAGAGTTGCCGCGCCTCCCGTCACTTTGAAACTAACCGCAGGATGATGACGCTCAACGCTGTGGACATTACCGCAGGCAAGCTTTGCTCGTCTCACCTGATGATTTCCACCAAGAGTCACGAACCGAAATATGCGCCGGAGCTCCTGGCCGATTTCCAAATTCACGGCGCCACCGTAACTCTCGATGCGCTCAATACCACGACTGAAGTTGCTTACGCCATCGTCAACGCAGGCGGGTTCTATCTCTTGGCGGTCAAGGAGAACCAGCCCAAGCTTCACAACGCCGTCATCAAGGAGATCGATAAGGCCATTGCAGTCAACGAGGCACTCGAGCAGGCCATGAAACTCAAGTCCGAACACGGTCGTACTGAAGGTCGAGGTTACGTTGTTGTGCCGTCGGCGGGACTGTCCAAGGAAATTCTTGAGAAGTGGCCCGGACTCGCAGAAGGATGTCTCATCAAGGCCAGAACGCATTCGTTCCGCTCGAACGGAAGCGGTGAATGGGGCAGCAGCGATGAAATTCGCTACTTCATAACCTGTCACCCATACGGAGACGGGAGCATTACGGAGTGGTTGACTACGTGCGTCCGTTCACACTGGGGTATCGAAAGCTTTCACTGGACCATGGATGCGATTTGGCGGCAGGATCAAATGCAATGCATGTATCCGGAGTATTTGAGGACTCGAGGCACGCTGGCCAAGCTCGGCCACAATTTGCTTGTCACGCTTAGGAAAATCGAGCAACTCGAACAAAACTTGCGGGAACCTCGCTCCGAAACTCAGCTCAGTCACGAGGTAGGTGTGACGTTCGAAAACGGCTTGGCGTGGTTGGAGAGGATCTTCCGCTATAAGGCTAAGGAAGAGAGCTGAACGAAGCCTCAAAGGGCGAGCGCAGGATGAGGAGAGCAGTTTTACAAAAAATACCTTTCTGCAGAACCATCTATCTCAAATTGCTCTGAAATCTGCGATCGCCCTGAGCCGAACGGAGCAGTGTTCGTTTCGTATGACGAAAAGCCTGGTATTCAGGCTATTGGCAACGTACATCCGGATAGGAATCCGATCGATGGCAATAGTTTTACTCGTCGCGATTACGAGTACAAACGTCACGGAACTTTGTCGCTTCTTGCCGGCATCGATTTGATTTCCGGCAAAGTTCACAGCCTGATTCGCGAACGCCACAAAAGCACTGACTTCATCGACTTTCTAAAGCTGATTGACGCGATTTACCCTGAAGACCGCGTGATATTCATGGTTCTTGACAATCACACCATTCACACGTCGCGCGAGACGCGAGCGTACCTGGATACCCGCAAAGGACGCTTCCAGTTAGTTTTTACGCCCAAGCATGCTTCATGGCTGAATTTGATTGAGGCGTTCTTCAGCAAGATGGCCCGTGTGAGCCTTCGCGGACTGAGAGTCAACTCGAAGGACGAGCTTCGGAGCCATATCGAACGCTGGGTGGCAGAGTGCAACGAGGACCCCGTTCCTTTCCGATGGAAATGGAAAATGGAGGAGGTCCACGAGCTAATAAATAGCGTTATTTAACGAACGTTATACTAGTTCCTGACGTCTGATTTACCGAAGTGCCCTAAATACTGCTGAGAACGGACATTCTCTGCAGTATTTTACAAATTCCGCTCGAACAAAGCGGCGAACGTGACCGCTCAATACTCATCCGGGTGTCGGGAAAGGGATGCGATAGAAGGTCTGAGAACAAGGGGAGTTTCTCGTCGAAGGATCTGAAACCGAAAATAAAAGTGGTCTTCGGAGCGGGTGTTTTCGGTTATCTCCTGTGTTGCAGGGTGATGGAGGAAAAAGCGAACTCTCTGAAAGTAGGGTTCGGCCTTACAGGGGAGCGCAGCCGTGGTCGGCATAGAGGTCTAGGGCGAATCAGGCGGCATGATACTTGAATCGCCGACGCCCTTACCTTTCCACTTGTTTGTCTCCCAGGTGCTTCATCGAATCATCTGGAGAACCGTTCGGTGAAATTGCGGATGAATGAGTCTTGGATCGAGGGGAATAGTAGATGCTAAAATTCCCGACATGTATTCTGGTATTGTCGTGTCGCAGAATTTCTTTCTGCAGAGAAGAATGGCGGCAGACAGGACGGATTTCATTCCTCGATTCAAAGAGAACGCTTGAAATGGCATTGTTCAATTTAATCAAAATGCCACACACACATAGAACAAAATAATGAAATCACGGCGAAAGTCTTAGATTTCTTCAAAGAGGGCAACACTCAAAAATATATCGCTCAGTACGCCTTTGAAGGCGTAGAGCCAAAGTTCAGTCGAGCCGCAGCGTGGAATCATCTCTACGTTTTTATTCAAGATCATCTCGACGAACTCAAGGACGCAAAGTCCGACTCTGAACTCTACTCCCGAGCCTGCGCCGAACTCGCCGCTTATTTGGCAACCTTCGGCATGTACCGCTTCTCAACGAAGCTGATGATGACCAACAAGGTCATCTTTGCTCCAGTTCTCCATTCATTGATCCAAACTGCTTCACAGCAGAATATCACGGCCTATCAGGATCGCTTCTCCCAAGATCAAATTAAGGCCCTGATCGACACGACCCGGTCCGCGCTCCAAAATGCGACCAAAGAGGTGCCGCTCGCCGTAACGGATGCGCTCATTTCTAAAATCCTTCACGGCACTTTTGCTTGTATTCCTGCATTCGATAGATATTTTATTGCAGGTATTCGAATACTAAACAGGCTGCCCAGGTTGTTGTTTTTCTCAGAACAAGAAATTTCTAATAGAAAACGGAAAGAAATTCTCTTTCCTATAAATTTAGATCAGAACTTTGCACCATTCTTGGTTTTGGCTTTCAACCCAGAAGCCAATACTGCTTTGAAGAAACTAGTAGTTACGCTCCCAAGACTTGAGTATAAATTCGATGAGAAAAACGCCGCTAATCAACTCCCAACGATGCGGATTATAGATCAATTGATTTGGTCGCTTGGTCGGTATTTGCATTAAGTAAAAAGGATTGCCTTCTGTAATTGTAGTCGCCAGATCACGAACGGATTTAACGATTTTTTTTTGAATCGACATTTAATGTTGCAACTTTAAGAGGTTATTATGTCTGCTTTTCAAGCATCTTGTTTTAGTAGAACCGCACTTTCAATTGCTATCGGTGCTTCTTTGAGCATTCTTACTGAAAGCGTTCTTGCGGAATTGCCTGATATCTCGTACGATATGTCGACCGCGCATGAATTGTCATTGCAGAACGATACAACTGCAAACCCAACCGATTCAAATCGTCTTTGGTACGGAGATGAATGGAACAACACCAGTGGCGCTTGTTTGTTTAAAAATACAAAGCTTACTGGTTCGACAGATCAACTTGTGGATGCAATTGGATCGTACGCTAAGAGCGACACGCGAATAACTCAAGCCATAGAAAATTATTTTTATATCGCAGACGAAAGTGTAAATATTCGTCGAGCAATTGGTTTATATATTGGTCATGGTCTCAGCGGATATGGTGATACGCTTTTTGAAGCTCGTGATAATGTCACGATGCAGACGGCCGGTCAGGTTGACCCGCACCATCTTGGGCATGGAGATGTAGTAGGTGCCGCCGCCCATGGCCACGGCCACGTCCAGGCCGCCCGCGCCGAAGGCCAGCATGCCGATACCGCCACCGGTGCGGGTATGGCTGTGCGTC
>OGFJ01001711.1_pt1 | contig 13484 bp, 8 predicted proteins | sample 1570861 | NCBI WGS metagenome assembly OGFJ01 (sample SAMEA2582060, study PRJEB24529) | metagenome | biome: Human gut stool | place: China | collected 2011
ACCTGTATGATAGGCGGCATTGTCCCAGAATGAACGCCCATGCTTCGGATTCTGTTCCTGCCAATAGTTATTCACTTTATAAATAATATCCACAACTTCTTTAGCCTCATCTTGGGGAGCGGCACAAGACGACGCTCCAATCAGACAAAAGGCTAAAAGTATCACATTTTCCAAAAACGTTTTCATATATTTTTCTTTTTTTACTTAATTACTATACCATTCGTTATTATTCATAAAGGAGGACAAATTCATATCTACTGAGTACCTCCTTGGAATTGTGTCCCGGAGTGAACCCTATTCAATCGTATACTGAATGCCATTCAGTCGTATACTTAACCCTATTCAGTCGTATACTCATTATACCCCCTCCCAGAAGGTATTCTGAGTAAGGATTAAAGGGAGTCTGTCACTATAGTAAATTATACGTATACAAAATCAATTATTTACTTCCAGCACATATATCGGTTGAGGAGCAAATTCAACCATACGTTCACCATCACCTTGTTTAGTATGCTGCACAAAAAGATGGAGCCGACGTTTCCGCTTCCAGAGTTCCGTATCATGAGACGGCTCCCAGGCGTCTACCGCAAAGTCTGTCAGATCCGTAAAGGTCCACTTACCGGTTCCCACAGCCGAAGTATGCGCCATCGACACTCTACTTCCCCGTTCTTCATCACGGAAGATGTAGAATATCTCGCCACCATCCACCACGATACGCGGGCGGGCAATTGGAATCATCTTTGTACCACCACCTTTCAGAGAGAAAGGAGTATGACGATCGGAAACCTGGCGGTTCTGCCACATTTGTCCGTCGTACCACACAATACGGTATTGCGGAACATCACTATCAGGATCGCGCCAGTACGTGGCAATATAAGGGTTACCACTTGCATCCGCACTCATACTGGTCTGGTTGATGAGTTCTGAGTTTTGTGGAATGCGGCAGGCATATTCTGCATTATTGTAACGAATAGGCAAATCATATTTCTTGCCATTCGCCTTATACCACGTGACACCGTTATCATAGGAACGGGCATAACAAAGATCATGATTAGTCTCCACATGCCATGTTTCACGCCATACCCACGACAGGTGTATGGTTCCCTGCTCATCTACATAGAGTTGCCAGTAGGCATTCCGCTGGTCTTCACCATCTATCAGGACATCTTGTACGCGATACCATTTTTTCTCTTTCACAGAATAGCGGTTCATCACCAGATTTCCCCTGCCGGAAGAACCGGAACGATAAACAAACAACAGATCGCCTCCATTCAACGGATAAAACTCCGGATAAGTCACATTTCCCTCATCCACTCCGGTCATAGGCTCTTTATCACCCAGTTCCAGAGTATACGGAGCAGTGCTGCGACAATAATTCAGTTTATGTCCGTGATGGTCAAATGACAGATGCAAATAACCATCTCCGTCCAGCATCATGCTGATTATATTATGGGCATCCTTTACATTTCCCTTGTACTGTGTCCGTTGTAACGTCCATTGGTCAGAATTCAACTTCCGTTTGCCGAGCACCAGATAACCGTCCCCGTCATAATAACTTATATACTGTTCATCTCCTTGTGTCACAAGCGAGTTGTTTCTGAATACAGTCGTATTGACCGACGTTTGGCTATATCCGTTCCCCACTTCCACAAGACGGGGCTGTTGTGCCCGGAGAGTGGAAAATACCAGGAGAATCAGAAAGAAAAAAAGAATGCGTTTATTCATAATTATTATTCGTAATATGCGTGATCTTTCGGAAAATCTTCTCCTCCCCATGCTTTCTTTGATGTCCAGGGCTGTGGTGCATCTGTCCAGAAGGGATCATCAGCAGCCAAACCTAATGGCAAGAAAGCAAGCGAAGCCAAATAAAGACTACCATTATTGGTATACCAGTCTGAAATATTGGGTTGAGAACCATTAAAACCTAATGTCAGATAACCTTCCGCATTGAAATTGCGGTTATCACCGAACATGCGTTGAATAACAGCCGTCATTGCCGCACGCACCTGTCCGGCAGGCAATTCTTTCGGTAGCCAGCCACGTAATGACAACAAGGCAAGAGGCTGTAACACACCGATACGATAAGTAATTGAACGACCAAATACGGGGAAAGCACCTTCGGGAGAAACAAAGCGTTCCAATATCATACCGAAACGCTGCATACGCTTCAAAGCTTTCGGGAAGTTTCCGCCTTTCACATTCCAGATGTTTCTTTTTCCTCCATCCGTCATCACATCAAGGCATTCCACATACATGGGGTGAAGCACAAAACTGTTATAATAGTCAAATGCAAAATCTTCTCCGTCACTGTACCAACCATCGCCCACATACCACTCGTCTACTTTACGTAAAGCAGAAGTTATACGATAGTAATCGGTTTGGGCACCTGCCTTTTTCAGGAAGCATTCAACGGTTGAAGAGAATAACAACCAATTCGTATAAGGGGGATCTACCCGGCGCAATTGTTGGAATTCAGCAATATATCGCTGCTTTGTCAAAGCATCCAACGGAACCCATAAGGCATCATATCCACGCAAAAAGCTTTCAGCTATATAGGCAGCATCTACAAGAGGTTGTCCTTCCTTGCGCCATAGCAGGTAATCTTTACTTTCCGGGTCCACTGATTGGGCATAACTCTTCAATGCCCACTCACGCAATTGTTTGCGCTGCTGACCTTCTGCCGTGTCATCATCAGGCAATGACAACCACGGAGCCAGTCCGGCCATCAACCTGCCGAAGCATTCCATATAAGTCACTCGTTTATCACGGCCATCCCATGTAGGACTTAACTCTACCATCATATTTTCCTGCAATTTACCTTCGCTCATATTGCTCAGTACAGGTGCAGCCATCTGATAGAGAATGCCTGTCCATAATTCACGATCAGTCTTTACTTTTTCAGGTTTCTTTTTGGCCGATACATTAAGAGGTATCAGCAATGCTACGGTCAATAGTAGCCAAAGATATTTTCTTGTTTTCATGATATTCTATATAAGTTGTTTTTCATTGTTGCAAATATATCCGTTTCATAAGAAAACGAACTACTACAAATATTGCAAAAGAGGATATTTATCGGTCATTTCCGTTATAAAATCCATAGTTTTCAGGGAAATCAGGTCTTTTTCACCTTTTCTATTGCTTCTGATATACCCGTAAATAAGAAATTTACCATTTATCCAACCATTCAATAAACGGAATTCCTTTTTCACTAAATCGGATAGGCAACCAGATATAACGTGAATCTTCCAGACTGCTCAATCATTCTATAATGAGCCATACCTGAGATATACTTGCTCCGTACCAACCCCGTACTTTCTCCATCCAGAGGTACTTCTGAGTGGAGAATGTACGGAGCAAGTATGCTTCGGATAAGGCTCAAGTAAGGAGTGGATAGGAACAAAAGAAATAAGTTTGGTCTATAATTCCCCTTTTTTGACCTCAAAATGGTCATTAAAGATGAAATTAGGGTAACATCTTGGCTGCAATAAAATCAATCACTAACTTTGCACGAATATGGAAAATAAGAATAACCAAATGACTAATTATGGTGAGGCTGTAGAAACCATTAAAGTCGCCATATTGCAAAGTCAATACATGGCGTCTAAAGCTGTAAATTCCAACCAATTATCCTTATACTATGGTGTCGGACAATATGTATCGCAAAACTCTCGAAAAGGTTTTTGGGGAACGAGTGCTATAGAAAATATCAGTAGACAGCTTCAAAAAGAGTTGCCGGGACTTAGAGGATTCTCTGCTGCAAATATCAAATTCATGCGCCAATTTTATGAAGCATGGTGTAATGACATTAAATCGCTAACCGTAGTTAGCGAAACAGATAAATACGATTCGCTAACTACGGTTAGCGAAATTGATGCAAACCAACTAAAGAATACAAATGCAATACACGAAGGAGTCTTGTTTTCTGATTTTCTTTCATTGGTATTTACTCACCACATGATTATAGTTCGTGAAATAAAATCAACAGAAGAACGTTTTTTCTATATTCATCAAGCAGTAGCTAACAAATGGAACAAGTTTCTTCTACATGAATATATCAAAGAAGACCTATTTCATCCCCAAGGCATATTACCTAATAATTTTCCTAATACGATTTCCGATACTCTCTCAGCATTGAAAGCCATAGAAATGTTCAAGGATGAATATTTATTGGATTATATCAATGTAGAAGAATTGATGGAGCGAGACAAAGAAGATATTGATGAGAAAATTGTAGAGCAAGCTATTGTTCATAATGTTAAGAAATTCATTATGACTTTTGGGCGTGATTTTACTTTTGTAGGCAACCAGTACCATCTTGAAGCTTTCGGCATAGAACATTTTCCGGATCTCTTATTCTTCAATCGAGAACTGAATGCTCGTTTGCGTGGAATTAAAAAAAGGAGAGTTCAAACCAGCATATTTGGGCCAGCTTACCACTTATTTACGTTTGTTGGATGACCAGATACGTAAACCACATGAAAATCCATCTATTGGTATTGTACTCTGTAAAAGTGCCAATCGGGAATATGTAGAGTATGTCATTCAAGACTATAACAAACCTATGGGAGTTGCGACTCATAAGACCTCAAGTGATATGCCGGAAAAGCTACGTAATGCTCTTCCAGACACTGAAGAACTAAAAAAAATATTATAATATATTTCGTTTTTCAATGACAAAAAAGGAGACTAACAGATTATGGCAGGCATCTACATACATATCCCCTTCTGCAAGACACGTTGCATTTATTGCGATTTCTATTCCACCACACGTTCGGAATTGAAATCGCAATATATCCGTGCCCTTTGTCGGGAGTTGACGGAACGCAAGGAATATCTGAAAGGGGAAGCTGTTGAAACCATTTATTTCGGCGGAGGTACGCCGTCACAATTATCGGAGGAAGACTTTAAAGAGGTTTTCAAGACGATTGAACAGGTTTACGGAACGAGGAAAGCAACAGAAGTAACTCTTGAAGCAAATCCCGATGACCTTACGGAAGAATATACCCAAATGCTACGTACTCTACCGTTCAACCGCATCAGTATGGGAATACAAACTTTTGATGATGCAACACTACGATTATTGAACAGGCGGCATAACGCCGCACAAGCAATAGAAGCAGTACAACGCTGTCGGCAAGCAGGTTTTCAAAATATCAGCATTGATCTGATTTATGGTTTGCCCGGAGAGAATGACCAACGCTGGGCACAGGATTTACAGCAAGCAGTCAGTCTTAACGTGGAGCATATTTCCGCTTATCATCTGATTTACGAAGAAGGTACCCCTCTTTACAAAATGCTGCAACAACACTCTGTATCTCAAGTGGACGAGGACAGTAGTCTGAACTTCTTCTCCACATTGATAGACACTCTTTCTGCTGCCGGATACGAGCATTATGAGATTTCGAACTTCTGCAAACCGGAAATGTACTCCCGACACAATACTTCTTATTGGCAAGGTATCCCTTATCTGGGATGCGGCCCGTCCGCACATTCCTTTGATGGAGACTCGCGCGAATGGAATGTAGCTTCACTAAATCAGTATCTTTCATCTGTAGAACAGGGGCAACGTCTACACGAAACAGAACAACTGGACACACGAACCCGCTACAATGAATACATCATCACAGGTCTGCGCACAATGTGGGGAATATCCACTGAAGAGCTGAAAAGTAAGTTCGGCGACCGACTTTGGGAATATTGTTCGGAACAAGCCAAACCTTATCTGGAAAATGGGAAATTAAAGTTGCATAACGATCGGTTAAAGCTAACCAGGGAAGGCATTTTCGTGTCAGACGGTATCATGGGTGATGGCTTGAAGATGGATTAACTACATATTTTAGAAAGACGAGAAGCACGCAGAATAGGATATTTAATTTGAAACTCTTACCTTTGTCCGGTGATTGCATAAAGACAATATGACAGAACAGGAAGTCAGAAGATATCTACGGAAAATGAGCGAGCAGGACTCCCAGTCTGCTTTCCGGGAATTTTATGATATGACGTACGACCGCCTGTTCCGCATTGCTTACTACTATACCCATCATGAAGAATGGTCACAAGAGATCGTACTCGATGTTTTCATGAAACTTTGGGAACATCGTAAACAGCTATTAGATATAGCTAATATCGAAGATTACTGTTTCATACTCGTGAAAAATGCTTCTCTCAACTATATAGAAAAAGAGGAACGCCGCCCTACCCTATCAGCTGAAGTTTTACAAGAACCTGCAGACCAGGATGTATCTCCCGAAGATACTCTTATCAGCGAAGAGCTGTTTGCCCGTTACGTAAAAGCCCTCGACCGATTACCGGAGCGTTGCCGGGAAGTTTTTATCCTGATTCGCGAAGAAAAACAGACATACGCACAGGTTGCAGAGAAGCTCGACATCAGTACAAAAACGGTGGATGCACAATTGCAGAAGGCAACGAGCAGGCTAAAAGAGATGTTATTGAAATAGTTCATTATACAGGATACCCCCTTCAGGATGCTCTTCTACAGCTATAAATGACAGATTTTACAGGTATATGTACGATTATTCATGGTACTTTATTTCTTGTTGGCTACTTTTGCTACCCAATAAAAGTGAATTCATATAAATCAATTCATTTTTTTATTCTAATATTCTAATTACTTTTGTTTTCCATTTATTAATAATCTTGGAATCTATATGAAACGCATAATTTTATTAGCCCTCATATCTCTGATTGCTCTTAGTCCCAACGCCTATGGTGAAATTGAACTCCGGGCCAAGCAAATGAGAACCACCGATGGACTTCCCAGTAACTCTATTCGTAATATATACCAAGACAGTAAAGGATTCCTATGGTTAGGTACCCTAAACGGGCTTAGTCGCTACGATGGTAATTCTTTTCTTAACTTCCAACCGGAAATTAATGCCAACGGACGTATTTCGTTGATAGATAACCGAATAAACAGAGTGATAGAGGATCAGAACGGTTTCCTCTGGATAGGTACAGGACCTGAATTATATAGCTGTTATGACTTGCAGAAAAGCCGTTTTGTGGATTTCACCGGAAGTGGAGAATATGAGCAAAATTATGCCTATTCATTATTTGCCTCTAACGGAGACATATGGTTATACCACAAAACAAATGGTGCACGACACATTATAACTAAAAGTGACCGAACCATGACCTCCGTAGAATTTAAAACCGAACGTGGAAATCTGCCGGATAATAGAGTTCAATTTATAAAAGAAGATGAAGCCGGTCGTATTTGGATTGGTACGATGCGTGGGCTTGCATTCATTTCTAAAGGAGATTTTAATATTATAGACAGGAAGAACAATTTTATAGCTTCCATCACACACGAACGGGATATGTTCTTCCTAACGGATGATGGCTATATATATTGGTATAATACAACTTCCGGGAAACTATCTAAATCTGCAGAACTGCCTGCTGGGAAAATACGTTCTAACTGCAAATTCGCATTTAAAAATCAATGGATTATTTTCACTTCCACGGGTACATACAATTATGATTTCAACTCTCATAAGGTGACAAATGATCCTAAACTGAACATCAAAGAAGGTATTGTACTCAACGATAACCGTGGTAACTATTGGGTCTTCAATCATACAGGGAAAATCTACTATATTCTTTCAGAAACAGGAGAAACAAAAGAACTACAACTAATACCCAAAGATAAATTAAGCTATATTGATAATGAACGTTATCATATAGTACATGATTCCCGAGGAATCATCTGGATTTCAACTTACGGCAATGGTTTATTCGCCTACAAGCCATCTGAAGATAAATTAGAGCACTTCGTTTCTAATACAAAAGATTCTCCCATCGGTTCGGATTTCCTATTAGCTATTATGGAGGACAAAGCGGGAGCTATTTGGGTAAGCTCCGAGCATTCCGGATTATCACGCATCACAATATCCAATGAAGGGATAACCCGCATCTATCCGGATTCTCCGGATCTCTTCGACCGTTCGAATACCATTCGGATGTTGAGTCGAACGGACAATGGAAATATATGGATAGGAACTCGAAAAGGGGAATTATATAATTATGATATTCACTTAAACCCTCAATACAAGAATCAATATCTTCATTCCAATGTTTACGTTATTACTGAAGACAATCGCGGAAAGCTCTGGATGGGAACCCGAGGAGAAGGATTAAAAATAGGAGACACATGGTATAAAAACGACCCTTCCGATCCATCATCATTAGCACACAATCACATCTTTTCTATTTATCGTGACAAAAAAGGCCGTATGTGGGTAGGTACATGGGGAGGAGGGTTAGATTTAGCCGAACCGACAAGCGATGGCAAGTATAAATTCCGCCATTTTTTCCAACAAAAATATGGTTTAAAAAGAGTAAGAGACCTATTAGAAGATGAAAACGGTATGATATGGATGGGTACCAGCGAAGGATTTTGCATTTTCCATCCTGACTCGCTGATTGCCAATAGCGACAATTATCATTTATTCAACAACGTAAATGGTAAATTCTGTTCTAATGAAATCAGATGTCTATTCCGTGACAGCAAAGGCAGAATGTGGGTAGGTACTTCCGGAGCAGGAATCAATCAGTGCACTCCTACAGACAACTATAATTCTCTGGAATATGAACACTACGGTATACCGGAAGGGTTAGTAAATAATGTGGTAATGTCTATCGAAGAAGATAACCAGGGAAAACTATGGGTAGCAACAGAATATGGTATTTCCAAATTCACTCCCGAAAACCATTCGTTTGAAAATTACTTCTTCTCCTCCTACACACTGGGAAATGTTTATACAGATAATTGTTCGTGTAAGGGAGCAGATGGAAAACTTCTTTTCGGTACAAATTATGGTCTGACAATTATCGAACCGGAGAAAATGCCGGAAAATGAAACTTTCTCTCCTATTGTCTTTACTAATTTAAAAGTCAATGGCATCCAGATGAGTCCCGAAATGAAAGATTCTCCCCTAGCAGAACGATCTTTGGCTTATTCTGATAAAATCACTTTAAAATATTTTCAGAACTCTTTTATTCTGGACTTCTCCACTTTCGATTATTCAGACAATGGACAGACTAAATATCGATATTGGCTAGAGAATTACGATAAAGGATGGAGTGATCCTTCTTCATCAAGTTCTGCAGCCTTCAAATATCTCAATCCCGGTACTTATACTCTCCATGTAAAATCTTGCAATGGAGCCGGTATCTGGAATAACGACGAAACTATTTTAAAAATAGTTATTGTTCCTCCATTCTGGAAAAGTAGCTGGGCCATGTTAGGATATGTAATTCTAATCATATTAGCTTTGTTCTTTGCCTATCGCATTGCCAATTATTTGCATCAATTACGTAATCGGATCCATGTAGAAAAACAATTGACAGAGTACAAATTAGTATTCTTCACCAATATTTCCCACGAATTCCGTACTCCGCTCACATTGATTCAAGGCGCATTGGAGAAGATGCAGCGCATTGGCAATATTCCAAATGAACTGGTCTCTCCATTACATATAATGAATAAAAACACCCAGCGTATGCTGAGACTTATCAACCAGTTACTGGAATTCCGAAAAATGCAGAATAATAAGTTAGCATTGTCACTGGAAGAAACAGATGTTATCGGCTTCCTTTATGAGATATTCCTCAGTTTCGGGGATGTAGCAGAACAGAAAAATATGAAATTCCTTTTCAAGCCATCCGTACCATCTTATAAAATGTTCATCGATAAAGGAAATCTGGATAAAGTGACTTACAATTTATTATCGAATGCTTTCAAATACACCCCTGCCAATGGTACCATCATTTTTTCCATACAGATAGATGAGACAAAGAAAACTATACACATTCAAGTTTCTGATACAGGAGTAGGCATTCCCAAAGAAAAACAACATGAGTTATTCAAACGCTTTATGCAAAGCAGTTTCTCTGGTGACAGTATCGGAGTTGGATTACATCTTACGCATGAATTGGTACAAGTTCATAAAGGCACCATCGAATATAATGATAATGAAGGGGGAGGTTCCATTTTTACTGTTTGTCTTCCTACCGACAAATCTGTTTATACAGAAAAAGACTTTCTTATTCCCGGCAATGTGCTACTAAAAGAGATGAACGAACAAACACCTCCTCTGAGTGAACGTACTCCAGCCACTTTAGAATCTCCCCAACCAGCAATTCCTCTGAATAAACGAAAAGTGCTGATAATTGAAGATGATAATGACATTCGTGAACTGCTGAAAGAAGAAATTGGCACTTACTTTGAAGTAGAAGTGGCAGTAGATGGAACATCTGGCTTTGAGAAGGCCCGTACTTATGATGCTGACTTAATCATTTGCGATGTCCTGATGCCAGGAATGAGCGGGTTTGAGGTCACAAAAAGATTGAAATCGGACTTTGCAACCAGCCATATTCCTATTATTTTGTTAACAGCACTCAGTTCGCCAGAGAAACAACTGGAAGGGATTGAATCCGGCGCAGATGCTTATATATCCAAACCATTCAGCATCAAATTCTTGTTGGCACGAGCGTTCCGCCTTATAGAACAACGGGAAAAACTCCGCGAAAAATTCTCCAATGAACCGGGTATTATACATGCAGCCATGTATTCCACCGATCGTGATAAAGAGTTTACCGACCGTCTAGACATCGTGTTAAAAGCTAATATTTCGCGTTCTGATTTCTCAATAGAAGAATTTGCTCAACTTATGAAACTTGGACGTACGGTATTCTATAAAAAGATACGAGGTATAACCGGATATTCACCCAACGAATATTTACGCATCATGCGTATGAAAAAAGCAGCGGAATTATTGTTATCGGAAGAACACCTTACGGTAGCAGAAGTGGCTTATAAAGTTGGCATAAATGATCCGTTCTACTTTAGCAAATGCTTTAAAGGGCAGTTTGGCATATCACCTTCTGTATATCAAAAGGGAGGTGAAAAGCCTCAGATAGAACCGGAATAAATTACAATATTACATGTATCCGTATTATTTTACTGGAAAACAATACGGATTTCGGCCTATTTTTGTGACCTTAATAACTAATACATTTTATTTCAATGAAAAGTATGAGACTCATTTACGTCCTCTTTTTTATTTCCATATCCTTTGCTCTAAAAGGACAGGAGATTCCTAAGTACTACGACAACCCTGTACTGTCTGGATTCAATCCTGACCCTTCAATTTGCAGGGTAAATGATGACTATTACATGGTCACTTCTTCATTCACCTGGTACCCCGGTATCCCCATTTATCATAGCAAAGACCTTGTAAACTGGGAAGTTATAGGACATGCCATTGATCGTCCCGACATGATAGACATGAATGGGGTAAATGATAACAATGGCATCTGGGCAGTTACTATACGTTATCATAACGGAATTTTCTATCTGATCACCACTGCTCATAAAAACGGAGAAAATTTCTACATAACTGCCACTGATCCCAAAGGACCATGGTCTGCCCCTGTATGGCTGAAAGATGCAGCAGGAATTGATCCTTCCTTATTCTGGGATGATGATGGCAGATGTTACTATACAGGTAATTTCTGGGATTTCAAAAAATCATGGCCTGCACAATGTGCTGTATGGATGCAGGAATTAGACCTTTCCCAGGGAAAACTCGTCGGTGAACGGAAAATATTAACTTACGGACATGCCAATAATGCAACGTATGCCGAAGGCCCCCATATTTATAAAATTGACGGAAAGTATCTCTTATTGATGGCAGAGGGAGGTTCAAGTTATCATCATGCCATAACCGCACACCATAGCAAATCATTATGGGGACCTTATGTAGCAGCTAAAGTCAATCTGGTACTCACTCACCTACACTTGGGCAGCAAGTACCCTCTGCAAGCTTTGGGCCATGCCGACCTTGTGCAAACTCAAAAAGGAGAATGGTATTCGGTTTTTCTGGGAAAAAGAATGCTAAATGAGTATAATCCCCTTGCAAGGGAAACTTTTATGTGTAAAGTAGAGTTCGAAGATTCCACTCCGATTTTCAATCCGGGAATGGGCATGATATTGCCTAAACAGGAAAGACCAGACCTTCCGTGGACACCTATTAAAGCTAAACCGGTGCGGGACAATTTTGATTCTCCCACTCTTGGTTCAGAGTGGTACTTCGTAAGAATACCTCAAAAGGCATTCCACAATCTAGCAAACGGTCAACTGGCTTTGACCTTACAACCAGAGATAGTAGACAGCCTAGTAAATTCAGCTATGGTTATACAGAAGACCAGGCATCATCAATTCAAGGCAACTGCCCTGTTGAATTTTCAGACAAAGAAAGATAATGAACAGGCAGGATTGATTCTTTACCGAACTGCCAACGGATATTACAGTCTGCTGAAAGATAAGTCCGGCATTGCTTTAATAAAAAAACACCTTGAAAAAAAGGAAACCATCGAACATATCCCATACAACAAACAAAAGGTGTTTTTATCTGTAGCAGTTAATGGTACAGAAATACAGTTCAGCTTTGGAGAGACCCAGGAACATATGATAAATATTGGCGGTATTCAGAATGTAGCACCTTTATCGGATAACAAATTCAATAAGTTCAACGGTACCGGTGTTGGAGTATATGCTACGAGCAATGGGAAACAATCTCGAAATAAAGCTCTCTATGATTGGTTTGAATATATTTCAGACAAAAATTAAAAGGCATATAAAAAGAAAAATCTGCAATAAATTTCTGAAATATCCATCTTATGAGATAAAAAATATGGTCTCGTGAAATGGATATTTTTATATCACGAGACCATTTTCATTAGTTTATTTTCGGCTTCAATTCATCCGGAGATCCTTTTGTATATGATTTCACATCACCTGCTACTTTTTTAAATAAATCACTGATCCGTTCTGGCTCTATTGTATACATCGGACGGAAACTATCAGAATTCATATAATCCAGAATAGCTTTATGCATCTGCCTTGCAACAATACGCTCGTCAGTATTTGTAGTAAGATCCATAGTAGTCATTATCAATTTTCCATTGAGCACTTTAGCTTCAAATAGCATACCAATCTTCCGGCTCAGGAACCAGGTATCTATGCTCTGTATTGTAGGCTGAAAATCGGACGGAAAGTCAGTGAACTGCATCACTTGGGCACGATTCAATAGCTCCCACCACTGCAAATTACTATGATATTCTGTCGGGAACTCACGGAACAAAGGGTGCTTGGGATTTACCAGAATGCCCGTAGTATGCGGAGGACGCATTTTAAACCAGGATGTATTCCAAAAAACAGGTGTAAACATCTGAGACACCTCTTTCCCATAACTGACTTTACCGGCAGCAAGAATTAAGACTTTTCCACCACTTTGCAAGATATCTAAAGCCTTAGTATCTAACGTGTCCGTAGTATAAACATCATTCTGTACCAATTCCATCTTTTTGGGGTATACCCAGAAGTTCCAATCATTTACAGCTTCAGTACCCTCAATACGAACTTCCAGATTTAATTCCGTCGGTTTCTTTATCTCCCC
>OGFJ01001721.1_pt1 | contig 13397 bp, 8 predicted proteins | sample 1570861 | NCBI WGS metagenome assembly OGFJ01 (sample SAMEA2582060, study PRJEB24529) | metagenome | biome: Human gut stool | place: China | collected 2011
CCTTCTCGTGGGCCAGCTGTTCCACATAGCCCTTGAACACCACCTCACGGGGGTCACTGAGGGAGTACACCGCATGGCCCATGCCGTAAATCAGGCCGCTGCCGTCACCGGCTTCCTTGCGGATGATCTTGCGCAGCATCTCGCGCACTTCGTCGTCATCCTCCGGGTGCTCCACATTGGCCAGAATGTAATCCAGCTGGTGCATAACTTTCAGGTTGGCGCCGCCGTGCTTGGGGCCTTTCAGGGCACCGATGGCCGCAGAGATGGCTGCGTATGTATCGGTGCCGGAGGAGGACAGCACACGGGTGGTAAAGGTGGAGCAGTTGCCGCCGCCGTGGTCTGCGTGAACCAGCAGGCACAGATCCAGCAGGCGTGCTTCCTCGTGGGTGAACTTCTGGTCTGCACGGTAGGAGCTCAGAATGTGCTCCGCAGTGCTCTGCCCGGCGATGGGGTAATGGAAGTACATGCTTTCGTGGTCATACACACGGCGCTTGAGCTGGTAGGCGTTCACCATCATGGTGGGCAGCTCGGCAATCAGGTTGATGCTCTGGGTCAGGATGTTGGGCAGGCTCAGATCATCGGCGTGCTCGTCATAGCTGTACATCGAAAGCACGCTGCGCGCCATCTTATTCATAATGTTGGGGGAGGGCGAGTTCATGATCATGTCGTCCGCAAAGCCCTTGGGCAGTTCGCGGTGCTCATCAATCAGCTTGCAGAACCGGGCATACTGTTCCTGGGTGGGCAGTGCGCCAAACAGCAGCAGCCACACCACTTCCTCAAACATGAAGCGGTCGTTCTTGTCGGCTTCGGCGGCCAGAGTGTCAATATCAATGCCGCGGTAAACCAGGCGGCCCGGAATGGGGCGGATGGTGCCTTCGGGCAGCTTTTCGTAACCAATAACGCTGGAAACATTGGTAATGCCCGCCAGAACACCGGTGCCGTCCGGGTTGCGCAGGCCGCGCTTAACGCCAAGGCGGTCCGCAATGTGGGGGTCAAGATGCTTGTTGTGTGCAATATACTCATTGCACAAAAGTTCAATATCTTCCGGGTCAAGCGCCGGAACATCCGGGTAATACATCAGATGCGCCCTCCTTACTTTCCTGCAAAAGCGCCGCTGGGGCTTTTGCCTGCACTCTATTACCAGCACGTGCAAAAAACGGGCACAGCGCCCGCAGTGCGCCCTGCCCGCCGCCATGCGGGCCAAAAACGCTTCAAAGTGCTGAACAGTTACAATTTTATAGTATTTGAGCGCTGTAGTCAAGCATGAATCTTAAAGAATTGTAAACGCGAACGAAACATGACTTTATAAAATAAAGTTTGAATCCGCAAAATACAGGTGCAACTTTAATGAATTACGTTGACAAGGCTGACCAAAATGGGTATACTCAAACTGTAATGCTATTAAAACAAATTTTTTGCAGGTGTGGTTCAGCTTTTGGCAGGTTTGCCCTGCGTTAAGGCGCGGCCCACCGGCAAAAAGCAGTCCGGCAGGGCGGGGCAAACGGCCACGGCACGCCGCACCCCTGCCGCTTTTTTAGAAAGGGGCAAACCGATATGAAGGCAGTTTTGATTCCTGGTGACGGCATTGGCCGCGAAATTGCGCAGAGCGTGCGCAAAATTTCGGATGTTTTGGCAACCGGTATTGAATGGGAAGAATACGCCGCTGGCGCAGAGTACGCCGCAGAGCATGGTGAGCTTTTGCAGCCCGGCGCACTGGATGCCATTGAAGAATACGGCTGGGCGCTGAAAGGCCCCACCGCAACCCCTATCGGCAAAGGGTTCCGCAGCATCAACGTGCAGCTGCGCCAGCGCTTTAATACCTACGCCAACCTGCGCCCCGTGCGCACCCTGCCCGGTGTGCCCACCCGCTTTGAAAATGTGGACCTTGTTATTGTGCGCGAAAACACCGAGGACCTGTATAAAGGCATCGAGTACATGCTGAACGATGAGATCGCCAACGGCGTAAAGCTCATCACCAAGCCCGCCTGCGAGCGCATCTGCCGTTTTGCCTTTGATTACGCTGCCGCCAACGGCCGTAAAAAGGTGACTGCAGTCCATAAGGCCAACATCATGAAGCTGACCGACGGCATGTTCCTGTCCACCTTCCGCGAGGTCGCCAAGGATTACCCCGCCATTGAAGCAGACGACTGCATTATTGACGCCCTGTGCATGAAGCTGGTGCAGAAGCCGGAGCAGTTTGATGTTCTGGTTGCCCCCAACCTGTACGGTGATATCATCAGCGACCTGTGCGCCGGTCTGGTGGGCGGCCTGGGCTTTGCCCCCTCTGCCAACATTGGCGCCAAGACCCGCATCTATGAGGCTGTCCACGGCTCCGCCCCCGACATTGCAGGCCAGAACAAGGCCAACCCCAGCGCCATCCTGATGGCATTTGCCATGATGCTGAACGACCTGGGCATGACGGATAAGGCCGCCAGGCTGAACGCCGCCATTCTGGCACAGGTTGCCGAGGGTAAGGCTGTTACCGCGGATATTGGCGGTACCGCCACCACCACCGAATTTACTGACGCTGTTGCGGCACGGCTGTAATAAAGCCGTCTTGCAGGAAGGAGCATGAAAATGAAACTGCACGACCACGGCGTGTACCTGGTCAACGGCCAGCTGACCGATACCGCACCGGCCCATGTGACCGAAGCAGAGGCCCGCAAGGGCACCATTGCTTACGGCATTCTGAAAGCCCATAACACTGCGCCGGATATGAAAGACCTGCGCATCAAGTTTGATTCGATGACTTCCCATGATATTACTTATGTGGGCATCATCCAGACGGCGCGCGCCTCCGGCATGGAAAAGTTCCCCCTGCCGTATGTGCTGACCAACTGCCACAACTCTCTGTGTGCGGTGGGCGGCACCATCAACGAGGACGACCATCAGTTTGCCCTTTCCGCTGCGCATAAATACGGCGGCATTTATGTTCCGCCCAACATGGCTGTTATCCACAGCTATAACCGCGAGATGATGGCAGGCTGCGGCCGCATGATCCTGGGCTCTGACTCCCATACCCGCTATGGCGCACTGGGCACTATGGCCGTGGGCGAAGGCGGCGGCGAGCTGGCCAAACAGCTGGTGGGCCGTACCTATGATATGGCCATGCCCGGCGTGATCTGCGTTTACCTGACCGGCAGGCTGAACCCCGGCGTTGGCCCGCATGACGTGGCGCTGGCCCTGGTTGGCGCAACCTATGCCAACGGTTATGTGAAGAATAAGGTTATGGAATTTGTTGGCCCCGGCGTTGCCAGCCTTTCCGCAGACTGCCGCAACGGCATTGACTGTATGACCACCGAGACCACCTGCTGGTCCAGTATCTGGCAGACCGATGGCGTGACCGAGGAATACCTCGCAGGCCATGGCCGTGCCGATGCTTATAAAGAGCTGAAGCCCGCCGATGTTGCCTATTACGATGGCTGCATCGAGCTGGATCTTTCCAAGATCGAGTGCATGATCGCACTGCCCATGCATCCCAGCTATGCTTACCCCATCCGCGAACTGAAGGCAAACGCCAAGGATCTGCTGCATGAGATCGAAACCCGCGCCAATGAGCAGCTGAGCGGCAAGGTCAAGATGGATCTTGTCAGCAAGGTGCGCGCCGACGGCAGCATTTATGTGGATCAGGGCATTGTGGCTGGCTGCTCCGGCGGCACTTATGAGAACCTGTGCGCTGTGGCTGACATCCTGCGCGGCAAGAGCTGCGGCAATGGCGAGTTCAAGTTCAGCGCTTACCCGGACAGCATGCCCACCTACCTGGAGCTAGTCAAGAACGGCGTGGTGGCCGATATCGTTTCCGCTGGCGGCATCTTCCGCGAATGCTTCTGCGGCCCCTGCTTCGGCGCAGGTGATACCCCGGCCAATGGCGAGTTCAGCATCCGCCACACCACCCGCAACTTCCCCAACCGCGAAGGCTCCAAGCCGGGTGAGGGCCAGATGAGCAGTGTTGCCCTGATGGACGCACGTTCCATTGCTGCCACTGCAGCCAACGGCGGCAAGCTGACCGCAGCCACCGACCTGGACGTGGAGTATACGAACCCTGAGTACCACTACAACGCCTCCCTGTACGAGAAGCGCGTTTACAACGGCTGGGGCCATGCCGAACCGGATGCTGAGCTGCGCTTCGGCCCGAACATCAAGGACTGGCCCGAGATGCCTGCCCTGACCGACGATCTGCTGGTCAAGGTCTGCTCCTACATCACCGACCCCGTCACCACCACCGACGAGCTCATCCCCTCCGGCGAGACTTCTTCCTACCGCTCCAACCCTGAGCGTCTGTCTGAGTTCGCACTGAGCCGCCGTGACCCCCAGTACGTGGGCCGCAGCAAGGTCATGCGCCAGATCGAGCGCGACCGTGAGGCCGGCAAGGCTCTGCCCGAGGAGGTCATGAAGGTCTATGAGGCCCTGACCAAGGCCGGCGTCGCCAACGACCCTGCCAACACCGACATCGGCTCCACCATCTTCGCCAACATGCCCGGTGACGGCTCCGCTCGTGAGCAGGCTGCTTCCTGCCAGCGTGTCATGGGTGCATCCGCTAACTTTGCCAAGCAGTACGCCACCAAGCGTTACCGCTCCAACTGCATCAACTGGGGCATGACGCCCTTCCTCGTAGAGAACCCCGAGGTGTTTGAACTGGGTGATTACATCTTTGTGCCCGGCATCCGCGAGGCCGTTCTCGAGAACAAGGCCAGCTTTACTGCTTACGCCGTCAAACCGGACGGCACCGTGACCGCCTTCCCGGTCTCCACCGGTGCCCTCACCGAGCCGGAGCGTCAGATCATCGCCGACGGCTGCCTCATCAACTACTATCGGAACAACCAGTAAGCAACCATTCTCCCAGAGAATGGTTCAAGATTGGATCTGACGATTTTACAAACGTCCGGTCTTAAGGTATCATAGTTTCAGAGTCGGTCTGCTGCTCTCCGAAACCGGGGAACGGTGGATCGGCATTGTGGTGGCTCGGAAACTATGCCAAAATGGAATAAATCTTGTGTACAAGAGAAATTTTTGGCGATTCTTAACGAATATTAAGACTGACGCTATGCCTTTTGTAAGATTGTCCGATTATGATAGAATCATCAGGAGCGGCGCAGTGAGGTGCCGCCCCGCAAGTACGGTATAACGATTGAAGAAACCACCTGCCAAGGAGGAAAAAAGCATGGAGATCAAGAAAGCAGCCACGGCTGGCACTCTGGAATCCAGCGACTGCATGGTGACCGTCGAGCCGGGTGAGGGTAAGATCGATTTCTCCCTCGAAAGCTCTGTCATCCATCAGTACGGCAACCAGCTGCGCAAGGTCGCACTGGAGACCCTGAAGGATCTGGACATCGACAACGTCCGCATCACCATCGTGGACAAGGGCGCACTGGACTGCACCCTGAAGGCCCGCATCGAGGGCGCGGTGTTCCGCTCTGTTGACCAGTATGAGAATCTGCCTTGGGGAGGTGCTATTCGATGAACAATCCGAACAAGAAGCGCCTGCGCCGCACAATGATGTTCCTGAATGCGCAGAAGCCCGGCCTCATCAAAGACCCTTACATCTATAAGGCCGACTCCCTGATGCTGGACCTCGAGGACGCTGTCGCCGAGAACCAGAAGGATGTCGCCCGCTTCAGCCTGTATCACGCCCTGAAGACTGTGGATTACCGCGGTGCAGAGCGCGTCGTCCGTATCAACGGTCTGGACACTCCCTACTGGCGTGAAGACATCCGCGCCTGTGTGGCCGGCGGCTGCGACTCCATCCGCATCCCCAAGACCGAGCACGCTGAGGATGTCCACCGCGTGGCTGCTGCCATCGCCGAGGATGAGAAGACCTATGGCCGTCCTGAGGGCGAAGTCCTCATCATCGCCGCTCTGGAGTCTGCCCGCGGCGTCATGAACGCTTTGGAGATCTGCGAGAGCGATGAGCGCCTGTTCGGCATCGCATTGTCCGGCGGCGACTACACCAAGGATCTGCAGACCCACATCACCGGCACCGGCATTGAGCTGATGGGCGCCCGTCAGCAGATGATCATTGCAGCCCGCGCAGCAGGCGTGCAGTGCTTCGACACCGTCTTCACCGACCTGAAGGACATGGACGGCTTCCGCAAGGACGTCGAGAACATCCACCTGATGGGCTTCGATGGCAAGTCCATCATCAACCCCCGTCAGATCCCCATCGTCCACGAGATCTTTACGCCCACCCAGAAGGACATCATCTTCGCTGAGAAGGTCGTCAAGGAGATCGACTCCAAGAAGGCTCTGGGAATCGGCGTCTTCACCGTTGACGGCAAGATGATCGACATCGCCTTCTACGACGGTGCAAAGCGCACCATCGATCTGGCAAAGGCATCCGGCGTGTATAAGGGGGATTTGTAATTATGTTGAACGCAGTCGGCAGAGAAATTCCCGAAGAGATCCTCGAGCGCACCGGCAAAGAGGTCTTCCAGGGCAACAACTATAAGGACGGCAAGGCCTTCCAGAAGGCCAGCCCGAAGGTCACCCCCGTGATGCGCAACGACCACGATAAGATGGTCAAGGACATCCACGAGGCTCTAGTCAAGTGCAATGCCCACGACGGCATGACCGTCTCCTTCCACCACCACTTCCGCGAGGGCGATCTCGTGGTCTGCATGGTCATGGAAGAGATCCACAAGATGGGCTTCAAGAACATCACCCTGAGCGCAAGCTCTCTGGGCAAGGCTCATGACGCCCTCGTCCCCATGATCGAGGATGGCACCATCGTCAACATCGAGTCTTCCGGTGTCCGCGGCAAGATCGGCGATGCCATCTCCCACGGCAAGCTGAAGGGCCTGGCCACCATGCGCAGCCACGGCGGCCGTGTCCGCGCCATTGAGACCGGCGAGACCCATGTGGACATCGCCTTCATCGGCGCACCCTCCTGTGACGAGTACGGCAACTGCTCCGGTATGGGCGGCAAGACCAACTGCGGCGTCCTGAGCTATGCTTACGTGGACGCTGAGATGGCTGACTATGTCGTCGCTGTCACCGATTGCCTCGTGGACTACCCCAACTACCCCGCAGAGATCAACCAGACCAAGGTGGATTACGTCTGCGTCGTGGATCAGATCGGCATCCCCGAGAAGATCGCTACCGGCGCGGCCAAGCCCACCACCGATCAGCGCAAGATCCTGATGGCCGAGTACTGCACTCAGGTCGTTGCAAACACCCCGTACTTCAAGGACGGCTTCTCTTATCAGACCGGTGTCGGCGGCGCATCCATCGCCTCCACCATCTCTCTGTCCAAGATCATGGAAGAGAAGAACATCCATATGGGTCTGGGTGTCGGCGGCCTGACCAAGCCCATGTGCGAGCTGCTGGACCGTGGTCTGGCCCGCAAGCTGGTCGATACGCAGGACTTTGATCTGGACGCTGTCAACAACGTCCGCACCAACCCCAACCATTTCCCCATCTCTGCTGGCGAGTACGCAAGCCCGATGAACAAGGGCGCTTTCGTCAACAAGCTGGATTACGTCATCCTGGCCTCTCTGGAAGTCGATACCCACTTCAACTGCAACGTCGTCGTCGGCTCCGATGGCATCATCACCGGCGCACAGGGCGGCCATCCCGATACCGCACAGGGTGCAAAATGCACCATCGTCATCGCTCCTCTGCTGCAGGGCCGCATCCCGGCCATCTGCACCGACGTGACCACCGTCACTACCCCGGGCGAGAGCGTTGACATCGTCGTCACCGACTACGGCGTGGCCGTCAACCCCCGCCGTCCCGACCTACTGGAGGCTCTGAAGGCCGCTGACTGCGTGCCTCTGAAGACCATCGAGGAGCTGCGCGACATCGCCTACTCCATCGTCGGCGAGCCGGAGAAGGTCCAGTTCGGCGACCGCATCGTGGGCATCATCGAGGCCCGCGACGGCACTGTCATGGACGTCGTCCGCGAAGTCAAGCCTTTCTCTTTCCGCGAAGATTGAGTGATATAGCGTAAAAGCGGGAATGTGGCTTGCCAACCACGCTTCGGAATGGATTCACGGAGATTCCTTCGCTCTTCTCACCCCCGCTTTTGCGGCTGGATACGCACACAAGCTTCATGCGATTCTCCTTTTTCAAGGTTTTGTGTTTTATACCGGCATAAAACCAGAGAGCAGCCAACTGCACCGCGCGCAGTTGGCTGCTCTTCTTTGTTTCTATGAAAAAATAAATAACGCTCTTACGGCACGAAACGATAGCCGACGCCGCGGATGGTGATGATGTGCTGGGGCGTGCGGGCGTTGTCCTCTATCTTGCTGCGCAGACGGTTGATGTAGACCATGATGGCGTTGTCGTCCACAGCGATGAGGTTGCCCCATATCTGCTCGTAGATCATATCCTTGGTGAACACCTGCTGCGGGTGGCGCACGAAGAGCAGCAGCAGGCTGCGCTCTTTCTCGGAGAGGTTCAGCTCCACATTGTTTTTATAAAAGCGCATGGTGGTGGTGTCGCAGAGGAAAGGCCCGCAGCTGATCTGCTGGTTGTTCTCCTGCGAGAAGCTCTTGCTGCGGCGGATGAGGGCCTTGACCTTTGCGCCCAAAATCTGGGGACGGAAGGGCTTGGTGACATAGTCGTCGGCGCCCAGCGAGAGGCCGTACATGAAATCGTAGTCCTCGTTGCGGCCGCTGATGATGATGACCGGCGTGGTGACGCCGTTGCGCCGGATGGTCTGGATGACATCGAATCCCTCCATGTCGCCCAGCGTGATGTCCATCAGGATCATATCCAGCGTGCTGCTCTGCCGCGCGATGAGGTCCAGCGCCGCCGCGCCGCTGTTGACGACGAGAGGGTCCATCTCATTGCTTATCATAACTTTCGATAAAAGTTTGCAAATCGCTGGATCATCGTCTACAATAAGAACATGATACGACATGATAACTCCCTGCACTTTTCTGACCGGAAAATTTGTTTCACTTGTGATAAATAAAATTATAACATTTTTAGACAGGAAGAGCAAGACCGCCCCAAAGGAGGACTCGATATGAAGGAGAACGCCCCGAAAAAGACATGGTTCCAGACGCTGCGCACCCTGTGGGTGCCGCTGGCCATCGGCGTCGTCACGGTAGCCGCACTGGCTGTCGTGGTGGGTATGGTATGGAAGGACTACCGCACCGCCATGATGGACAGCCAGACGAGGCAGATGGAGCTGGTGGTGCAGAGCACCGCCGACAGCATCCGCGTCCTGCTGGAAGAATACGCCGACCGGCTGGACTCCATCGCAGAAAAAGCGGAGGCCAGCAAAGCGTTCCGCCCCACGGTGGCCCGGAGCGATACCATCCGGGACGTCTGGCTGGAAAACAGCAGCGGCGAGGTCATCTACAGCTGCTACGGCCTCAGCGCCGTCTGCGATGTCCTCATCACCCGGACGGAGAACATCTCCTACTGGCAGTACCACAGCGGCGGCGAGCACTATCTTGTGATGAAGAAGAAGGCCGGGGATGAGACAGTCTGTCTCGTGGTAGACTCCACGGTCATGTATCAGCAGCTCATCTCGGAGATCCATGTCGGCAGGAACGGCTACATCATGATAAAGAATGACGATAACCTTGTGGTCATGCACCCCGAAGCCGTTCAGTGGGGCATCAAGGTCGTGGAGGGCCGCCAGCGCATCTATCAGGGGAAGGAACTGGACATGAGCAGTCTGAGTGAGCTGCTGCGCGCTCAGCAGGAAGAGGAATCCGGTACGCTGGACTACTACTCCTACTGGTGGGCCGACCCGGATCTGCCCCGGGTGCATAAGATAAGCGCCTTTCGTCATCTGGACGTGGGGGGCAGTTTCTGGATCGTCAGCGCTGTGGTGGACTACGACGATTTCTACGAGCCGGTACAGCAGAGCTTCGTGAAGGTGGTCCTCATCTTCGGCGGAGTGGCGCTGGTGCTGGTGCTCTTCATGTTCCAGATGTTCCGGCTGCAGGAGCGTGACCGCCGCAGCGCGACCGAGATCAGCGATCTGAAAACTCTGAACCAGGCCCTCGAAGAGCTCCACCGCAGCGAAGAGTCGCTGGCCCACGGCCAGCGGCTGCAGATGATGGGGACCCTCACCGGCGGCATCGCTCATGAGTTCAATAACTTCCTGACCCCCATCACCGGCTATGCCGACCTCATCATGGCCGACGCCGACCCGGGCAGCGAGATCTATGACAACGCGATGGAGATCAGCGAGGCGGCCCAGAAGGCGCAGGAGGTCGTGAAACAGATCTCCTCCATGAGCCGGAAAAACGTGGAGACGGTCTACGACGCTGTGTTTGTGGAGGGACTGCTCCATCGGACCCGGAAGCTGGTGGAGACGAACTGCCCGAAGAACGTGGAGCTGAAGGAAGAAAATGAGCTGAGCGGCGAATGTGTTCTGGGCAACGCGACCCAGCTGCAGCAGGTGCTGCTGAACATCAGCATCAACGCCATCCACGCCATCGGCTCCGGGGGCGGAAAGCTGACCATCCGGGGCAGTGTCGTGCCGCGCAGTGAGCTGGCGGCGCTCTTCCCGGAAGAGAAGATCTCCGAAGAGTGGTCAAGCTACGTCTGCCTGAGCGTCACCGACACCGGCTGCGGCATGGACAAGGAGACGATGCAGCACATCTTCGAGCCCTTCTTCACCACAAAGAAGACCGGCGAAGGCACCGGTCTCGGCCTTGCTCTGGCGGACCAGATCATCCGCACCCACCGGGGCCGTATCCGGGCGGAGAGCACCATCGGCAGAGGCACGACCTTCTATGTCTATCTGCCGGTGCTGGAACAGCAGCAGGAGCGCGAACAGTTGCAGTGGGGCGTGGACAGCAAGCTGCGCATCCTGGCGGCGGACGACAACAACAAGGTCCTCGACCTGCTGGACAAAGACCTCAGCGCGCTGGGCCTGAGCGTGTCCACCTGCTCCCGCCGGGGCGAGCTGCGCCAGCTGCTGGAGCAGCAGCCCTTCGACGTCCTTGCCATCGACGAGAGCCTGATGAGCAGCAGCGGCGTGGATCTCTGCATGGCCATCCGGGGCCGCTACCCAGGCATGACCCGCATCGTGATGACCAATGCCCCCACAAGGGAGATCGTGGATGCCCGCAGCCACGGCGTCATCGACGGCTATGTGGTAAAACCTGTGTCGGCGTCTACGCTTCTGGCGCAGATAAGGAACAGCCGGAAAGAATAAACAACGCAAAAGGCGTCCGAAAGGACGCCTTTTGTGTTGCACTCTATTGTATCCAACCTTCCATACACAATCTTACAGGATATTAAGGAATTTCTTAACAAACCGTAACGAGAAGGGCTTTGGGCTGTAAGTTTGAGTCTGTATACTGGAACCATAACGAACGGGAATGATTCCGGAGGATAAAACGGAATGCATCCCCGGTATATGAAAAAAGGAAAGGAAGTACAAACCCATGAGTGATACGATCCTCGCTCTGCTCGGCTTTGCAACGGTGATTGCGGTCATCGTGCTGCTGCTGCGCAATGTCACGGTCCCTGCACTGGCATTCGTCAGCGTCTCGACCATCACCGCAGCCATTCTGGTGGCTACCGGTGCTTTCACCCTGGATGAAATGGCTGGCTTTATCAAGGAGGGCGTCAAGGGCGTCCACGGTACGGCTGTCCTGTTCATCTTCTCCGTCCTGTTCTTCGGCGTCATGACCGATGCAGGTATGTTCGACAAGATCATCGGTGCGCTGATGAAGAAGGTCGGAAACAATGTCGTCGGCGTTGCTCTGATGACCTGCCTCATCGCCATCATCGGCCATCTGGACGGCGGCGGCGCTTCCACCTTCCTCATCACCATCCCCGCCATGCTGCCCGTCTACAAGCGCCTGCATATGCGCCGTGAGACCCTGCTGCTCATCTGCGTCACCGCAATGGGCGTCATGAACCTGATGCCCTGGGGCGGCCCCACCATGCGCGCCGCAAGCGTCATCGAGATGGAGCCCAACGACCTGTGGTTCCAGCTCATGCCCATGCAGATCGTCGGCCTGGTGCTGGCTGTCGGCACCGCCATCTTCTGGGGCCTGCAGGAGAAGAAGCGCATCGCAAAGCTCGGCGATTCCATCGTTGCTGAGGACGCCGGCAAGTACGACGACTCCGACGACGGCAAGAAGGACGAGACTCTGGCTCGTCCCCAGAACTTCATCTTCAACGTCATCCTGACTCTGGCCGTCATCATCGTGCTGGTCCTGGACATCTTCCCCTCTTACTACGTCTTTATGGTCGGCTGCGCTCTGGGCATTCTGGTCAACTACCGTGGCAAGAAGCTGCACAACTCCATCATCAAGAGCCACGCTTCCGCTGGTCTGAGCATGGCTTCCACCATCCTGTGCGCCGGCGTCTTCCTCGGTGTCCTGAGCAAGAGCGGCATCATGGAGAAGATGGCAGTCGTCATGGCAAGCTTCATCCCGGCATCCATGGGCCGTTTCCTGCCTGTTATCATCGGCATCCTGAGCGTGCCTCTGGCTCTGCTGTTCGACACCGACTCCTACTTCTACGGCCTGCTGCCCGTTCTGGTCAGCGTTGGCAACCAGTTCGGCGTCAACCCGGCTCACATCGCCATCGCAATGGTCGTCTGCCGCAACTGCGCTACCTTCATCAGCCCGGTGGCTCCCGCTACCTATCTGGGCATCGGTCTGGCCGGTGTCGAGATCAAGGACCACATCAAGTACTGCTTCGGCTGGCAGTGGGGCGTTTCCATCGTCTGCCTCGTCGCTGGTCTGATCCTCGGCGTCATCCACTTCTGATAAACTGAGTTCCCGCCCGGCTGCCCTTCGTTGGACGGCCGGGCATTTTTGCAGAACGATTTTACTACTTTTTCCCAAGGAGGCTGCTGCAATGCGTGAGACCCCAGTCTGCACCGCGGCCGATGCCATCTACAAGCTGGCGGCGGGCAATCTGAAATACCTGAACGCGGAAAACGGGAGCGGCGATATTTCCCGCCGTATCCGGATGTCCACATGGGCGAAGGGCCAGTCGCCCTACGCCATCATCGTCACCTGTTCGGATTCCCGGGTCATCCCGGAGAACATCTTCTCGGCGGGCATCGGCGAGCTGTTCGTCATCCGGCTGGCGGGCAACATCATCGATGACCACCAGCTGGGCAGCATCGAGTACGCTGCCGGCCATCTGGGCTGTCGGCTGGTGGTGGTGCTGGGCCACACCCACTGCGGTGCAGTGGATGCCGCCATCAACCACGAGCCCTCTGGCTATATCCGCTACATCACGGACGAGATAAAGAAGGCCATCGGGGATGAAACAGACCCCTACAAGGCCAGCTGTCTCAATGTCCGGCACAGTGTGCAGGAGATCGAAAAGAGCCTGTGCATCCATAACATCGAGGAGGAAACGGGCCTGCGGGTCGTCGGTGCGATGTACCACATCGAAGACGGCAGCGTCGAATTCCTGTAAGGAACTCCCAGCATTGCGGCGAAACGGCCCTTTCCCAAGAT
>OGFJ01001724.1_pt1 | contig 13378 bp, 13 predicted proteins | sample 1570861 | NCBI WGS metagenome assembly OGFJ01 (sample SAMEA2582060, study PRJEB24529) | metagenome | biome: Human gut stool | place: China | collected 2011
TTTCCTCCGTGCCGTTGGGATGGACGAGGACTGCCACCGTGCCGGAGTCGCGTTGGAAACGGGGGGTCTCCACCTTGGCGACGTCTGGCTTCGTTTCGGCCTGAACCTTGCTACCATCGGACTTGGTGGTGATCTCCGTCTTGCTGGTGCTGCCAGAGGGATTGTTGGAACAGCTGACGCCTCAAAACAACCCGCCTCTCTGCATAGGAGTTGGGCTACTCTCACAGCCCTCGGTGAATTCGCACACAGCAGCTCAGTTACAATAAAATAGCCGTTTGATAGAAAACGAAAAGGAACATCATGAAAAATCCGCCGCATCGACTGATGAGTCGCTTTAACGTTATATTCCATCTTCGACGCTCCCCGCAAATCATAGCAAACAGAAAAGTACCGCTGCAGATCATCAGGACAAACCAGAAAAAGATGACGTTCGGTAGCTGAGATTCCCATGCTAACAACAGGACGCAGGGAATCAGGATCAACAGAGAGGCTGCAAATTCAACAAGTTTTCTAGCTATGTATGGTTTCATGATATTCCCTCATTTCTGTGTTCTTTGGCAGGTTATTACTTACTTCTGCAGCAGCTTCTGGCCGGCATCGGTCAGACTGGCCTTCAGACGGCCCTGGCCAAAAACATTGACCAGCCCCAGTTCAGACAGGTGCTCAGAGATCGCACTCAGTTCCATCATGTAGATGGAATGCTTGCCAGAGATATCACTTAGAGAGACGTCACCACTCTTAATCCACTGCATAAACTCGAGAGCGCGGGCATCCACACCGTACTTGGCGATGGTATCCAGTTCAGAGGCACCCATGTGAGCAACAGCAGTAGCCTCGCCCTTCTCAGTCAGGGAGAAGTACAACTGGGCAATCAGGCGCTGGCCCTTGCGGGTGACATAGCCGCTCTTCTCCAGGAAGTCCAGAGCAGTATGGATGTGACCGGCCTGTAACTCATGGTCGTTGGAGTACTGGGTCATACTGGTGATGATGGCGCCGGCGTTGGCGTAGCCGCGCTTCATGGCTTTCAGAATTTCCAGCTGGACGGCATCGGGCCCCTTATCGCTCACGGGCTTGACGTTGTCCTTCTTGGTCAGCAAGCTTACAACGACAAGGGTGATGAAGGATGCGGGGAAAATCAGCCACAGGCTGTTGACCTGAGCGGAGTTTTTGGTAAGGATATCCCAATACAACACAATGCCCATAGACACTGCAACAGAAGAAATCGCACCCGCTTGGTTACCCACGCGCAGCAGCCAGGAGTCTAGGTAGTACACGAACAGGGGTGCGCCAACGCCGGTACCGAACGCGAATAGGTAGCTGAGGCCACCTTTCCAGAAGATAGCAAAAGCCACGGAAGCCATGCCATAGATGATGGTGCCCCACTTGGCCCACTGCAGCAGCTTCTTGGTATCACGAATCTTCAGAAAGTACTGAGCCACGTCACGAACCAACTGGTTGACGCCGGAAACCAAGTAGATATCGCAGGTGGACATAGTGGCAGCCATCAGACCGGCCATGATGCAGGCGGCCAGAGGGATGGGCAGAACATTCATCAGAGAGCCAAAAGCAGCGCTGGCACTTTCCAGATTAGGGAGCAGCTGACGGGCATAGCAGCCAGTGAAGGCGCCGACCACGCCGGTGAAGTAAGCGATGATGACGGTCCACATCCAGCCACGCTTACAGGCCTTCAGGCTGCGGGTTCCGGCCGCACGAGCCCAATAGGGAGACTGATTCAGCAAAGACTGATGCATCATCAGGAAGGTGATGACGGAGGGAGCCACAAACTTGACCACAGGGATGGTGCCAAAGGGCACATTCAGAAAGTTGGCGGGCAGAGCCGCGGCGTCGGGCATGCCGTACTTCGCAATCAGATAGATGGGTAGGATGATGAACTGGATAATGAAGACCCAAGAGAACTGGACCAGGTCGGTGGCGGTGGCAGCCCAGATGCCGCCGAACGCCACATAGGCGGTGACGACCACGCCGACCAGCAACATGGCCAGCTTGGAATCGATGCCCAGAGCGCAACCCATGGTATCTCCGCAGCCGACATACTGCCAGCCCAGGATAGCCAGAGAGGCGAACAGGATCACGACAGTGATGGCCATACGGCCACCTTTGCCATAACGGTACTCAAACCACTCGGTGGGGGTCAGAGCGCCGGTGGTACGCCAGAAACCGGCCCAGCACAGCCAGGCGACCAGAGCGCCGGTGCCCCAGCCCAGATAGAACCACATGCCGCCCATGCCGAACATGTAGCCATACATGATGATAGAGGGCAGATAACCGCCGGAAATCAGAATAGAACCGTTGCCAATTGCGGTCATCAGCGGAGTAAACTCACGGCCGCCGACCATGAATTCAGTCTCATCCTTCGTGGTCTTCTTGCCGATGTACCAGCTGAGGGCCATCATTGCCAGGACATAGATCACAGTAATTGCAATCATCCAAACTTGAGAAGTCATGAAAGAACCTCCTTAAACTAACACAACATTTATTCGGAAGGTGGGAGCCTTAGCCGAAATACTTCTTATTGACACACCACATGTCGTGGCCAGTAAGGAACCACTTAGGGTCTTCTGCTTCTGCCAGTGCCATGATCTTGTTGAAACTATCATAGCAGGCGTAGTGATCATAGATCACGCTATTGAGAATGAAGGGACCCCAGTTTTCGGGTGCTGGAGTGATGTCGACAATCTCGCCTCCAATCACTTCCATCTTGTTCATCTGTGGGAACAAAGACTGGGCAATGTGCGGCATATCACCCGTGATGACATACTTGCCCTCTGCCGTCTGCACCTGAATCGCCATGCCGCCCGATGTATGGCCGGGGACCTTTACAACGCGGATGCCGTTGCCAAAGTCAAAGTCTCCATCGATCATGCGGATATTCTTGATTTGGGCAATGTCGCCCGGTGTGCGTGGGTCATAGTCTCTGCGAATTTTCTGAGAAGGTAACGGATGGAGCATGTTGAAATATTCGTCTCTTTGAAAAAGATGCTGCGCATTCGGGAACAGTAGCACACCGCCAGCGTGGTCATTATGAAGATGCGTATACATGACGATCTCGATGTCATCGGGGGTCAGGCCCTCGCGTGCTAGTGCGTCCAGAACGTACTGGTTGCCGCCCTCTGCAGGACTATTTGCCCAAGCTTTTCCGTCGATGATATTGTCCTGATGGACACCGGTGTCGACAAGGATGTTTCTGTTGTCTTTCTGCAGAAGATATCCGCTGTAGACAAAGGGATATCTTGCCTGATCAAGGCCGCCGTCAAACAGTGACTTGTAGCAAGAGAGAGTACCGTAATGCAAGCAAGTGATTTTCCAGTTATTATTTCCCATGAGATATCTTCCTTTCTGCATATTCAAACTCTTTTATGGAAGTTTTCAAAAGGAGGTTGATGTTATTCTGGCATGCGCCAGAGGCGAACACCTTCAAAATAAGGAGATTGCTTCCGGCGGCGGAAATCGTCTGCGTCTTTTTTTGTCCAATCGAACAGGCCCCGACCAGCCTTTTGGCCGGTATGACCGGAGGCCAGTCCGTCCAACGTAGTTTTCTGAATCTCCTTGGTATTGCACAAGTCTGGATACACATTCAGAGCGATGGCACGTTCCAGCTCAAAGCCCACAGCATCGTAATACTCTAACAGACCGATGGAGGCATATCGCATTCCCATAGCGTACTTGATAGCCCGGTCAATATCCTCCGCCGTAGACACCCCCTGCTCAATGAGGTAGATGGATTCCCGGAATAGCGCCTGCGCAAACCGATTTACCAGGAAGCCGGGGACGCTTCGATTCAGAACCACAACCTGACGATTCAAGTCTTTCAGTAGCGCACAGACGGATTTTGTGGTTTCGTCGGAAGTCTGTTTATGACGGACAACTTCCACCAACGGCAACATATGAACCGGTTGGAAAGGGTGCGCAATCAAAAAGCGGGAGGAGTTTTCAATACGCTCAGCTAAAAGGGACGCGTCAATGGACGAGGTGGTGGAAGCCACGATGACATCCCGCCCGCAGTGTTCCGTCACCTGACGATAGACCGCTTTCTTAACATCTGCATCCTCTGCTACTGCTTCGAATACGATACAACTACCGACTAGCGATGCGGGGTCATTAGTGATGGTGACCAGGGCCATGGCAGCCTTTTTATTTGCTTCCGTGGCCAGTCCCTCTGCAATTAAATCATCCCAGTTTTGGCAGATTGTTTCACGGCAACGGATTAAACCTGCTTTAGAGTGCCCCACTACTACCGTAGGATATCCATTGCCGGAGGTCAGGGTTGCTTGGCAAGCGCCGATGGTGCCGGAGCCATAGATGCCGATTTGTTTTTCCATAAAGTCCCCCCTCAAGATGCTTTGTCATGGCCTTGACGAAAATATAATGAAGCAAAAAATATGCCAAAAGCGGCGATTTATGACAAATCCGCTTTTGACATATTTTCACAGTCAAATTGCACAAATAAATAAAACTATATAAGATCGTAAATGTGAAGCTTGCGGTATAAAATCGTACGGGAGATGCCGAGTTTTCGAGCGGCCAACGCCTTGTTACCCTGGCATTCCTGGAGAGTTTGAATCAAGATGTCTCGTTCTGCGGCACCGGTGCGGCGCCGCAGGGTGGAACTCTCCGGCAGAATAGCCGGTACCGCTGGGGATTCGGAAATTGGATACATCGGGTGATTGAAATAATCGGAAAAGTATTTCCACTCCAGCATTTCAAACCAAGCCAGATTCATCGCACGTTCCAACACATTCTGCAGTTCACGCACATTACCGGGCCAGTCGTATTCCATCAGGCGCTTTACAGCTTCGGGGGTGATTCCGGGAATCTGCAGATTCAATTGGAAATTCAACTTCTTTATCAAGTGGTCGATAAGCATTGGAATGTCCTCACGCCGCTCCCGCAAAGGTGGAATGCGAATCCGAATAACATTCAGGCGATAATAGAGGTCACTGCGGAATTTACATTTCTGAACCAACTGCTCCAAGGGGACGTTAGTGGCGGAAATGATACGAGTATCAATGGGAATGATGGTAGAGGAACCGATGCGCTCAATCTCGCGTTCCTGAAGAACACGCAGTAACTTGGGCTGGAGCGTCAGAGGCATTTGGCTGATCTCATCCAAAAATAGGCTTCCGCCATTGGCTATCTCGAATTTCCCCACCTGACCGCTGCGGCGGGCACCGGTGAAGGCACCGTCTACGTACCCGAAGAACTCCGATTCCAGCAGTTCTAAAGGGATGGCCGCACAGTTTACTTTCACCAACCGATGATTTTGCCGGGGACTGAGTTCATGGATGGCATGGGCGACCAATTCCTTGCCGCTGCCTGTCTCTCCTTCAATATAGACTGTGGAGGAGGAGCGGGCTGCACAGACAATTTCATGCTTCATCTTCAGAATTTCAGGGCTGGTACCAATGATGTGATCCAGTGGATTGACGGCTGTGGAATGAGATTGAACCATAAGAAGTTGCTGATTCAAGGCTTCCATCAGGGTTACCACATTGGGCGGGATGGTCATGGAGGTGTGTTCACTTTTGGGAATCATGTATACAAAACAGCCCTCGATCTCACCATCATGAAACAGAGGAGTATAGGAGCAGTAGACAGGAACTTCTTCATTGGTACAGATATTCAGAAGAACTGCATCACCAGAGACGAATTTTTGACTTTTCAAGACCTCATCCACTCTGGAATTCCGAACAATGTCGCGGACATAACGACCCTTGACTTGGTCCAGCGTATAGCCGGTCAAAGAACTCCACCGGTGATTGACATAAATGTATCGCCCATCTGCATCTGTAACAATCAGCCCTTCCAATTCAGCTGTGATGCGCGCCATAAGTGCCTTGGTTGGGATCTTATCCAATTCTCTGATGGCCATTCCATACGCTCCTTTTCGTGATTTTGACGACAAAAAATAGTTGACACCGAAACTGCCGCATGCACAATAGATGTAACAAAATACTAACATATTCTGCAAACACTGTAAAGAAAAACTTACATATGCTTACATTGAAACGATTATAGTTTGATGAACACGGACTGGCAAAATAATTGAGTAACAAAACTATCTCTAAACGATTACTATCAACATGTTGCTACCCGGGGATCTATTGCTCCTTATTTTGTTGGTGTAGATTTTGACCACAAAACTAGGATGCTCTCTCTTTAAAACCTGCCGGCTCATCGTTTATTTACATCCCAAAAGGGTGATACATGCTGTCCTGGGATGATAGCCTTTACACTTTCAGGTGCAAATTGGTTTGCAGACTCCGGCTGAGTGAAGTCAGCCGTCAATAGAGACGTCATCCGGAGCCGCCTCCAAATGCTTCCTGTTCATGTACTTCTTGTTGCCCCACTGGGTGCCCGCCACATGGCGCTGCTGTGCGCTATTCACGTTGGGCGTAAATAACTGCCGAGGGATGTGGACAAAATCGCAGGGGTATGTGCCGAAACGGCACATACCCCTGCATGAGTACGATTTTTTAAAGAATCAACTGGATTGTGGAGACTCCAACAGATATATGGACCATCTCTGCAGAAGCAATGGACTCGCCGTTTACCAATATCTGCCGGGGCGTTAAACCCGGAAATTCTACCCAACCCTCCCGAGGCGCCGTCACGGTCACACTGCAACTGCGCGTGTCGTACACAAAATGGCGGAATCGGGCGGGAATATTCGAACGAAAAATCACATGGCCGGAGCGGCTCAATGTGGTGATACCGCCATGGCAGGCAGCGTCGTAAAGACGACCCTGGTAGTAGCGATTCCGCTGAGCGAATGCACTTCCGTTGTGCATACCAAAGTAAAAGCCGTCCCAAGGTGTTACGCCAAATTGCTCCAAGCTCCAGATCAGCGGCAGCAGAGCAGTCCAACTGTAAAACGGCTGAGAGTCTACTGTATCCGTGCCCTCCCCTGTAAAGGGATTGTAGTTTTCAAAGCTCCTGCGCTCGGTCGTCCAGTGCTTTTCAAAGTAGCGTACCGCCCGGTCAGCCAGCTTGTGGGCCTCATCATCCCTGCCGAAGCGGCGCAGCCCCAAATAGGTCCAAAAGGACTGGGGCGCCCAGGTACGGCCCCGCCAATAGCGGTTTTCTTGTGCGGAGGGATCCTTGGCATTGATAGCGATCATCGGGCACTCCGTGAAGAACTCTGCCGGGTCAAAAATGTGACCAATGGAGGCCTCCAGCCGGGCTTCATCAGGGACTCCCGCAGCTAACGGATAAAAACTGGTGGGGCTGGTGAGCCCGAAGCGGCCGTCCAGATGGCGGTTGGCATAAATCCCGTCCGCATCGTTCCACAGGCAGCGGTTGATATCCCGACGCAATTCCGCGGCGGTTCCCCTCAGTGCGGCAGCTTCCTCTTCTCGGCCCAGCAGTTCTGCCATCTGGGCCGTACACTCAATGTCCAGAGCCAGCTGGCTGCTGATCCCCACATCATACATCTCCAGCAGACCTGTTTTCCGATCAAAAGAGGCTTCGTCGTACATGGGGCTGTTGTCCATGGCAGCCTCATTTTTCGCCGCCAGCTTGGTTCCTCGATAGGAGCCGTCTCCGGTAGCAGATGTGCCCAGACGAATTAGGCGGACTTCCCCATCACAGCGACGGGAAAGATACCAATCCTGAGCCCGACACAAAACCGGATAGGCCCGTTCAATAGCGTGAAGGTCGCCGGACCAAAGGTAGTGCATCCACAGGCAGAACCCCAGCACGGGAGGCTGTGTGCGGTCCACCCACTTCTGGTACGGGGAAAGCATGCCAGCAAAGTTGCCGTCCGCCGTAGCGGCAGAAAGGGCATAATCCAGATTCTGCTCCGCCATTTCTACGTCGCCGGAGGCGGTGGCCATCAGGAGCTGATAGCAACTGTCGGAGAAGAAGAGATACCAGCCGCCGAAATTCTGGTTCCAGGTCTTGGCGATGGAGTGATAGGTTCGGTGGATCTCCTTAGAGTACATGGCGTTCCACGCCATTACCTCGCTGACAGCCTCCGTCATACCGCTGTGGCAGGCATCGCTGCCAGCGGGATACTCCCGCAGGGCCTCGGCCTTACAGGCATCCCAGTCCTCAAAGAGGTGGGTGGACTGTTCCGCCCGCGCTGCAGCTGTGTGATCATCGTGGGCAATCGAGACTACCAAACAGACCTGGGGCGACTGTTCCAGAACATACCGGCAGACAGCCCAATTGGGGGCGCGCTCCTCTGCTGAAATGGTGGACTTATAACCCTTGTCCGCCATTGCCAGACCCACTGCGTCGGAGGTAGGGGCAGGCACTGCGTCATAGGGCTGTTCTCCGGCATAACGGACGGCAATGCTGTAATTGTCCACTTTGCCGCGGACACTGCCATCGGGATCGGCGTACATCTGTCCGACTCCATCCTCAAAGCCCAGAGAGACCAGCATATGATAGCGGATACCCCACTCCCGGGGAGGCTTTGTCTCCGTCATGCGAAGCAGGACTGTCCAAGGGTCCGCTTTCAGGTATTCAATCTCAAACTCTGCCTGTGCGTGGACACCCCGCAGGCGGCAGTAGCGGCCCCGCATCTCGTGTTCATATAGGCGCATATTTTTGTCAAAGGGGAACTGGCTGTATGCGGATTCCGCCTCAGAAAAGGCACCGGGGATGATGCTGAAGCCCGTGGGAAGGTGCTCCATGCGGGAGCAAGATTCCGGATGCCAGGTATTCCAATGCCGTTCCGTTGTAACCAAGAAATCGCCTCCAAGCCTCAAGAAATTTTAAAGTAATGCGTGATGTTGGGGTCCACGCTGATGTGAACGGTCTGCCCGATCTGGAAACAGTCCGCCAGAACATTGATGCAGGAAACGGTCATAGCTGTTCCCTTCAAGTCTACCATAAGGCGGCAGATCTCACCAGTAAAAACAATATTTTTGATGGTGCAGGCCGCGCTGTTGGCCGTCGGCTCCGGAGAAATACCCACCTGTTCGCCGCGGATGGCCAGATAAACCTGTTCCCCAACTGTAAAGCCCTCCTGAGGACAAACCGGGAAGCTCCATCCATCCCCCGAGACAAACCAGCCGTCATCCCGGGATTCCAGCGCGCCAATTAGGGTGTTGGCCTTCCCTAAGAAATCGGAGGCATAGAGAGACACAGGGTGGTTATAGATGTCCTTGGGGGTGGAGAGCTGCTCGATTCTGCCGTTGTGCATCAGCAGAATCTCATCGGACATCGTCAGGGCTTCCTCCTGGTCATGGGTCACAAAAACCGTGGTAATGCCAACCTGCTGCTGAATCCTGCGGATCTCATACTGCATTTCCGCACGGATCTTACGATCCAGAGCGGAGAGAGGCTCATCCAGCAGAAGAATGTCAGGCTCAATGATCAGGGCGCGGGCCAAGGCCACACGCTGCTGTTGGCCACCGGAGAGTTGAGTCACCTTTCGGTCAGTCATGCCCTCCAAGCCCACCAAGGAGATATACTCATCCACTTTCTTCCGGATGACGCCGGGTTCTGCCTTCCGGATCTTCAGACCGTAGGCAATGTTGTTAAATACCGTCATGTGGGGAATCAGGGCGTAGTTCTGAAATACCACACCGATGTTACGCTTCTCCACGGGCATTGGAGTCAGGTCCCGTTCTCCCACAAACACACTGCCCTCGTCTGCGTATTCCAATCCGGCGATAATGCGGAGCAATGTGGTTTTACCGCAGCCGGAGGGTCCCAGCAGAGACAGCAGGTGGCCGTTTTTCACCTCGAAGGAAATGTCGTTCAGCACATGGGCACTGCCAAAGGATTTGGAAATGTTCTGAATTTTGATCTCTGACATGATTATTTCTCCTTATGTCCCTGACCCACCAGCTGCCCGGCATCAAAACCGATCTTGCTCATGATGAAGATCACAATGGCAATTACAATGGTCAGAATGGTGGCGATGGCGTTGATGTCCGGATTATAGCCGGCCCGGATCATGGTGTAAATCAGCATGGGCAGCGTATAGGTCCCGAATGGCGCCAGATAATACTGAATCGAGAAGCAATTAAAGCACAGCACGAAGGACATCAGCCAGCCGGACAGTACTGCGGGAAATACCATGGGGAGCGTAATATCCCAAAAAATCCGCATGGAGGTTGCGCCCAAGGTCCGTCCAGCCTCTTCCGGATATTTATCCATGGTCATAATGCGGGAGTAAGTAATCAGGAAGGAATGCGGCATGACTGCCGCCAGACAGCCGAAGTACAGGCTTGCAAAGGACTTGCCGATACCCAGCAGATTGAACAGCAGCAACAGCGCCACCGCCTGCACCAGCCAGGGGATGATGACCGGCACATTCATGAGGGTGGGAAAGGCCTTGTTCCACTTCCGGGACATACGCCGCAGGGCCATGGAGGCTGTGATGCCCAGCACTGCGGCACTGGTGCTTACCAGAATACTGAACCACAGCGAGTACCAGGTGGCGGAGAGTAAATCTGCGGACTGAAACAGCTGCTTGTACCATTTCAGCGTAAATTCAAAGGGCAGCGCACCGTATTTGGAGGTGTTGAAGGACATGAGAATGATGGCGAAGATGGGAAACAGCAGAATGAAGAGCGTCACGCAGAGCCAGACCATCATCACGCTGTTGAAGCCCCGGTCGTAGGCAGCTCCCTTTTTTCGTTTTTTCATGTGTTCAGCCTCCAATCCGCCTGTCGGCAATGTTCATTACTAGCTTGATGACCGCCAAAGTCAGCGACATCACCAGCAGGAACAGTAGGGACAGTGCTGCACCGTAACCCATATTCATGGCTGTTGTAAACTGGGAGTCAATCAGGCTGCCGATCATCATACTGTAAGGACCGCCCGCAATGTTGGGTTCCACAAAACTGCCGGCCACGGGGATCAACACGATCAGAATACCGGTCATCAACCCAGAGAAACTCTGGGGAAGAACCACATTGATGAAAGTCTGGAATCGATTGGCACCCAAGGTGTGAGAGGCGGCAATGACATTTACGTCGATTTTCTCCAGGCAGGAGTACAGACTTAAAATCATGTAGGGCAGATATTCGTATACCAAGACAATTATAACGGCTTGGTTGGTATACAAAATGGACGTTCCGGCGGGGAGAATACCCAACTTCAACAACGGTGTCATCACCAGGCCGTTGGACTGCATCAGCGTCATGATGGAGTAGATCAGCAGCAACTGAGAGGTGAAGGCAGGAACGATGGAAATCATAATCAGGGTGCTGCGGTACTTTTCCGGCACTACCTTGGCAATGGCCCAAGCGGCGGGATAGGCAATGACAATACAGATAACCGTCACCAAGACCGCAATCCAGAAGGAACGCAGCATCAGCCGGCCTACGGTTGCCGAGCTTACCGCGTTGACAATGTTGTCAATGGTATAACCCGCAATACCGTTCAGGGTGGAGACATTGCCATCTGCAAAGCTGAAAAACACCAGCATGCACAGAGGCGCCAGACTCATCGCCAGCAAAATCGCAGCTGATGGCCAGATCAGGTGGCGCACCGGGTTTCGGGGATGTTTCGCATTCATAGGGTACCGTCCTTTCCGGGGAGGGAATAAAGCGGAGTGGGCTGATCTCCGAACCTGCGATCAGCCCACTGCTTGGTTATACATCAATTAGCAGCTTTTACTTCGTCCCAAAGCGTGGTCCAGTTTGTCAGCTGCTCATCAGTCAGGGGGAGAGCCAAGTTGACATTGGAGGGCCCCTCTGGATACAGCCACAGAGACTGGCGCGTCTCGTCGCTCAGTTGGCCCGTTACAACGGTATTGACAGGAGAATAGGCCTGGCTGCCGGCCGTAGCCATGCCGTTCTGGAAGTACTCGCCGGTGCAGAAGTCAATCCACTTCATGGCCAACTCCTCGTGCTTCGTATCCTTGACAATGCACCAGTAATCGCACCAGCCAACCGTCCCTTCTTCGGGGTGAATATACTGGATGTTATAGCCCTCGTTCTTCAACTCTGTGGCAATAGAGCCCCAGACGTTGCCGATGACCACTTCGCCGGAGGTGTAGGCCTTCACAAAATCGTCATGACTGGTCCAATAGGTCTTCACATTGCTCTTCAGATCCACCAGAGCCTTTTCCACGGTGTCCATATCAGGATTTCGAGGATCCTGGCCGGTATACATGGCGGCGGTCCGGATTGCGGCGTCATATTCGTTTTCCAGCGTCACCATGCCAGCATACTTGGAGTCCCACAGAGCAGACCAACTGGTGATCTCGTCAGTGATCACATCTGCATTGTAGAACAGAGAGGTGGTGCCCCAGACCCATGGCACACCGATGATGCTGCCGTTGCTGTCCTTTACCTCGTCAATGCTGCGGAAGTCCTCTCGCAGGTTGTTGTAGTTCTCCAACTTACTGGTGTCAATGGTTTCCAAAACACCGGCATTCAGATACTGCTGCAGATACAGGGGGTTGATGCAGACCACGTCAATTTTGCCGGTACCACCGTTTTCCAGAACGGACAGCAGTTCGGGGATGGAACTGATGAAGTAATGCTCCACCTCACAGTTATACTGTTCCGCAAAGGCAGCTGCGCCATAATCTGAATCGGTTGCATAGGACTGCCAGTTGGCGACTACCAACTTTTCCTTCTTACCTGACTCTTTACTTTCCGCCGCAGGCTTGCTGGAGTCGCCACAGCCGGTGAGCAGCGCCATAGCCATGACGATTGCCAGTACCAATGATAAGGCCTTTTTCGCTTCCATTTTCTTTCCTCCCAAAATCTTTATTTTTCTGTTACGCTTTAGGCGTATCACGAATTAAAAAATACAGGATGACTGCAAAATGATATTGGCGTAGGGGTGGTTCTCACCTGTTCGGATGACAGCTGCACAGGAGCCGGTCAGCCGTTTAAACTCCTCGTGGGGGACCAGTTCTGCGGAAACGTCTGCAAACTGTTTTTGCAGTGCACTGTAAAGGGTCTGGTTCTGCTCTTCGATCTCGTCAGCCAGAACGATTTTTTCCGCATCGAAATGCTCTGTGATCTCCTTCAGCACATCCAAAAAGGAAGGCTGCCCCAGTCGCACGCAAAGGTCCACTACCTCCACGCCTTCTGGCAGTGGAAGACCGCAGTCAGCAATGCAGATGCGGTCCGTATGCCGCAGGTTGCCCAGAATGCGGTTAATCTCTCCGTTCAATACGCCACCATGATACATAATTTTACCTCTTTTTATCAAAGTTCTACCAAGTCTCCTTTTCCTCGGTTATAGATGAAACTCCTGCTTTTGTCAATATCTTTTTGCTTAACTGAACTTTTATTTTACAATTTACACAAATATTTTCAGAAAGTTAGGGAAAATAGCAATGCAGAAAATGAACATTTTTTACCTTTTTTATCTTGCCAGTACTCCGTTTTCGGGGTATAATAAAAAGCAGAAATTAACTGATAGCGAGGTGAGCGGTATG
>OGFJ01001726.1_pt1 | contig 13370 bp, 9 predicted proteins | sample 1570861 | NCBI WGS metagenome assembly OGFJ01 (sample SAMEA2582060, study PRJEB24529) | metagenome | biome: Human gut stool | place: China | collected 2011
ATTTGTTATGCCATTTATAAAGAAAGCGATGAATCAACTCCTTCAATTGCCGGAGTTGGTTCTTCGCTTTCTTTATAAATATAATAAGAATATATTCTTATAGTTTACTCTTATATATCTGTGCCATTACCTTCTGATACTGATTTTCCAATTGAAGCAGATTCTGTTTACTTTGATAAATCACAGAAACTTCTACAAAATACTCTATCACGCTGATCTGTCCACCGGTAAGGGCTTGTTTCAGTAATGCAAGATCTTGTTGTGAACTGAATGCTTCCCTATATTCCTGTATGGAGGTTTGCAATGATTGCGCCTCACTATACAGTTTTGCTAAGGTCGCCTCAGCTTGAAAAGTAGCGTTCTCTTTCTGATAGTCGAGATTCAGAGATTGTGCTTTGGCTATCTTCACCTTATTGCGGTTTTCAAACAGTGGGAAAGAAAAGCCCACTACAACTCCATTGAACGGAGTACCGGACTCAGTATTACGGCGATATCCCAGTTCCAATTTTGGCAACCAGCCTTGCTTACTTGCAGAAATCTGTTTGCGGGCAGCAGCACTTTCACTGCTCAATGACAGCAAAGTCTGATCAGCTGCCAACACTTCCGAACGTAACTGTTCATAGTTGTTAGGAAGAAGCGGCAACGGATAATCATTGATGGAACGGAAACTGCTCAGTTCATTGTCTTGCAAAGACTGGTCTCCGTTGAGTGCAAGGAGAGATTTCCAGGCATTATCAAGCGCAGTCTGATTGGCGCGGAACTCTGTACGTACATTCAGTAATTCCAGATTGATTTTGTTTGTTTCCAATACATTGGCATCACCTGTTTCCAGACGTTTCTTGTAGTATGTGGAGAGTTCCTCAGCCTGTTTCATGCGTTCATCCAGAATCACTTGCTGATGCTGTAACATGATGATATCGAAACAAAGCTCCTTGGCTTGCAACAACAATTGTTGACGGAAAGCAGCAGACTGTGCATCAAGCGCACCGGTTTTGAGTCGATTTACTTTTCCGCGTGTAGCATATAAAGTAGGGAAATCAAAGCTTTGGGAAACAACAAGTTCACCTATCGTCTCGCTCTTATCTTCCGAACCCCACAAATGGGCATACGAGAGAGTGGGATCAGGCAAATTGTTTTCCGACTTGTTTTCCAATTTCTGTGAAGTGATAAGTTGCGCATTAGCCTGCAACTCCTTATTGTTCGCTTCAATGCGGTGCAGCACTTCGTCTATGCCAATCGATTGGGCACGCATCCCCGCATATAGGAAAAAAGTGATAAAACTAAATATAAGAATTCGTTTCATTATTTGATATTGTTAATAGTTATATGGATGTTAATTCGCCGGTTTCCGGTGCATCATCAGATAAACAATCGGAATGATGAAACCGTTCAGGAACGTGGAAGTTAAAAGACCTCCGAGAATAACCTTCGCCATCGGGCTTTGGATTTCATTACCCGGCAAATCACCTCCCAGTGCCAACGGAATAAGTGCAAGAGCAGAAGACAACGCGGTCATCAGAATTGGATTCAAACGGTCCATTGAACCGCGGATTACACTGTCATACACATTCAGTCCTTCTTCCCGTTGCAAGTGGTTGTAGTGGCTGATCAACAACATACCGTTTCGGGTAGCAATACCGAACAGTGAAATAAAACCGATAATAGCAGGAATACTCACTTCTCCCGTTGTCATCAACAAAGCAAATACACCGCCAATCAATGCAAGCGGCAGGTTGATAAGAATAATCGCACTTTCCTTCACACTGCGGAATTCATGATAAAGTAGTAAGAAGATCACTGCAATACTCATCAGCGATGTGAGTAATAAGGTGCGGCTTGCTGCCTGTTCGCTCTCAAACTGACCGCCGTATTCAAGGTGATATCCTTCCGGCAATTTGATGTCCTTGTCCACGCGAGCCTGAATATCATTCACCACACTGCGCAAGTCACGGTCGGCAACATTGGCAGAGATCACAATTTTACGTTTTACGTTCTCGCGGCTGATAGTATTCGGCCCCATTGCAGAACGCACTTCGGCGATGTAGTTCAACGGTATTTTCTTTCCGTCGCTGGTATCTATCATCAAGTTGCGTATCTTCTCTATTTCGTCGCGAAGATCATCACGTACACGTACAGTGAGGTCAAAACTTTTGCCCTTTTCGTAAACTTGTGATACGGTTTCTCCTGCAAGACAGACATTCACGAACTCAGAGAATTCCGGTAATGAGATACCAAACTTAGCCAACATTTCTCGCTTGGGCGAAATGATAAGCTGAGGACGTTCTATCTGTTGCTCCACATTCAAGTCGGCAATACCAGGAATATCTTGGATGGCACTTTTGATTTCATTACCCAAAGTAAACATACGGTTCAGGTCATCACCGAACAGTTTAATAGCAATGTTTGCTTTCGTACCGCTAAGCATAGCATCGATACGATGACTGATAGGTTGCCCGATTTCTATGTTCGCTCCTACGATGGTGCCCAATTTCTCGCGTACTTCAGCAACCATTTCGCTACGTGAACGATCTTTCAATTCGAACGGAGCCTCTATTTCGGAAACATTCACTCCAAGTGCATGTTCGTCCAGTTCGGCACGTCCGGTCTTGCGGGCAACGGTTTGTATTTCAGGAATACTGAGTAGCAATTCCTCTGCACGATGCCCCATCTTGTCACTTTCTTCCAACGAGATACCCGGCAAAGAAGATATGTTGATCGTAAACGAACCTTCGTTGAAAGGTGGCAGGAATGAACGGCCCAATGTGAAGAAACATACTAGGGCTACTACGAACAAACCAATAGTACTGCCCAATACGATCTTCTTGTGTCCCACTACAAAAGTCAGTGCAGCGCCATACCATTGTTTCATTTTACGTGCTACATACGAGTCGCTGCTTTCTTTCTCTTCCTTCTTCTTGTCTTTTCCCAAAAGATAAGAGCAAAGTACCGGTGTAACCGTCAGTGCCACTACCGTAGAAGCAGCCAATGCTACAATGAACGCAATACCCAGCGGAACCAGCATGCGGCCTTCCATACCTGTGAGGAAGAATAACGGCACGAAACTAACTACGATAATCAGCGTAGAGTTCAGGATAGGCATACGTACTTCTTTCGATGCGTTGAATACCACTTCCAATATGGAAAGTCGTTCTTCCACAGGTTTCAACTTGTTTTCGTGGAGTCGTTTATATACGTTTTCCACGTCCACAATGGCATCATCCACTAACGAACCGATAGCGATGGCAAGACCACCGAGACTCATTGTGTTGATTGTGAATCCCATATAATGCAGCGTCACCAGTGAAGTAATCAATGAAAGTGGTAGTGTAACCAATGAGATCACTGTTGTACGTACATTTGCAAGGAACAGGAATAGTACAATCACCACGAAGATACCTCCTTCGAACAAGGACTTCTGTACGTTTCCGATAGAGCTTTCGATAAAGCGGCTTTGTCGGAAAATGTCTGTGCTGACCTTTACATTCGGTGGCAGATTTTTCTGTAAATCTTCTAAAGATGCTTCCAATTTATCCGTTAATTCCAGCGTGCTGGTGGCCGGTTGTTTGGTTACAGTCAACAATACGGCAGCTTTACCCCGTTCAGATGCTGTACCCAGTTTGGGTAATTTTGCTCCAATGTGTACGTCTGCAATGTCTTCCAACAGAATAGGAGCACTGTCCGAAGCGGTTCCACCACGTACCACGGCACGTGCCAGTTGATCTACCCGATCGGTAGAAAGTACTCCACGTACAATGTATTCATTGCCATATTCATATAGCACACCACCGTTTGCATTCAGATTCATTTCACGGGTTACGGTCATAATTTCATTCAGCGTAACGCCGTAATGCCGCATCCGTTCCGGATCTAATTGTATCAGATATTCCTTTATATCACCACCCAGTACTGCTACCTGTGCCACACCGCCTGTAGAGAGTAAGCGCGGACGGATGGTCCAGTCAGCTATTGTACGTAGGTCAAGCATAGAGGTAGAGTCGGCAGTCAGACCGATAATCAGCATCTCGCCCAGAATGGATGATTGTGGACCCAGCGTCGGTTTACCTACACCGGTAGGTAAGCTTTCGCTTACAACAGCCAGCTTCTCGCTGACAATTTGCCGGGCCAGATAAATATCCGTATCCCAATCGAATTCTACCCATACTACTGAGAATCCATTGGTAGATGAAGAACGTACGCGGCGCACACCTGTTGCACCGTTCACTGCTGTTTCAACAGGAAATGTGACGAGTTGTTCCACTTCTTCTGCCGCCATACCGTTTGCCTCAGTCATGATGACAACCGTAGGCGCATTGAGATCTGGAAATACGTCCACTTCCGTGTGCATGGCGGTGTAAGTTCCGCCTATCAGTAACAACACCGAGGCCACAAGCACCAGGATGCGGTTATGAAGTGAGAAATGTATAATCTTGTTTAACATGTTGATTAAAGTGTTAGAGTGTTAATGTGATAATGTGATAGGGTGAAGTTGCTTTATCACTCTATAACTTCATCACTTACCACTGTTTTTTTAGTGTTCGTGACTGTGTGCCGGTATTGCATTTGTAGCGCTTGCCAGTTTCACTTGATAAGCTCCTTCGGTTACCACGCGGTCTCCTGCTTTTACACCTGAGAGAATCTGTACGCTTTCACCGTTATCGGCTCCAAGGGTCACGAGTTGTTTCTTATATCCTTCTTCATCCAGTTGCAGGTAGACAAAGAAACTGCCTTGTTCTTCAGTCAATGCTGAATGGGGTAGGGATATTACATTTTCTATAGGGGAAGACAATAAGAAGATTTCTACAAAGGAACCGGGGATGATATCACCTTTGTTGTCAAACTCAAAGGTTACAGGTACATAATATCCACCGTCTCCACCCGAGGCTTTGCCATAAGAGAGAAGACGTCCGTCTAAGTCTTTCAATGCGTATACCTTATTATTATAAGGAGTACAGAAGTTAGCAGAACCAATAGTACGAAGATATTGGTAATATTTCTCTGAAACGTCAGCACGCAAGAATAATTTGCGGTTTTGCGTAATGCTGACTAACGGTTGTCCCACCGCTACGTAATCGCCTTCTTTCACTAACAGGCTTTTTACATATCCACTGATGGGGGAAACCACGGCTTGCCCGCTTGCCGAACTGTTTTTGGCTACGGCTTCGTAGCTGATACGTGCATTCTCATACGCTTGTTCAGCCTGAGCGAAATCCTTTTCAGAAACAATCTTATTTCCTACGAGGGCTTTCATACGCTCGTATTCTTTCTTGGAAACTTCATAGGCGATGCGCGTCCGTTCTACCGGATCACCATCCGCCATATTTTTAGAAGACAATATAACCAGCGGTGCTCCTTTACTGATACTCATGCCTTCAATAATCTTTCCGCGGAAAGATACCACGCCTGCTACGGTTGCTACAGCAACACTCTCATCTCCCTGTGCTGCCATTACCTGGCCGCTGGTTTTTATAACTTGATGGAAAATTCCCGGTTCTACAACATTGGATTTTACTCCGGCAGCCTGCGCCTTTGCGGGGGGCAGAATGATTTCGTCGCTATGTCCGGCTGCTGCTACTTCACCGTGGTCATGTCCATCGTGGTCGTGGTCGTCACCTTCGTGATTGTGGTCTTTGCCCTCATGATCATGCTCGCAACCTTCGTGTTCATGCTTTTCTGTTTTATGATTATGACCTTCGTGTCCGTCGCCGGATTTACTATTGCAGGAACCCAATAGGAATAGACCCATGACTCCCATAAAAAGAATTTTTTTCATGATGATATTTTTATGTTCTTACTTTTATCAGTGTGCAAAATTAGAGATAAAAGCCTGCAATAAAGTTGCAGACTTTACGATAAAGTAAGAACACACGGAGGTGCGCGAAGTCCTGTGGCACGTGTAAGATACGTGCCATGAAGTGATTCCTGGTATATGCAGTCCTGTCTTTGCCCGCTTTCTTCGGGTAGGACTAATAATCGGAGGAGTGGTTCGGAAAACAATGTAATAACCAGCGGAAAGTCCGGATGTGCCCATCCATTGTCCGAGCTGGGAGTTTGCTGGAAGAAGTGAGTCGTCACACATCCCGTATCGCAACAGCAATGTTCGTTATCCGAGTTGTGTTGTTGTCCGCAACAATCGGGGGCTATATCATTCTTCATGCATATCAACCCGTTGTTGTGGTGGTGATGAGGAATAACCGGCACTACCAGCATGACCATGCTGATGAACATTAGGAAAAATGTTATATACCGTTTCTTCTGCATCTTAATTTTCTAATTGCGGACAAAGATAGAGGTTAACGGCTTAATTACCAAATGTTAGTTATTAAAAAGCCTTGAATAATCCATTTAAACCTTCACTCATACTGGGATGGGTGAATATAAAGCTACGTAAAGCTGAAGATTTCTGTCCGGTCTTTATGGCAAACGCTACCAGATTAATAAGTTCCGGTGCATTCACACAAAAGAGGGAACAGCCCAGAATTTTCTCTGTATCCGTATTTACGATAGCTTTCAACATGCCATCCATATTCTGCAAAGTACGCGCACGCGGAATAGCTGAGGCTGGCAAACGTGATATCTTGATAGGATAACCTCGTTTCACAGCATCTTCCTCTGTCAGACCGATATGTGCCATCGGAGGATCTGTGAAGATGGCGTAAGGCACAGGATTGCGGTCGTTGATAGATCGTTCCTTATTACCGAATAAATGATTCAGGATAATGCGGGAGTCATCGATGGAAAGGTAATCATACATTTCTCCGCCTCTCACATCCCCCAAAGCCCAGATATGTGGTACAGTAGTGCGTAATTGTTCATTTACAATTATTGCTCCCTGTGCGTTGACTTGTACTCTGGCTTTTTCCAGATGCAGATCATCTATCATCGGTTTACGGCCTGTTGCAATGAGCAGGGCATCTCCTTCCAGAAAATAAGGTGTACCGTCCGAGGCATCCGTATAGGCAGCTGTGATACCGTCTGCTGTATCATGCAATGACTGCACGCGGGCATTCAGGCGTATCTCTATATTTTCCCTTTTTAAACTTTCCTGCATGTATTCGGCAATCTCCCGGTCTGCTTTCGGCAGGAAACGTTTACCGGCTTCCAGAATAGTGACCTTACTGCCGAATCCGGCATACATGGTTGCGAATTCCAGTCCGATGGCACCACTGCCTATGATTAGTAAATGTTGGGGAAGAACATCTGCATGGAGTAATGTTTCACTGGTATATACATATTTACTATCTCTTAATCCGTCTATATCCGGCAGGATAGGTGTAGAACCGGTATTGATAAATATTTCTTTTCCTTCCAGTTCGAAAGATTTTTCATCCTTTCCGGATGCAAGAGTTACTTTCACCGTATCTTCGCATACAAAAGAAGCGGTTCCGTCATACAATGTGATATTAGGGTTGCCTGTCAGACTCTCGACATTCTTTTCCCGTAGGTACATGACCAACTTATCTTTGCGTTTCAGGGCAAGAGAATATAACTTGGACTGTTTTTCATAATCATTCTGGTAGATACGCTCAGCAAATTCAGCTTCGTGTATCATGGTTTTGGTAGGGATGCATCCTACGTTTATACAAGTTCCACCGTACATTTCAGGGGAACGTTCTATAACCGCCACTTTCCAGTTGCGGTTGGCTAATTCGGCTGCCAGTAATTTTCCACCTTTGCCAAATCCTATTATTATTGCGTCATATCGTTTCATTATTCTCGTAGTTAAAGGTTTATGGAAATAAAACACTATGACGCAAGAAAAGTTGCAGAAGCCCTGTTAAGGAACGTTTACCTTTCCAGTTCGCGGAGCGACTCCATTTTCTTCTTTTCCAGGAATTCGTAGATACCGCTCAGGTGTTCTTTCACTTGTTTATTACCGAATTCATAGACCTTGGTAACCAGCCCGTCCAAGAAGTCACGGTCGTGGCTTACAACAATCAGTGTACCATCAAAATCCAGCAGAGCCTGCTTCAGGATATCTTTAGTTTTCATGTCCAGGTGGTTCGTCGGCTCATCCAGAATCAGCAGGTTCACCGGTTCCAGCAGCAACTTAATCATAGCAAGCCGGGTGCGTTCTCCACCGGAAAGCACTTTCACCTTTTTCATGGATTGTTCAGGGCCGCCAAACATAAAAGCACCCAGCAAGTCGCGTATCTTGTTACGTATTTCACCTTTTGCCACATCGTCAATCGTTTGGAATACCGTAAGGTTCTCATCCAACATAGACGCTTGGTTCTGTGCAAAATAACCGATCTGTACATTGTGCCCGAGTGTCAGTGTACCGTCGTGCTCAATCTCTTTCATGATACACTTCACCAGCGTAGACTTACCCTCACCGTTTTTACCGACAAAGGCTAATTTGTCTCCTCGTTCCACAGTCAGCGTAGCATTCTTGAATACTACATGGTCACCATAGGTTTTGCCCACGTTTTCCATGATTACAGGATAGTTACCCGAGCGTGGTGATGGCGGGAACTTCAGCCGTAATGCTGAAGTATCTTCTTCGTCCACTTCCAGTATTTCCAGTTTCTCCAGCATCTTTACGCGGCTTTGCACTTGCAGAGTTTTGGAATAAGTACCTTTGAAGCGTTCGATGAAGTCTTTGGTTTCGGCTATGAACTTCTGTTGTTCGTCATACGCCTTTTGTTGTTGTTCGCGACGTTCTTTGCGGAGTTCCAGATATTTGGAGTAATTTACTTTATAGTCATAAATCCGTCCCATTGTCACTTCAATAGTACGGGTAGTGATGTTATCCACAAATTTACGGTCGTGGCTGATGACGATGACAGCCTTACCATTATTGATGAGGAAATCTTCCAGCCACTGGATACTTTCAATATCGAGGTGATTGGTAGGCTCATCCAGCAACAACACATCTGGTTTCTGCAGCAGCAACTTGGCAAGTTCGATGCGCATACGCCATCCACCGCTGAAGTCACTGGTCTGACGGTCAAAGTCTTCGCGTGTGAAGCCGAGTCCTAACAAAGCTTTTTCCACATCTTCCTCATAGTTGGTGGAGTCGATGGAGTAAAATTTCTCACTCAGGGCAGAGACTGTTTCGATCAGTTCCATATAACTGTCACTTTCGTAATCGGTACGAGTTTCCAACTCCTTGTTGAGGCGTTCTATTTCTGCTTCCATCTCATGCAGATGTGAGAAGGCTTGTGCTGTTTCCTGAAATACAGTTCGTCCGTCTTCCGTCATCAGGTGCTGCGGCAGATAAGCGATTACACTGTCTTTGGGTGCTGAAATTTTGCCCCGGGTAGGTTGGCGTACTCCTGCCAGAATTTTCAGTAAGGTACTTTTCCCCGCTCCATTCTTTCCCATCAGGGCGATGCGGTCTTTTTCATTAATAACGAAGGAGATATCACTGAATAAGGTGGTGCCGCCAAATTCTACGGCCAGTCCGTCTATTGAAATCTTACTCTATTTTTAAATTGAGGCGCAAAGATAGTGCAAATTGAGCGTAGAACTTTCATGCTTGCATGAAAAAGTTATGCCGAGATGCAGCTTATCTTCTCTAAAGATAGTACATTTATATTATTTTTTATATCTTTGCCTCATTAAACAAAAATACATTGGTCATGGAAACAGGGAATTTGTCAGAAGATTACCGTCCGCTGATACTGGTAGCGGAAGACGATGATAGCAACTTTAAATTGATAAAAGCTATTATTGGCAAGAAATGCGAGATATTGTGGGCAAAGAACGGTGAAGAGATGGTTGGTCTGTTCAAAGAGAACCGTGGAAAGACAGCTGCTATCCTTATGGATATCAAAATGCCTATCATGAATGGTCTGGAAGCGACAAAGATCATTCGCGAAGAAGAAAAGGAACTTCCTATCATTATGCAGACTGCCTATGCTTTTACGGCTGACCGTGAAAATGCAATGGCTGCCGGTGCTTCGGAAGTATTGGTGAAACCCATTACGTTGAGTGCATTGCGTACTTGCCTGAGCAAGTTCCTGCCGCAATTACAGTGGTAACAGAATTTTCATAGCAAAATTATACTATAATGAGCGCGGGATGACTTCATAATGTAGTTGTCCCGCGCTCATTATTTTATGCCTTCACCTTGTGCGATAAATATGTTTCAGCCAATATTCAAATTAATCACTATTGTTACTTTGTTATCGTCTACGTGTTTATTTTCCTTGTTCTGTTTCTTCTCTTTCCTGCATCTTTCGTTTCACGAATTCTACCTTCAGGTGCGCCTCTTCCATCTCTTTTTTTATCTGAGTGATGGATGAAAGTATCTGTGCCAGTTCATAAACCCCTGCCAATGCCTGGCGGTCTATCGGAGACATAGTAGTGGAGTAGGAGCGTTCGCCTTGATAGTTCACTTTGATATTCTTGTCCTTATTCAAGTAAAGGAATCCTATTACATTACCATCTTCTCCCATTTTGAAGTCCGCCTTTTCTATTTTTTCTCCCAAATCGGTGGTTTCATAACCATCTTTGGAAGCAGGTGTCTCAGCAAAACTGCCATCAGGGGCGACCACTTTTACGCCTACATGGTGAATATTGCTGGGACCGCAATAAATGGAAGTCATGCTCATTTGCCCGGTTTCATTCACTTGGAAACGTAGATAGGAACGATGCAGATTCTTCTCTATAACTTGTGAAGGGTGCAAATAGTTACCTATTTGTTGATATTCGGCATCTTTTTCAAGTGTGAATTTACCCTTCAGGGCATCCAGTTCTCCTTGTTTTTGTTGAAGCAGGCTATCCAGGTAAACAAGTGTTTTTTCTTGCTCCTTCAGTTCCACTTGTTGCATCAATCCGATGCCCTCCCGGCGGGTTTCAAAAGCTTTGGGATATAGTATTTTAATGCTATCTATCTGCATCTTTGCTTCGCTAAAGTCTCCCCGTTCGAAGGCTGCGCGGGCTGTTTGCAGTTTCTCACCTGCTTTCTTCTCTACATTTTCACAAGATAAGAGCGTGCAGCAGAGGCACGCAAGAAGCGTCACTTTCTTCATAATTACTGTTGTTCTGTTAGTGAGGACAAAATTAGAAATAATATCCGTATCTTTGCACTCTGAAAATAGATAAATAGTATTTTAGTTTTCCGGAGATATCGGAAATTTAGAACAATCTGATACCCGGGCCGTACAAAATACGTATAAAGCCCGTCCCAAATCCATACCCAGTCCAAGTGTATAGACACGGAGTAACTACGGAGATGATAGGGATCAGATAAGAATGGAGAGAGGAGAGGCCGGGAATATAGACCAAAAACAGTGCTACTTTCTCCGATGAAAACTAAATAATTATTTTAAAAAGTATAGTATGATAGAATTGACGGCAGAAGAACTGAAACAGCATTTCAGCGACGATATATTCAAACGGATATCCGAGACAGCAGATGAATTGGGATTGGAATGTTATGTAGTCGGCGGATATGTGCGCGATATTTTCCTGCAACGCCCTTCTAAGGATATTGATGTTGTAGTAGTAGGTAGTGGTATAGAGATGGCCGAAGCGCTGGGTAAACGCTTGGGACGTGGAGCACACGTAGCCCTGTTTAAGAATTTTGGTACCGCACAAGTAAAATACCGTGGTATAGAAGTGGAGTTTGTTGGTGCACGTAAGGAGTCTTATCAGCGCGACTCCCGTAAGCCCATCGTTGAAGACGGTACATTGGAAGACGATCAGAATCGGCGGGATTTTACTATCAATGCATTGGCTGTCTGCCTGAATCAGAGCCGGTTCGGAGAATTGGTAGACCCTTTCGGTGGTATAGAAGATCTGAAAGAAAAAACAATCCGTACTCCTCTTGACCCGGATATTACATTTAGTGACGACCCATTGCGCATGATGCGGTGCATCCGTTTTGCCACTCAGCTGAACTTTTATATTGATGATACTACATTTGAGTCTTTGTGCCGCAACTGTGGGCGTATATCCATTATCTCCAAGGAGCGTATTGCCGATGAACTTAATAAGATAATACTTTCTCCGATTCCCTCTAAAGGGTTTATAGATTTGGACCGTTCCGGTTTGTTGTCCCTGATTTTTCCGGAACTGGCTGCCCTTCAAGGTGTGGAAACACGTAATGGGCGGGCACATAAGGACAATTTCTATCACACATTGGAAGTACTCGATAACATCAGTCGTAAAACGGATAATCTTTGGTTACGGTGGGCTGCACTGCTGCATGATATAGCCAAACCCGCCACTAAACGTTGGGAGCCTCGTGCGGGCTGGACTTTCCATAATCATAATTTTATTGGTGAGAAGATGGTTCCTGAGATTTTCCGGAAGATGAAGTTGCCGATGAATGAGAAGATGAAGTATGTACAGAAGTTGGTGAGTCTGCATATGCGCCCTATTGTGATAGCGGATGATGTGGTAACCGATTCTGCTGTCCGCCGTCTTCTTTTTGAAGCCGGAGATGATATTGATGATTTGATGACTCTGTGTGAAGCGGATATTACTTCAAAGAATATGGAGCGTAAGCAACGTTTCTTGAATAATTTCCAGTTGGTTCGTCAGAAATTGAAAGACTTGGAGGAGAAAGACCGGATTCGTAATTTTCAGCCTCCGGTAAGTGGGGAGGAAATCATGGAAACCTTCGGTTTGCAGCCTTGCCGTGAAGTCGGGGCTTTGAAAAGTGCGATTAAAGATGCTATATTGGATGGAGTTATCCCGAATGAATATGAGGCCGCTCATGCCTTTATGTTGGAAAGAGCTGCGAAAATGGGATTGAAACCACTTGACTAATTGGCGGTTGTTTTTACTATTTGTATAAGTCTAAATCTGTATAAACAAGAAAACAGTGAACACTTAATGAATCTACTCCATACAGTGTTCACTGTTTTCTTGTTTTGTTGATCCGGTTACTGCTTAGGCAGTGTCACAGAAAAATATGGGTTAGGTATGCGTTGTTCAAATATAACTTTTTTCAACTTTTCTACGATATCCGGATGTTGGAGTGCTACATCGTTGTCTTCGTGAATATCTGTCTTTAGGTTATATAGGAACGGCTTTCCTTTTTTAACGATTAATTTCCAATCATCCATGCGCACTGCTATCTGGTTGGTTTCGTTAAATTCCCAATACAGGAAGTCATGTTGTTTCTGTTTTTTCTTGCCAAGCAAGGTCGGTGCGAAAGAAATTCCGTCGAAATAGTCAACTTCTTTTTCTTTATTACGGTATTTCTTTTCATAATTTTTGATGCCGGCCACATCACAGAAAGTAGGCATTAAATCATAGAAAGCGCAGATGTGGTCATTGACTTTGCCTGCCGGTACGTGTCCCGGCCAACGGGCAATGAATGGAATGCGGATTCCTCCCTCGTGGCATTGGCGTTTCAGTCCGCGCAATTTTCCGTCTCTACCGAAGAAAGTAGGGTCGGCTCCTCCTTCTTCGTA
>OGFJ01001727.1_pt1 | contig 13367 bp, 10 predicted proteins | sample 1570861 | NCBI WGS metagenome assembly OGFJ01 (sample SAMEA2582060, study PRJEB24529) | metagenome | biome: Human gut stool | place: China | collected 2011
GCTTCACCTCCGTCTTCATCATCACGGCCTGCGTGGTGGTGGCGGTCGCCTACTTCCTCCAACGCCCCGTGGGAAGCGGAATCGGGGAGCTTAGCGACAGCCCCATTGCGCAACGCTCTCTCGGCACCCTCGCCCCAGTTCTTCGATACGGCGGCCCCGAGGCTGCGGCCGACTGGCTACGCGAAAGAAGTCCTTATTTCTTCGAATCGGTTCTCTACGTCACGGACGAATCCCTGCGGGACGTTCTAGGGAGAGAAATTCCCGAAAGCGCGCTGGAACAACTCCGCTCGTTTCTCGGCCCCAATTCCTCCGGCGCCTTGCCCGACACCGTCCGACGCATCACAACGTCCCACGGCGACTATCTTCTCTTCGCCGTTCGCATTCAGGATCCACCCTCCCTGCCGAAGCATCTGACGCACTTTCCGCTCGGCCTCACGCTCTCCTGCGCGCTTCTTCTCATCGTTCTCGTGAGCTGGTACCTGGCGAGACGCTTCACCCGACCGCTCGAAGAACTCAACGAAGCCATGCGGACCTTCGCGCGCGGTGAACTGCAAACGCGAATCGCGGAAAAACTCCGGAAGGACGACGCCGACATCGCTCAACTCGCCGTGATCTTCGACGACATGGCCGAAGAGATTCAGGCACTCATCAATCGCCAGCAAAGGCTCTTTCACGACGTCAGTCATGAAATCCGCAGTCCGCTTGCCCGCATCAACGTCGCCCTGGCGCTCGCGGACCGGGATCCGGTACGCGTCCCTCAGTCGCTCGCCCGCATTGAAAAGGAAGTGGCCGAAATCGACCGGTTGGTCGACGATCTTCTCACCTACGCCCGGTTCGACGCGAGGGCAAGTCTGCGCTTTGAGGATATGGCTCTCGACGAAGTCGTTCGAGAAGTGGACGATGCGGTCCGCTTCGAAGCGCAGGACAGAAACGTCACCTTGCAAGAAAACGTTCCGGAGGAGGTTCGTTTTGCGCACAACCGGTTGCTTCTCTCTCGAGCCTTCGAGAACATTCTTCGAAATGCCCTGCGCCATGCGCCCGACGGATCGGTCATCGACGTGACCCTCACGGAGGACGCCGACGGCATCCGCTGGATTTGCCGCGATCGGGGGCCGGGCGTCGCGCCCAAAGATCTCACCGACATGTTCCAACCCTTTTTCCGGGGTGAAACACAACGCTCGGGCACTGGGTTCGGTCTCGGACTCGCCATCGCACGGCGTGCGGTGGAACGCCACCGCGGCACGATCCGCGCAGAAAACGCCGACCCCGGGTTGTGCGTGACGATTTTCCTTCCTCGCTGACCCGAAAAAACGGAACCCAATTTCTCAGTTTGTGCTTTTTTCCTTCCCTCCGCAACTCTATTTGCATATCCTTCGCCAAATGTCAAACCCCCTCAAAAAAGCCCTTCGGATACTGGGGAACAGGGGGCAAAATGGTTGGACATGCACTCGACTACAAAGGGAGAAGCGCAATGAGTTACTTTCAGACTGAAAACCTCCGTACTCTAGCCCTGGTAGGGCACGGCTCCTGCGGTAAGACCACCCTCATCGAAGCCATGCTCTACCGTAGCGGCATGATTCCCGAACCCGGCACGGTCGAACGCGGGAACACGATGTGCGACAACGACGCCCTGGAAAAGGAAGTCGGACACTCCATCCGCCTGGCGGTCGCCCACATCGATACGGCCATGCCGAACCTCACCCCCGTGCGCATTCACGTGCTCGACACCCCGGGGTACCCCGACTACATCGGCCAAGACCTCTCGGCGCTCGACGCCGTCAAGTCCGTCGCGGCCGTCATCGACGCCACCAAGGGCGTCGACCTCTTCACGCAGCGCATGATGGACATGGCTGCCGAGCGCAAGCTCTGCCGCATGATCGTCGTCAACAAGTTCGACGTTCCCGAAGCCAACCTTGAGGAACTCCTCGCCGAAATGCAGGCGATCTGGGGTCCGGGCGTCCTCCCGATCAACCTTCCCACGCAGAACCACGCGCACGTCATCGACTGCTTCGAACGTGAAGAAGGCGAATCCGACATCATGAGCGTCGCCGACGTGCACCGCGCCTTCATCGACAGCATCGTGGAAGAGGACGACGAACAGCTCGAACGCTCTCTCGAACAGGGATCCGTCGACCCGCGCACGCTCCACCCGCTCATTACGAAGGCGTTGCGCGAAGGCCACATCATCCCGGTGTGCTTCGTGTCGGCCAAGAACCTCATCGGCATCCGCGACTTCATGAAGGTCATCATCCGTCACCTTCCGAGTCCGGCCGAAGCCAACGAAGCGCTGTTCGTGCGAGGCGACGGCACGCCCTTCGCCACGAAGCCCGACAAGGACGCCCCCGTCATCGCGCAGGTCTTCAAGATCGTCAACGACCCGTACATCGGCAAGATCGGCGTCTTCCGCGTCCATCAGGGCCAGATCACGAAGGACTCCGTTCTCTACGTCGACGACAACAAGAAGCCGATCAAGATTGCTCACCCGCTTATTCTTCAGGGCAAGAACACCGCCGAAACCGACGTTCTTACCTCGGGCGACATCGGCGCCGCAGCGAAGATCGACGAACTCCGCTACGGTTCGGTCCTGCACAGCGATCCCGAACACACCGACGTTCGCATGCGTCCGATCCGCTTCCCGAAGCCGATGTTCGGCCTTGCCATCCGTCCGGCGCGCCGCGGCGACGAAAGCCGCCTTTCCGACGCCCTCAACAAGATGCTCGCCGAAGACCCGACCATGGAAGTCGACCACGACGTGGTGCTCAATGAAACGGTTATCCGCGGGATCACGGAAATGCACGTACGTTCGATTCTCGAACGCATGAAGTTGCACTTCAAGGTGGAAGTGGAAACGACGGCTCCGTCGATTCCGTACCGCGAAACGATCAGTCAGCCCGCCGAAGGCCACGCCCGCCACAAGAAGCAGACGGGCGGCGCTGGTCAGTTCGGCGAAGTCTACCTGCGTGTGGAACCGCTCGAACGCGGCAAGGGCTTCGAATTCGTCGACCAGGTCAAGGGCGGCGTGATTCCGTACAACCTGATCCCCGCCGTGGAAAAAGGCGTGCGCGAAGTGCTCGCCACCGGCTACCTCGCGGGCTATCCCCTGCAGGACCTGCGCGTGACGGTATACGACGGCAAGCACCACCCCGTCGACTCGAAGGAAGTCGCCTTCGTGTCGGCCGGCCGCAAGGCCTTCCTCGACGCGCTCGCCAAGGCCGCGCCGCAGATTCTCGAACCGATCGTCCGCGTTGAAATCGTCGCGCCGGAAAACTACATGGGCGACATTGCCGGCGACCTCGCGAGCCGCCGCGGTCAGGTTTCGGGCACCGACAGTCTGCCCGGCGGTCTGATGGAAATCACGGCCGTCGTTCCGCTTGCCGAGCTCGACGGCTATGCGACGCGTCTGCACGCGCTCACGCAGGGTTCGGGCTCCTGGAGCATGGAACTTGAGGACTATGCGCCGCTTCCCTTCCAAAAGCAGCAGGAACTCGCCTCGAAGTACCAACGCAAGGAAGAAGACTGATTTTTTTTCCGTCCCTTTTCGGGCGCCCCGCTCCCTGGGGGGGGGCGCCCTTTTTGTGTCTTTCGGCGCCGACCCGACGATTTCCCTGTCGTTCGTCCCCTACGGGAGGCGGTGCAGGACCTATAATTTTCCTCCCGCTCTTTTTTCGAACGATTCAAAAGAAATGCCTATTTACGCTTACAAGTGCACCGCCTGCGGGTACGAAAAGGACTACCTGCAGAAAATCAGCGATGCTCCCATCAAAACCTGCCCGCAGTGCGGTCGGGACACGATGCAGAAGGAATTGTCCGCCCCCGGCTTCGAACTGAAGGGTTCCGGATGGGCCGCAACGGACTTCAACGGCGGTCACAAAGCGTTGCCCGCTTCGCACGTCAAGTCCGAGAAGAAATAATCGGACAGCGAACCGCCCGCAAAGGCGCTAAACTTTAGAATTCATACGGTCGTTTCGCCGAACGTCCCCACGCTTCGCGCGATGTCGGAGAAACGGCGATCCAACCCTACTTGTCGGAGCTTTTATGCGTACCGTTTACTCTGGTCTGGTGGACGAGAAATACATCGGTCAGACCGTGACCCTTTTCGGCTGGGCCCACCGTCGCCGCGACCACGGCGGCGTGATCTTCATCGACCTTCGCGACCGAGAAGGTCTCGTTCAGGTCGTCTGCGACCCTGACCGTCCCGAAGTGTTCGCCACGGCGGACAAGTGCCGCAATGAATACTGCCTCAAGGTCGTCGGCGTCGTTCGCGCCCGTCCCGAAGGCACGAAGAACGAAAACCTCGTTTCGGGCGGCGTTGAAGTGCTCTGCCACGAACTGGAAATTCTCAATCCGTCGGTGACGCCGCCTTTCCACCTCGACGACGAGAACCTTTCCGAAACGACCCGCCTCACCTACCGTGTGCTCGACCTTCGCCGTCCGGCCATGCAGAAGAATCTTCGCATGCGTTACCGCGCGGCCATGGCTTTCCGCAAGTACCTCGACAAGCACGGCTTCATCGACATCGAAACGCCGATGCTGACGCGCTCCACCCCGGAAGGCGCCCGCGACTACCTCGTTCCCTCGCGCGTTCAGGACGGTTGCTTCTACGCCCTGCCGCAGTCCCCGCAGCTCTTCAAGCAGCTCCTGATGATCGCCGGCTTTGACCGCTACTATCAGATCGTCAAGTGCTTCCGCGACGAAGACTTGCGCGCCGACCGTCAGCCCGAATTCACGCAGGTGGATATCGAAACGTCCTTCCTTTCGATGGACGAAATCCGCGCCATCATGGAAGACCTCATCCGCACGGTCTTCAAGGAAGTGCTCGACGTCGACCTGATCAATCCCTTCCCCGTCATGCTCTATGACGAAGCGATGGCCCGCTACGGCTCCGACAAGCCCGACCTGCGCGTGCATCTCGAACTCGTCGAAGTCACCGACGCGGTCATCAACTCGGCCTTCAAGGTCTTCTCGGGCGTCAAGTCGCTGCACAACGGCAAGGTCGTCGCCCTGCGCGTTCCCGGTGCCGCCTCGATGCCGCGCTCGGAAATCGATTCCTACACCGAATTCGTCAAGATCTACGGTGCCAAGGGGCTTGCCTACATCAAGATCAACGAACTCGCCCGCGGCCGCGAAGGTCTGCAGAGTCCGATCGTCAAGAACCTCTCCGACGAAGAACTTCAGGCCATCCTCACCCGCACGGGCGCTCAGGACGGCGACGTCGTTTTCTTCGGCGCCGACAAGGCCAAGATCGTTTGGGACAGCCTCGGCGCCCTGCGTCTGAAGATCGGTCACTCCGAATTCGGCAAGGCCCACGGCCTCTACACGCCGGGCTGGCGTCCGCTCTGGGTCGTTAACTTCCCGATGTTCGAATACTCGGAAGAAGAAGGCCGCTGGATGGCTTGCCATCATCCCTTCACGTCGCCTCTCGACGGTCATGAAGATCGCCTCGTCTCCGACCCCGAACACGCCTACGCCAAGGCCTACGACATGGTTCTGAACGGTTGGGAAATCGGCGGCGGTTCGATCCGTATCCACCGCGAAGAAGTGCAGGAAAAGGTCTTCGAAGCCCTTCAAATCGGCAAGGAAGAAGCACGCAACAAGTTCGGCTTCCTCCTCGACGCCCTGCAGTTTGGTGCGCCCCCGCACGGTGGCATCGCCTTCGGTCTCGACCGCATCGCCACGATGATGGCCGGCGCCGATTCGATCCGCGACGCCATCGCCTTCCCGAAGACTCAGCGAGCCCAGTGTCTGCTGACGCAGGCTCCGGCCCCTGTCGAAGAAAAGCAGCTGCGCGAACTGCACATCCGGTTGCGCAACGAACCCAAGAAGGCGCACGACATCGCCGGTCAATAACCGAATTCCACTCGGTTTTCGATCCCCGAAGGGCCCCGCCCTTCGGGGATTTCTTTTCCGCGAAACCGTCTTCGGTAGAATACGGTGAGGAAAACCGCTCTCTCCCCTTTTCGCCATGACGCCACAGGCTCTTCACTTCGCTCTTCATCCGCGCTCCGTCGCTTTGATAGGAGCGAGTCTGCAGCCGCAAAGCAACGGCGTGAAGTTCTGGAACGCCCTGCAGCGCTCCGGCATTCGGCACCTGCACGCCGTGAACCCCAAATACGAGCGTTTGGGAGAGGTCCCCTGCTACGCCCACGTCAAGCAGATTCCCGGACGCGTGGACCTGGCCTTCCTGGCCGTCCCCCCGAAGCGCATGCCGGCGGTCATCGCGGAACTTCCTCAAAAAAGCATTCGCTTCGCCCTCATTCCGATCACGGACGATCTACACGCCAGCGACCGTCCCTGGCACGCCGCCGTATCGGAGGCGGCGCGCAAGGCGGGCGTTCGCCTTATCGGTCCCGATTCGCTCGGTTTTGCGCATCCCGCCGAAGGCTGCAACATCGGTCCCTGGGACCACATGCCGCAGGAGGGCGGCGTGACGCTCCTCGCGCAGTCGGGGCTGTTGGCCACGGCCCTCATGGACGACCTAGCCAAGACGGGAGCAGGCATCCGCTCCGTCGTCGTGACGGGGCTCGAACTCGACATCGGGATGCCCGAACTGCTACGGTACTTCTCGCATGATCCAGGCACCAAAGTAATCACTCTCCACATCGAGGCTCTGCGCGACGCCCGCTCCTTTTACACGGCCCTGCGGTACGCGGCCAAGCGAAAGCCCGTCGTCGTGCTCCGCGCAGGCGAGGATCCTCGCTTCATCGCCGATCGTCTTGCGAGCTACAAATTCCACACGGCCGCAGGACGAGACGACGCCTTCGACGCGCTTCTCGAACGCGCAGGCGCTCACCGCGTGCGGGACGTCTCGGAATGCACCGCCGTCACGGCAGCCTTCCACTGCGGCCGCATCCCGAAGCGCAACCGACTCGGCGTCGTCGCCAACAGTTCCGCTTTCGCCGCGCTCGCCGCGGGTATCACCCACGCCTCCGGCGTGGATCTGCAGGGTTTTGCCCCCGCTACGATCCACACCCTGCAGTCGATCTTCCCGGGCGCCCAACTTCCCGTCAATCCCGTTGACGCGGGTCTGCAGGCGAAACCCAATCAAATGCAGGCGAGCGCCGAAGCGGTGTTGCGCGATTCTGAAATCGACGGACTGCTCGTCGTGCTCGGCCCCACGCTCTTTTCCACTCCGACCGACTCGATTCGGGCGGTCTCCAACGCAGCGAAGCGCACGCCCAAGCCTGTTTTTCTTTCCTGGGCGGGACATCGCCACGACGACGCCGTCGCGGCGCTTCTTCCAGAACTTGCCCAATCCCAGGTCATTGCGCTTCGCTCCTCTGCCAGCGCCGTGCAGGCCTTTGGGACGCTTGCGCAACACCGACGCGAAACGATCGCCCGGCGAGAGGCGCCCGAACCGGGGCTTGACCGTCTGGACGGACGCGCGCTCGCGGCTGTGCGCAACATTGTGAAGAAGGCCCTCGGGGCTCACCGCTATCTGTTGGAGCCCGACGAGGTGGAGGCTCTCCTCACGGCCGCAGAACTCCCGCACGAATCCTCGCATCGGGCGAGAACGCTCGACGAGGCGTTGCGGATCTTTCGGGAGATCAGCGCCCCCGTCGTTTTCAAGCGACTCGGTCCGGGTCCGCTTCTCGAAGAGACCGACGCGACGCTTCTCGATCTGCGCACCGAAGAGGAACTTCGTGAGGCCTGGCAGGCCATCGTTGAAGAGGAGCGCCGTTTCTTCGAGGGTGTGCTCGTTGAACGTTTCGTCGCGCACGACGCAAGGCACGCTTATCGCCTGACGCTCGACACGGACAGCATCCTCGGTCCGATCCTGGAAGCGGGAGCGGGCGGCGTCGTATACCGCTGCAGACCCGATCTGCGCACGGCGCTCGTTCCCGCTTCGCGACGCGACGCCAAGGCGCTCCTCGCTCAAACGCGACTGCAGAACACAGGAGCGGGCGAAACGCTTGCGGGCATGCTCGAGCGTCTCGCCGACCTGGCCGAAGCCATACCGGCGTTGCGCCGCATCGTTCTCGATCCCGTCGTCGAGACCCAGCGGGGAACCCTGGCGCTTTCGGCCTCGGTGCACTTGCGCGAAGCCCCCGTCGAGTGCGACATCCGGGCCTCGCACCTCACCGTAGCGTCGGCGAGCCGCACGGAAGAGAATTGGTCTGCAGGCGACAAGATCCTGCGCCTGCGGGCGCTTCGGGAAAACGACTTTTTCCGCCTCGAAGCCTTTTTGGACCGACTCTCCGCCGAAACGAAATTCCTTCGGTTTCACACGAGGGCGCCCATCACGCAGGCGGTCGTCTCGGAACTCACCCAGCTCAACTACGATTTGGAAAACGCCTGGGCCCTATTCGAAGGCGACGAGATCCGTGCGGTGGTCCGTTGGTCGGCCGACGCCGACGGTCTGTCGGCGGAATTCGGCGTGGTCGTCGAAGAGCGCTTCCAACGCCTCGGACTCGCCTCGCGCCTCATGCGGCACATTGAGGCGGAAGCCTTCTCGCGCGGCATCGGACGTCTTACGGGACTCGTCTTGCGCGAGAATGCGGGCATGAACCGTCTGATGACGAAACTCGGCTACGCCGCCAACGAAAGCGACGAACCTGATTCGCTCGTTTGGAGCAAAACGCTCCGCTACAAAGATTTCTCCTGAAATATTCGCTAGGATAGTCTCCTCTTTGTGGAAGGGATTTCCCATGACCATTCGTTCCGAATTTGAATACGGCATTCTTCGCCTCACCATCGACCGTCCCGCCCAGCGCAACGCCTTCAACGCGGACATGTTCGATCAGCTCGCAGGCGAACTCGACGCCGCGCGCCAAAACGACAAGGTGCGCGTCGTCCTCCTCAAGGGTTCGACCGGACTCTTCTCCGCGGGCGCCGACGTACGCGAGTCGCTCAATGCCCCCGAAACGATCGACGCGGCGGCCGGCCGTCTCTTTGAGACCCTGCGCAGCTTCCCCAAGCCGATCGTGGCGGAGGTGGCGGGTCCCGCCGTGGGCGACGCCTTCACGATTCTTCTTTACTGCGACCTCGTCTATGCGTCCGACAAGGCGCTCTTTTCCGTTCCTTCTGTTGCACTCGGCCGCACGCCCCGCTTTGGAACCGCCGCCCTGGTCTTCGGGTCGGCGGGCGCCGCCCGCGCCGCGGAAAAGCTTCTCCTTTGCGAACCCATTTCGGCGGATGAGGCGCTTGCCATGCGCCTCATTGCGGCAGTCGTCCCCGAAGACGATCTCGTGAAGGTTGTGGCCGCCAAGGTCGCTCGTCTCGCCGTTTTGCCTCCGCAGGCCGTAGCCGCCACGAAGAGCCTTTTGCGCGACGCCCGAAACGGTTGGCTCTCCGCACAGATTGAAAACGAAGAGGCGGTCTACCGCCGTCAGGCGGCTTCTCCCGAAGCCCAGGAAGCGCTCTCCGCCTTCCTCGAAGGCCGCAAACCGGTTTTCTCCTCGGCGGAAGATTGATCCCATGCGGTGCATTCCGCACCAAATCAGACGCACCAAAGAGATGCACGCAAGTTACTCCTCTTCGGTGCATTCACACGTCATTTTCCTCGTACGGCCTGCTGTGCAGGCCGTTTTCATTTTTGGCACGCCCTTTGCTTCAATGGAAGGCGAACCCTTTTCGCATCCCCCCTTTTTTTCTAGAGGTTCTCTTCCATGAAACTCTCCGCTCTCTTCCTGCCTCTGGCTCTTTGTTGCGTCGCCCTCGGCGCGGGAGCCGAAGAACTCTCGGGCACCCTCCTCAAAGCCAAGGAGTCCCGCACCCTGACGCTCGGCTATCGCGAAAGCTCCGTCCCGTTTTCCTACCTCGACGCAGAAGGCAAGCCCGTCGGCTACGCCTTTGAAGTTTGCCGCGCCGTGGGGGAAAGCGTTAAGAAGCGCCTCAACATGCCGGATCTGAAGATCCGCTATCAGCCCGTCACGTCCGCCAACCGCATCCCGCTCATCCAGAACGGCACGGTCGACATCGAATGCGGCTCCACGACGAATTCCCTCGTTCGTCAGCGTCAGGCCGCCTTCGGCATTTCCTACTTCGGCATTCAGGTGAGCGCCGCCGTCAACAAAAATTCAGGAATCCGCTCCTTCAAGGACCTCGACGGCAAAAACGTGACCGTGACGGCCGGAACGACTTCCGTGGCGCTCCTCAAGGCCTTCGAAAAGAAGGAAGGCATCCGTACGCGCCTTCTCATGACGAAGGACTTTGCCGAATCCATGCAGCTCGTTGCCAACGGTCGGGCCGACGCTTTCATCCTCGACGACGTGCTCCTCGCGGGCCAGATCGCCAATCTTGCGAACCCGGACGACTTCATGATTCTCGACGCCTCGCTTAGCAAGGAACCCTACGGCCCGATGTTCCGCAAGGACGACCCGCAGTTCAAGGCGCTCGTGGACGAGACGATTCTCGAGATGATGCGTTCGGGCCGCCTCGCAGAACTCTACAAGACCTGGTTTGAAAAGCCGATTCCGCCCAAAAACGTGAATCTTGCCTTCCCGATGAACCAGACGACGAAGGATCTCTTCGCCAACCCCAACAGCGACGGCATCTGACGACGCAAAGGGGCGGCCGGTCCGCCCCTTTTTTCACAACGATTGAAAGACAACGAACATCATGGCGCTCAATTTCAACTGGGAAATGCTCCTTGAACCTTCCCTCTTCACGGAGGATCCTTGGTGGCTCTATATCCTCTACGGCGCGGGCTGGACCATCGGACTCGCCGTGAGCGCCTTTGCGCTCGCCCTTGCGGTCGGCATCGTCATCGGGACGTTGCGCACAGTGGAGAACCGTTTCGTACGGGGCTTTTGCGAAGCCTGGATCGAACTCTTCCGCAACATTCCCCTGATCGTCCAGATCTTTCTTTGGTACTTCGTGCTCCCCGAACTCGTCGCGCCATACAAGGAATGGATGATTTCGGCACCGCCCGTGGCCTCGCAGTTCCTTTCGGCCTTCCTCTGCCTCGGTCTCTTCACGTCCTCGCGCGTGGCCGAACAGGTCCGAGCGGGCATCGTCAGCATCCCGCGCGGGCTCTTCAGCGCCGCCAAGGCCATGGGCCTGCGCGCCACGCAGAGCTATGCGCACGTGATTCTCCCTATGGCGCTGCGCATCGTGCTGCCGCCCCTCACGAGCGAAGCGATGAACCTCATCAAGAACACAGCCGTCGCCCTCACGATCGGCCTTCCCGAACTCACGATGCGCGCCAACGAAATGGGCGAGAACACCTTTGAATTCTTCGCCGCCTATCTGTGGGCGACGGTTCTCTACATTGCGATCTCGCTCTCGGCGGGACGCCTCATGGCGGCCATAGAACGAAAGAGCGCCATCCCCGGCTTCATCGCGGCCCGCTGACCCGTCAGGAGCGAATAATGGATTTTTCTTCGATTACCAATTCGTCGGCCTTCTTGATCAACGGCGCCCTTTACACGCTCAAGCTTACGCTCATCACGACAGTGGGCGGCCTCACGCTCGGGACGCTGCTTGCGCTCGCACGCCTTTCGTCGAAGCCCTTGCTTCGAGAACCCGCCCGTCTCTACGTGAACTTCATGCGTTCCGTTCCGCTCGTTCTGATTCTCTTCTGGTTCTTCCTCCTGATGCCGGAAGTGCTCCGAGTGCTCTTCGCGTTCGACCATCCCGTCATGATCGGAGCCGACTGGACGGCCATCATCACTTTCGTGCTCTTTGAGGCCGCCTATTTCAGCGAGATCATGCGCGCAGGCATTCAGTCGGTCAAAAAAGGACAGATTTTCGCCGCATACGGTCTCGGTTTGAGCTACCCTCAGACGATGCGCTACGTCGTGCTACCGCAGGCGATTCGCAACATGCTCCCCGTTCTTCTGACACAGACGATCATTCTCTTTCAGGACACGAGCCTCGTGTATGTGATCAGCGGCAACGACTTCATGGGAGCCGTGACGAAAATCGCTCAACGCGACGGGGAACTGATTTTGATGTACTCGTTTGCGGCACTGGCCTACCTGACGGTCTCCCTCTCTCTTTCCCTGCTGATTCGTCGACTGCAGGCGAGGATGGCCGTCGCGCGCTAACCACTCTCCCCCAGAGAAAAAACAAAAGGAATACTCCACCATGGCAATGATTGAAATCAAGAACATCAGCAAATGGTACGGCTCTTTTCAGGTATTGAAGGACTGCTCCGTCAACGTCGAAAAGGGTGAAGTCGTCGTCGTTTGCGGTCCGTCTGGCTCGGGCAAGTCCACCCTCATCAAGACGGTCAACGCGCTCGAACCCTTCCAGAAGGGCGAGATCATCGTCGACGGCATCTCAGTAGGCGATCCCAAGACCGACCTGCCGAAACTGCGCAGCCGCGTGGGCATGGTGTTCCAACATTTCGAGCTCTTCCCCCATCTCTCGATTCGGGAAAACCTCGTTCTCGCGCAGATGAAGGTGCTCGGCCGGGGCCGCGAGGAAGCGACCGAACGCGGTCTGAAGCTCCTTGACCGCGTCGGTCTTCTCAAGCACGCCGACAAGTTCCCCGGCCAGCTCTCGGGCGGTCAGCAGCAACGCGTTGCCATCGCCCGCGCCCTTGCCATGGACCCGATCTGCATGCTCTTTGACGAACCGACTTCGGCCCTCGATCCGGAAATGATCAACGAAGTGCTTGACGTTATGGTGCAGCTCGCGAAGGAAGGCATGACCATGATGGTGGTCACTCACGAAATGGGCTTTGCCAAGAAGGTTGCCGACCGCGTTATCTTCATGGACGCGGGCGAAATCATCGAAAACCTTCCCGCGGACGAGTTCTTCGGCAAACCCCATACGGACCGCGCCCAGAAGTTCCTCTCCAAGATTCTCACGCACTGATCGACTCTGCCTTACGGTCGATCCTTGCCGCGGCACCCTTCGGGGTGCCGTTTTTTCATTTGCAAAAGAAAAAACGCCGTGATCTTTTGCCGAACGAGACTTCTCGAATCGGCGCCACCTCCGAACGCAGGCGCATAAGTTCTTCGCAGTACCGCTTCGGAAGAATATCCGAATGCATCGACATGATCTGTCCCAGCTTAATGTACGTTGGTCCCAGATCTTCCAAGATCAGCCGCAGCTTTTCCGGCGTAACCCCCCGGGTAATGCCATGTTTCCGCAGTACAGCGGTTATCTCCCTCAATCGTCCCTTGTATTCCGGAGCTTCCTGCTTACTCATCCTCACTCGCTTCCTTTACATTCTCCGCACCTTTCTCATCCAATGGTACGTTTTCCATCTCGGAAGTATCCGTTTTTTCAGCTTCCGGTTCTTCCTCCTGCTGATCAAGCTGGCTCAGCCGCTCTTTTAATCGAGTAATCTGTTCGGGTGTCATCTTCTCCAGAAGCTCGTCCAGTTCCTCCGGATCCGACACTTTCACGGAAACATTGACTTTCTCTTTCATCGTCTTCTTAATATTGTGTTTCAGCTCCTCATTCAGAACCTTTCC
>OGFJ01001731.1_pt1 | contig 13334 bp, 10 predicted proteins | sample 1570861 | NCBI WGS metagenome assembly OGFJ01 (sample SAMEA2582060, study PRJEB24529) | metagenome | biome: Human gut stool | place: China | collected 2011
TTATAAGAAAAGAGTTTTTACCATGATACAGAAAAAAAATGTACTTAACACCGTTCCGGTTATCTGCCTTGGTGCCCTGCTTTTGGGGTCGGCATACGGGCAGCTTCACACGCCAATGACGCCGCCACCGATTACAGCTCTCGCCTCAGATATTCTGCCGACGACAGGCAATGTCCGAGCACTTGATGTTGTGGTCGATTTTGCGGATGCGAAATATGATACAGACAGACGCCTGTCCGATGAAGAAATTTCCTCCTATCTGTTTGGCACAGACAATACTGAATTTTATCCCTGTGAGAGCCTGACTAGTTATTTTGACCGTGCTTCATACGGATCACTACATATGACCGGAAATGTATTTCATTACACAGCGAAAGGTACGATCGCATCCTACGAAAAAACGAACGATGGATACGAAACGCTGGTGCGTGAGGTTCTTTCCGGTTTAAATTATACAATCGACTATACCGATTATGATTCTGACGGCGATGGCTATATCGACGCTCTCTGCCTTTCTGTTCCAAGCGGAGGCAATGCTGATTTCTGGTATGGCTGTACGGCATCCTGGTGGACTTCCACCCTGCCGGATTTAGATGGCGAAAAATTAAATTACTATGTGATCAGCGATGAACAGCCTTATGCCGATACCATGGATTATTATCTCGGAACACTCGCCCACGAATACGGGCACTGTATGGGACTCCCGGATTATTATAAATACGGTTTAAAAGAAAATTTTGAAGCTACGACTGGGGATGCCGGCATTGAACGCATGGATGAAGCTGCGGGTGATTTTTGTCCGTTGTCAAAGCTGCTGCTCGGATGGTACCTTCCGGCAGAAGTACAGATTTACCACCCCGGCAGCAAAAAGACCGACATCACTTTAGCTGACTCCTCCATGCAGACTGACACTCCAGCTGCACAGACATTTACCCTGACAGATGATACCCAAGAGGGAAGCTGTCTGATCATACCGCGCACTGATGCTTCCAGTTATTTTTCAGAATACATGATCCTTGACTATATCACCCCGAATGGTAATTATGACGGTATGTTTTCTTCCGACGGACTTCGTATTTATCACGTCGATGCCACCCTTGCAAACGACGAATACTGTGCCCCCTATCTGACCGCTGATAACTACAGTCCTGTCTACGATTCCACCAATAACGGCAGACGGATCTTAAGACTGGTCAATGACGGAAATGGCTTTTACCGGGACGGTGATGTGATCGATGGCACTGTCACAGGCTTGGGCTGGTATGACAACAACGGACAGGTGACCATTGATACCGGGTATACGATCACGGTTGACTCTATATCTGCGGATCAGAAAAAATGTACCGTAACGATTTTGCCGGACAACTAAATAACTTTTTCCACCAACTCCAGACAAGGAGCCGCAAATTTTCTCCAACTCCCAACAAAAAGCCCGTCCCCCATGTCAGCTTCCTCACAGAATCCAAACATGAAAGACGGGCTTTCTATCTTACAGGTTGTCCACCTATATTATTTGTTGCCTAACTCAGCTTTTAATGCTGTTGTTAAAGCTGGAACGATCTTATTGAGATCACCAACCAGACCATAATCAGCTATGTCGAAGATTGGAGCATCTTCATCTTTGTTGATTGCGATGATCAGGTCAGAATCTTCCATACCAGCTACATGCTGGATTGCTCCGGAAATACCGATTGCAAAGTAGATCTGAGGACGAACAGTTTTACCTGTCTGACCTACCTGTAAATCAACTGGTAACCAGCCATTCTCTACAACTGCACGGGAGCAGCTTACAGTACCACCAAGTACCTCTGCAAGATCTTCAAGAAGTTTGAAGTTCTCTTTAGAACCAACTCCACGACCACCGGAAACAAGGATCTTTGCTTCCATGATGTTTGCTGTGCTCTTAACAGCTTTTACAATGTTTAAGATCTCAACATATCTGTTGTTTGGTGTAAATCCCGGGTTGTACTCTACAACGTTTGCTTTTGCACCGCTGATCGGAGCGATCTTCTGCATAACACCTGGACGTACAGTTGCCATCTGAGGACGGTTGTCCGGGCAGGCGATAGTTGCGATTGTGTTACCACCGAATGCAGGACGTGTCATTAATAACTGATTGTGTTTCTGCTCTGATTCTTTACCAGGTGCAGCAACCAGTGGGAAATCACCGATCTCAAGAGATGTACAGTCTGCTGTCAGACCTGTTTTTACTCTTGCAGAAACAGTAGGTCCTAAGTCACGGCCGATAGCAGTTGCACCAACTAACATGATTTCTGGTTTGTACTCGTTGATTACAGATGCTAATGCATGTGCATACGGCTCTGTTCTGTAGTCTTTTAATTCTGGATCATCTACTACGATAACTCTGTCAGCGCCATACTCAGCTAACTGATCTGCTAATCCTTTTACACCAGAACCAATTAATACAGCAGTTACGTCTGTACCTAAATCTTTTGCTAAGTCTTTGCCTTTTCCAAGTAACTCAAATGCAACGCCATCTAATACGTTATCTACCTGCTGTGCAAAGACAAATACTCCTTTATATTCTTCTAATGCCATGTTATTCACCACTTTTCCTTTTTTTATTAGATAATGTGTTTCTCTTTGAATTTGCCGATCAAATATGCTACAGATTCTGCCGGATCAAGGTTTACTTTCTCACCAGCACCCTTTGCAACTTTATCAGATGCTTTTGCAATCTTAGTAGGAGATCCCTTTAAACCAAGATCAGAATCATCAACATCCTTTAAGTCTGCTCTTCCCCAAACGGTTACTTCTTTGTCAAATGCATCGAAGATTCCGCCTGGTGTCATGTAACGCGGCTCATTTAATTCAGAAAGAGCAGTTACCAGACAAGGCATTTTTGCTTTTAACTCATGATATCTGTCTTCGTACTGACGTTTTACAACAACAGAGTCACCCTCTACTTTGATGTCTGCTGCATAAGAGATAACCGGAAGTCCAAGATGCTCAGCGATCTGAGGGCCAACCTGTGCAGTATCACCATCGATAGCCTGACGTCCTGTGATGATCAGATCATAGTCTAAGTTACGAAGTGCACCAGCGATTGTAGTTGATGTTGCCCATGTATCAGCTCCACCTAATACGCGGTCTGTTACAAGAACTGCTTCATCAGCACCCATTGCTAATGCTTCACGAAGAACTGCATCAGCCTTTGGAAGTCCCATGGTAAGAACTGTAACTTTTGCTCCTGTCTCATCTTTGATTCTAAGTGCTGCTTCAAGACCAGCTTTATCATCTGGGTTCATGATAGCAAGCATTGCTGCTCTGTCAAGCGTTCCATCCGGGTTGAACTTAACGCCGCCCTTTGTATCAGGAACCTGTTTAATACATACTACGATATTCATGTATTTTCCACTCCTTATGTTTTATATGTTTAAATTTTACGCGGATTGATTCGAAACACTACGTGTTTCTCATGCGCGTTGCGCTCTCAAATGTCTGAAAAAAATATTCCATTCACGCAAGCGTGATTCCATATTTTTTACAGCCATTCTCAATCCGCTGGATCACGACTATTTCAGCAGTGCACCGGAGATTACCATACGCTGTACTTCGCGAGCGAAGTTCGGCTTACGATATTCTCAATTATTTCAACAATGCACCGGAGATTACCATACGCTGTACTTCGCTTGTACCCTCGTAAATCTCTGTGATCTTAGCATCACGCATCATACGCTCTACATCATACTCTCTGATATATCCGTATCCACCGAATAACTGAACAACTTCAGTTGTAACTGCCATTGCAGTCTCGGCTGCGAATAATTTAGCTTTTGCAGCTTCTACAGAATATACTTTCTGGGTAGCTTTTGCCATTGCTGCTTTGTAAACTAAAAGCTGTGCAGCTTCGATTCTTGCAGCCATATCAGCAAGTTTGAACTGTGTATTCTGCTGCTGTGCGATAGAACGGCCGAACTGTTTTCTCTCTTTTGTATAAGCGATAGCTCTGTCTAATGCACCCTCAGCGATACCAAGTGCCTGAGCAGCGATACCAATACGTCCACCATCAAGTGTATGCATTGCGATCGGGAAACCTTTTCCTTCCGGTCCTAACAGATTCTCTTTCGGGATTCTGCAGTCTTCGAAGATCAGCTCATAAGTAGATGATCCACGGATACCCATCTTCTTCTCTTTTGTTCCGAATGAGAAACCAGGAGCTCCCTTATCTACGATAAATGCAGAGAAGTTTTTCTTCTTTCTGCCTCTCTTGTCCTCTGTGATGCTTGTGATAGCGATTACAATATAAACATCTGCAACTTTACCATTGGTAATGAAGCATTTTGATCCATTTAATACCCACTCGTCACCATCTAAAACAGCCTTTGTCTGTGCACCCTGTGCATCAGTACCAGCACCCGGCTCAGTTAATGCGAATGCACCTAACTTCTCGCCTGTTGCAAGTGGTTTTACATATTTCTGTTTCTGCTCTTCTGTACCATATGTCATGATCGGATCGATGCAGAGAGATGTATGTGCAGATACAACAACACCTGTGGTTGCGCAAACTTTAGATAACTCTTCTACGCACATAACGTATGTAAGAGGATCACAACCCTGTCCGCCGTATTCTTTCGGAACCGGGATTCCCATGAATCCGTATTTCTGCATTTTCTTAACCGTTTCTGCCGGGAAAGCTTCTGTCTCATCTGTTTCCTGTGCAAGCGGTTTTACTTCTGTTTCAGCAAATTCCTTGAATAAGGAACGCGCCATTTCATGTTTCTTGTCTAAAGTGAAATCCATGATCTAATTTTCCTCCATAAATATTTATTTTACTGAGCATCGACCGGAGTCTTTGTACGATCAGCATTGTATACATAAAATCCCTTGCCGCTCTTTGCTCCAAGGTTACCACCACGAACCATCTTGCGGATCAGTGGGCATGCACGATATTTGCTGTCGCCTGTCTCTTTGTAAAGTACATCCATGATAGCAAGGCAGATATCAAGACCGATGAAATCACCTAACTCTAACGGTCCCATTGGGTGGTTAGCACCAAGTTTCATAGCTGCATCGATACCAGCGATATCGGAAACACCTTCCATTTTGATGAATGCAGCTTCATTGATCATTGGGATTAAGATACGGTTTACAACGAAACCAGCAGCCTCATTAACCTGTACCGGAGTTTTTCCGATCTCTTCAGAGATTTTCTTAATAGCGGAAACAGTTTCATCCGGAGTATTCACACCAGCGATAACCTCGATCAGTTTCATACGGTCTGCCGGGTTGAAGAAATGCATACCAACCATTGGACGGTTTAATCCGTTTCCGATCTCTGTGATGGAAAGACTGGATGTGTTAGAAGCGAAGATACAATCTGGTTTTGCGATCTCGTCTAATTCTTTGAAAGTAGTTTTCTTTACTTCCATGTTCTCGAAAGCTGCCTCTACGATCAGATCACAGTCTTTGCAAAGGTCTTCTTTTAAACCTGGAGTGATTTTTGCAAGGATGCCATCAACAGCTTCCTGTGTCATTTTTCCTTTTTCTACTAATCTTGCATAACCTTTTTTGATTTTCTCTTTTCCGCCTTCAGCCCACTCCTGCTTGATATCGCAAAGTGCTACTTCATATCCTTCTACCTGAGCAAATGCTTTTGCAATGCCCTGTCCCATAGTTCCTGCACCAATAACGCCAACCTTCATTTCGGTTACCTCCTGAAAATAATTATGTTAACTGTATGTTTGAAAAATGCAATCCCCGGGAAGTCATTCCCCGGGAATTACTATAAAAAACTATTATCTCTCAACGATTGTAGAGCATCCCATACCACCGCCGATGCAAAGTGTAGCAAGACCTCTCTTAGCGTCTCTCTTCTGCATCTCATGCAGTAATGTAACAAGGATACGGCATCCGGAAGCACCTACCGGGTGTCCTAATGCGATTGCACCACCGTTTACGTTTACTTTTGACATATCGAATTTCAGATCTCTTGCTACTGCGATAGACTGAGCTGCGAATGCTTCGTTTGCTTCGATCAAGTCCATATCATCAATGGATAAACCTGTTTTAGCTAATACTTTTCTTGTAGAAGCAACAGGACCAACACCCATGATCTCTGGCTCAACTCCGCCAAGAGCACCTGCTACCCATGTAGCCATTGGTGTAACACCAAGTTCTTTTGCTTTCTCTTCGCTCATAACAACGATTGCTGCTGCACCATCATTAATACCGGAAGCGTTACCTGCTGTAACAAGTCCACCCTCTTTACCAGAGCAGCATTTTAATTTTGCTAAAGACTCAGCAGTTGTACCGGCACGTGGTCCCTCATCTTTCACGAAATCAACGATCTCTTTTTTCACTTTAACAGGAACCGGAACGATCTCATCATCAAATTTGCCTTCAGCGATTGCTTTTTCACATTTCTGCTGGCTGTTTGCTGAGAACTCGTCAAGTTCTTCTCTTGTAATGCCATATTTATCACATACGTTCTCTGCAGTGATCATCATATGATAGTGGTTGAATGCATCTGTTAATGCATCATTTACCATTGTATCGATGATCGTTGCATTGTTCATACGATATCCAAAACGAGCTTTTGTCATAGCATATGGTGCCATAGACATGTTTTCCATACCACCTGCAACAACGATATCAGCCTCACCTGCCATGATCATGGTAGCTGCATCATTGACACATTTTAAACCAGAACCACAAACAACGTTGATCGTGATTGCCGGAACTTCGATTGGCAGTCCTGCTTTGATTGCTGCCTGACGTGCAACGTTCTGACCCAGAGCTGCCTGGTTTACACAACCCATTTTTACCTCGTCAACCATCTCCGGTTTAACGTTTGCTCTTCTTAAAGCCTCTTTGATAACGATTGCACCTAAGTCTGCTGCTGGAGTATTGCTTAATGCTCCACCCATTTTACCGATTGCGGTACGGCAAGCACCTGCTAAAACTACTTTCTTTGCCATTTTGAATTCTCCTTTCAATTTAACACAAAGCTCTGCATTTGCAGAGAATTTGTTTCTTTCTCTTTCATTTTGCCGAAAAATGCTGTTAATTTTTTAACAATCTTTTTTAAAAAAATAAATTCAAACTTTTGGTTGAAATTTATCTTTTTTTCTTTTCAATTTAAAAAGCTCATTACTATGTAAATCAGCTATTTTTCTGCATTTCTTGTACTTTCTTATGCTAACATATTTCACAATTAATTGCAATAGCTTTCTTTATTTTTCATCTTTGTAAACAATTTTCCACATCCTTTTTGCTCCATTTTGCAGGGTTTTTTGTTAAATTTTTATCATTTTATCATTTTGTTTAATAAAACACATGATTACCTATAACTGTTCCTTCTATTATGCCGTTATTCACACGAAAATACAGACAATTTGTTGTGCTCGTTCCACCCAGCACCGCCTGTGCTGCACTCATACAATCGGAAGCAACTCCCTGCTCCAGACGGTATGCAAGACGACCGCTGGCAACCGGAGAGAACTGCCCTCCCTGATAAATCACACCGGAAACTGTATTCGGAAAATAGGAACTTCTGACACGGTTCATGATCACGCTGCCCACCGCAAGTTTTCCATCATATGGCTCGCCCCATGCCTCACACTGGATGATGGCAGCTAACAGATACGCATCGCTCTGTGCCGGTGCGTATGTCACATTCGACCTGTTTTCCTGTTCCTGCTTTTTGATGGCTGCAAGGCGCGCAGCATCCTCTTTTGCCTTCTGTATCTCAAGCTGCTTTTCGTATTCGATCATTTTCTTGATCTTTGCATCGATCGACTCCACATCGGACTGTGCATCTTCAATTTTCTCGCTGGATTCCTGTATCTTCTTCTGCGTATCCTCGATCAGGCTGTTGACTTTTTCCTGCTCTTTCTGTTTTTCCTGCTGTAATACAGTCAGTTCTTCCTTCTGCTTCTCGAGTTCCTTTTTCTGTTCTTTGATCTGCTCCGTGAGCTCCTGATATGCCGTAAGCATATTTCTGTCGTACTGATTGATTGCACTTGTATATTCCGCCTGATTTAAAAATTCTGCGATGGAGGACGCATGAATAAGCATGTCCCATACAGACTGATTGCCATTTTCATAAATATACTGAATGCGCACTTTCATATCTTCATACTGCTCTGCTGATCGTTCCTCGGAACGTTTCAGATCTTCCGCCGCCGTATTGATCTCGTCCTCTTTCTGTGCTGCCTGCTGCTCTAACTGGTTCATATCGGAAGTGATCGTATTTAACTGTCCATTCAGTCCGCTAAGGTCGCTCTCCAACCCCTGTTTTTCATTGGTCAGGCTGTCCACCTGATCTTTCGCATCTTCTTTCTGTTTCTTAAGGTCTGTGATCTGGTCTTTTGCCTTATCAATATCTTTCTGTGTCGTTCCTGCATGGACAGTTGCCGTAACAAGCATGCAGCCGGTCAGTATTCCTCCCAGGATTCTTCTCAAAAAATTGTGTCTCATGCTGTTCCTTTCGGCTGAACAGTAACCTTTCGGCTGCTGTTGTATTTTTCGTTCATTGTATTTCTTCTATTAATATGGTATTATAGCATGTAAAGCACAATATGAATATTAATTTTTTCACATACCATTATTGGGGGAATATTCAGGCATCTGGTGTCTGGATATGGTATAAAAAAGCCTGATAATCATCACAGGGGGAGGATTTACCTATGCAATTTGTAAAAACAGCAGATTTAAAACCCGGCATGAGACTTGCAAAACCAATCTACAATAAGATGGGTGTTCTTCTTTATGAGAGAGACACACTTTTAACCATGCAGGGTATTAACAGTATCGAAAACTTTGGTCTGATCGGTATTTTTATTCTTGAGCCGGCAGAGCCGGTACCGCCTCTTTCCAGAGAGGATCTTGAATTCGAACAGTTCCAGACGATATATGTTTTTAAACTAAAAGAAAATATGGATCGTCTGCAGGCCAATCAGGCACCTGTTTCGCTGAGCGATCTCGTCCGGGACATCCAGACACATTACGGCAGTCTTGATCACAAATTAAATTTTGCACAAAACCTGCGAAGTTCTGCAGATTTTGTTTACAAACATTCCATCAGTGTCGGCATTCTCTGTGCGATGATCACAAATCAGATGCATCTGCCTGCTGCAGAACAGACAGCCCTTATCACAGCTGCGCTTCTCTACGATTTTGGTTATCTGTATGTACCACAGACAGTGTTAGACAAGGGGGATGACCTTACAACAGCAGATAAGGATTTTATCCAGCTCAACTTAGAGCGCGGTTATGAAACGCTCCGCCCGGACCGTGGTGATTATAAATTCCCGGTACATACGCTTGATATCATCCAGCAGATCATTTTTAAAAACAGCCGTACTTTAAAAGTCAAAGAACCGGCAGACAATATCCGTCTTCTCGTCGATATTTTAGCAGTAGCGGACGAATTTGACCATCTGACCGCAATGAACATTAACAAACCGCCAATTTCAGAAATTGCTGCCATGGGACGTCTGAAAAAGGATAAAGCCACCTACAATCCGCTCGTACTTTCCGCTTTAGCAGAATGTATCCATATTCTTCCGACCGGTGCATGTGTTGATCTTTCCGATGGAGAAAAAGCCCTTGTGCTTGCAGAGAATCCGGCTGATTTTCTTCATCCGATGGTACTGAAGTTTTCCACAAACATGATATACGATTTAAGTGACCCGGTGATCAGTAAATCTTTAAAGATCACAGATATCATGAAAACTATGGACAACCGCATCGCTTTAGACAAAGATTCTGTCAAACAATTTGTCTCTGATGCCTATATCAAAGAAACGGCAGACCGTTTCCGCAAGGTTAAACTTCAGATTGCCCAGCACAAGCAAAGTGAGCTGGAACAGAAAGCCGCAAGTGCTTTAATGAGCAGTGCTTCCGTGATCCCACAGAATGCCGGCACAGAAAAATCACTGACACAAAAAAAGACACGCAAAAAAATGAAACTTCGTTAATAATAGAATACGCACTCCGCAAATATTCCATTACGATAAAAAAGAAAGACATGGCAGGATTTCCGATCACTGTCATGTCTTTTTTCTGATGAACTAGAGATATTTTTTCAGCACCTTCCGTACTGCACCCGGTCCTTCTAACATCTCTTTAAACATTTTTATTACTTTTTCCGCAATTCCTGCCTCATAAAGATCACATCCAAATAAAGTATCATTTGATAAAATGTCAGAAAGTTTTCCATCTGCACTGTCCGGATCTGATAAATGGACATCTTTCAGTTTCTCCTGCATAACCGAAAGCATTGGATCACTGCTTGGTGTAAACTCTTTTCCTGCATCATCTACTGCAAGAAGGTAACGGAGCCATCCGGCAATCACAAGCGGGATTCCTGTCAGTTCGTTTAAATCTTTTCCTGCTTTACAGTAGCTTTTGATCGTCTCTCCAAAGCGGATCGCAAGTTTCTGACTCGTGTCAGTTGCAATTCTCTGTGGAGTATCCGGAATAAACGGATTTGGGAGACGTTTGGTCAGCACCTCATCTAAAAACTTCTCCGGACTTAAGATCTTAGGATCTGTAACTACAGGCATACCTTCTTTTTTGCCGATCAGTTCTACTAATTTCTTTAACTCTGTATCTTTCATTTCAGCAGCAATGCTCTCATAACCAAGCATACATCCATATACTGCAAGTGCTGTGTGAAGCGGATTTAAACATGTCGTCACTTTCATACGCTCGGTATCATTGACCGTATCGCGGTCTGTCATATATACACCTGCTTTTTCAAGCGCAGGTCTGCCGTTCGGGAAACGGTCTTCCACAACCAGATACTGTGGTTCCTCTGCATTGACAAATGGTGCGATATATGTATTTTTTCCGGTAATGACAGGTGCCATTTCTCCAATTTCAAGTTCCTTTAGGGCATCTTCCACCACTTTTGCCGGACGCGGCGTGATCTTGTCGATCATTGTCCATGGAAATGACACTTTTTCTTCATTATTTACCCAGTCTGCAAATTCTTTTGTTACAAAGCCTCGTTTTTCCCATTCCTCTACGACGGTCAGAACGCTGGTCTTTAATTTTTCTCCATTGTGTGAACAGTTATCCATACTGACAACGGCAACCGGCGTACCACCACTTAAAAACCGCTCCAGTAGAAGTGCTGTCACTTTGCTCATTGCATGTGAACATTTTTCCGGTCCATTTTCAAAATCCTGCTGTACAACCGGCAGATATGCGCCCTCTATGTTTTTTAAGGCATATCCTTTTTCTGTGATCGTAAACGAAACCATCTGTAAGGATGGATTACGAAAAACCGCTTTTAACTGTTCCATATCTTCCGGAAATTCCGTGCCGGCACGAAGTCCTGCCCCGATCGAAGCGATCACTTCTTTTTTCATGGTTCCATCCGGAAGTAGACTTACCATCAGCGTCATGTTATCATGCGGGCGGTAGATCTGATCTATGATATCGTAATCAAATGTATCAGCTGCTATAATTCCGCTCTTCTCAAGCCCCTGATTTAACAGGGACTGCTGCAATGCCGCAATAAACCCCCGAAAAATGTTTCCGGCACCAAAGTGTACCCATACCGGATTATTTTTCGTTTCTGCCATCATTGCCTGTACATCAAATTCCGGCAGTTTTACATTTCTTTCCTGCCATGCGCTTTTATCTTTGATTCCCTCTAAATTTAACTGAAGCATTTTATTCTCCCTTCTCTTTTATAACTATTTTGCTTTAGTTCTTTCTGGCAGCTTTGTCAATTGCTTCCCAAAGACCATTTAAGTATGTAACTCCAAGTGCACGGTCATATAATCCATATCCAGGTCTTCCTGTCTCATCCCATATCATTCTTCCGTGATCCGGTCTGATATAGGTATCTGGGCATGTCTCGTAAACTGCTTTTACAATCTCATACATATCCAGACTTCCATCCGAAGAAAGATGGCTGCTCTCGCGAAAATTATGATATCCCAAATGCTTGATATTACGGATATGCATACAGCCGATACGATTCATCTCACCAAAATGCCGGATGATCGAAGGAATATCATTTGCAGGATCTGATCCAAGGGAACCAGTGCATAAACATACTGTATTTGCCGGTGAATCATGCAGTTTTACGATACGGTCATAATCATCCTGACTGTGTGCGATACGTGGCAGTCCAAAGATATCCCATGCCGGATCATCCGGATGGCATGCCATCACAACGCCACACTCCTCGCAGACCGGGATGATCGCATCCAGAAAATATTTAAAATTCTCCCGCAGCATATCACCTGTCATTCCCTCATAATTTTTTAAAGTAGTCTCTAACTCTGCCAGACGCTCCGGCTCCCATCCCGGCAATGAAAAACCGTTACAATCTGCGGCAGTCTTTTTCACGATTTCAACCGGTCCCATCGTTCCGAGATCCTTTTCATCAAAATATAAGCTGCTTGATCCGTCCTCCGGAATCACACGCGCAAGATCTGTACGCAGCCAGTCAAATACCGGCATAAAATTATAAACGATGACTTTTACTCCGTATTCAGCAAGATTGCGGATCGTTGTCTTATAATTTTCAATATATTTGTCTCTTGTCGGCAGACCGATCTTGATATCCTCATGGACATTGACACTCTCGATCACTTCACACTCTAATCCGGCTTTATGAATCCCGTCAATATAATCTTTGATCTCTTCTTTTGTCCAGACTTCTCCTGCTGCCTTGTAATCCAAAAATCCCATAACCCCGGTCATCCCCGGAATCTGTTTGATCTGGCTTAATTTTACTGAGTCACTGTTTTCTCCAAACCAGCGAAATGTCATCTTCATATGAAATCCTCCTTTTTGAATCCCTATAATGATCCTGTACCATCTGTTATTTTTGTTATCTGAATCATAACATATCTTTTTCATCTTGTCTACTAGTATACTAGTTGGTGTAAAATTTTTTCTATATTTCACAGAATATTCCAGTGGGTGTATCTTTTCATTTTTCAAAATATTCCGGATAAACTTCGCGGATTGCATCTTCCTCTAAACGGAAACGCTGCAGGTGATGCGTAAGGATCTCTGCTGCCTGCCTGGCATCCTGTGCTTCAATCGCTTCTAATATCTTTTTGTGATCATCCACAACTTTCAGATCTTTCACTACACCGATACTTAAATCACGCACCCGGTCAAAATGGACACAGATCCCCTCCATCATGGTATATGCCTGCATTTTCCCGGCTATCTGAAATAATTTCTTATGAAAATCATTATCCAGTTCTAACAGACGGATATGATCTGGATTTTTAAGATAAAATTCCTGAAGCATTACATTTTCCCGCAGTTCTTTTAAATCATCCTCCGTCCGCATACCACAGACAAGCTCCACAACTGCTTTTTCAAGTGCCATA
>OGFJ01001749.1_pt1 | contig 13202 bp, 9 predicted proteins | sample 1570861 | NCBI WGS metagenome assembly OGFJ01 (sample SAMEA2582060, study PRJEB24529) | metagenome | biome: Human gut stool | place: China | collected 2011
TATGTGACCACTTCGGCCTGACTGATCAGGTAGATGTTATTATGGGTACTTTCTCTAAGTCACTTGCCTCTATCGGTGGTTTTGTGGCAGCAGACAAAGACACGATAAATTGGTTGCGTCATAATTCACGTTCTTATATTTTCTCTGCAAGTAACACTCCGGCTGCAACGGCTGCCGCACGCGAAGCACTTCACATCTTGAAGACAGAGCCCGAACGTAAGGCAAACTTGTGGACGATTACAAATTATGCATTAGACAGTTTCCGTCAGGCCGGTTTTGAAATCGGTGATACCGAGAGTCCTATCATTCCGCTTTATGTGCGTGATACTGACAAGACATTCGAGGTGACCAAATTGGCTTTTGATGAAGGAATCTTTATCAATCCGGTTATTCCTCCTGCATGTGCACCCCAAGATACATTGGTTCGTGTTGCTTTGATGGCTACCCATACCAAAGAGCAGGTTGACTATGCAGTAGATAAGCTGACTCAATGCTTTAAGAAATTAGGCATATTGAAATAAAAGAATTTGTTTTAATGGTGCGGCTTGACAATATTTTGTTGAGCCGCATCTGTTTTTCAGCAGATGTCTGATTCGGTATCTGGTCAGTCGGGATATGCATACGTATGCGTGAGCCGATACGTACGTACGCATCGGTCTTCACGTATATACGTATAAGTCTGCACGTACGTACGCATAAGCCTATACGTATATATGTCATTGTGTCAGGCTGTTCCGAATGAATATAAAGTAGAGCGTTTCTGGTGTTTACCTCATAAAAGGATGTTTAAAGGGTTTGTATTTCCACGAAATATAACGGTTGACAAAATTTCGTTAGCGGCAAAAAGATCAAGATGTTTTTAAAAAAGTTCGTTGTCTTTTTAAAAAAGCTCCTTTTCTTTTTTTAAAAGGTCGTTATTTTTTTGAGAAAGCTCTTGCTCTTTTTAGAAGATGTCCTCGTCTTTTTGAAGGTGTGTCTGGGGCATTAGAACATAAACCGGCCAAAAGTGACGAAGAACTTAAAATGTATTCTCCAACGCATTTTTCTCGTTTAAATAATCTTTTACTTTATAGATATTCATTTCTCCGGTGTTGAATACGATTTGACAGATGGCTGCACTCCCCAGCAGGTAAGGTTGCAGGCTTTCGGGGGCACAAAAATTATCGATGTATGGGCCGAAGATTGCTTTGTCGTGCGTCTCCATTTTCCTTTTGTCGCCATGATAGCGAATATATGTGTGTATGTAAGGGCCGGCTAAAGAGAATTTGATTAGTTCGGGATTGATTGCCGCCGTTTTGTTGAATATGCTGTCGATATGGTATCTTATGGCAATACTGTCCAGACTCTTGATGTGTGGCTCAATGAGGGTATTGTTGATTTCCGCAATAACAGATTCCAATGTCTTTTCTTGGCTTATATATTCCCGAAACTTTCTATTTATCGGCAGGGTATATTGCTCAAACAGTGGAATGCCGGAGAAATTATCATGTATATATTGCAGTCCGGCCTGATTGGTCCCTCCAAACGTTATTTACGAATCATTATCTATATGGATGCTTAGCGAATCATTTGGGAACAGGGGGATTACTTCCTCCTCCCAATGCGAAGTTGCAACGGACAAAAGCAAAGGAATCAATCTGCGCAATTTTATAGTCGGTTGTTGTTCCTTTGTACAGGAATATCGTGGCCGTAGGTATCCGGTGGTTGGGCATGCAAGTTTGTGAATAGTGACATACACAAAGCGAGGAGAGAGAAAAGTTTAAGCTTCATAATATTGTATTTATTGTATGCTTGCCGACAATATCTTTATTACACATACTGTACATCTTCTATGTCGTACACTTGAGGCATCTCCCTCTCATTGACTGTGATAAAAGGCGTGTGTTTCAAGTGAATCTGTTGGCAATAAGCTTGTTGTGCTTCCAACATTTGTTTGGCCTGTCTTATAGGTTTGTAGTATGCTATAAACTTACTGTTTTGCTTTTCAAACCATTCGTTCAGTAGGTGCATGGCCTTTTGGAATTCGTGTTCAAGATAGCAGGTTATGATTGCCAGTGCGATGTCTTTGCCTACGGTATCTTGCGGAGCAATTGAGAAAAGAATCCTTATGGATGCATTTTCCGGTTTCATCCATTCTTGATGCTCGTTTGCACAATGTTTGCAATGTGGGTTTATAATAATTTGTATGAGCTTGCCGCCTTGTGCTTCTCTTTGAATTGTCATGTCCTTTTCCGCGTTGGGAACTGCATGCCCCATTTGCAGCAGTGTATCGAAAAGGGTGGGATATGACAGCAAAAGTACTCTTTTGTCTTTCAACTTTGCTACTTCCCGCACCGAGTCCAGCAGTTCTTTCAGCGCATACCATGCGGTGCAGCAAAGTGTGCCTATTAATATAAAAGCAAAGATGGATGATATGTTTAAATGCCAGGCAGCCATATCAGTGGAGAACAGGACAAGAGCCTGTAACCATATTATGATATCGATGGACAGGCAGAACATGCACAGTTTGCGAGCTATTATCACCTGATAACCGACGGACCACAAGGTGAATGCAATGGAAATGCAGGTGGCCCAAGTCCAGATGCTGTAATAGAGGGGGATATGGAATGCCGTAGAAAGGAACAATGTTGAGTAATATAATAAGGCCATTTCTCCCAATGTGATGATTCCATTGATGCTGGCGGCTTTGGAGTGCAATATCTCGTTACAGTCCACGATATTGCCTATTTTGCAGAAACGCTGCAAGAAGTCTTTGTTGTAGGATTCTTTGTAAATGATGAGGATGGACACGGCAAGGCCTATCCATGTCAGTGTGTTGAAAAGTAGGTCTCCTGTTTGCCGGGGGCTGGCCAGCAGATAGATAATACCTGCTAATCCGATGGTCGACAGGCATCTATATTTCTTCGCAAGATACAATATTTGTTTTAATTGATAATACGGTTCGTGATAAGACGCCTGCGTTTCGTCTATTATCAGGACGACTCCTTTCCATGCAGCGATGAACTGTTTTGTCGGGAGGTTTTCTTCTTTCCCCTTGTCGGAAAGTAAGATTGTTTTTTCTTCTTGTATGCTTTTTACAAGGCAATATCTTCCGTTGTGCATCAATGCAAGGAAAGGCGCTTCTATCTTGCTTAAATAAGTGGCCGGCAGTTGATATACTTCGTGTGTGATATGCAGGCTGTCAAGTGCATCACTTATTCCCCTGACGGAGCATCCCATCGGGGTAGCAAGCAGCTTCCTGATGCGTCCATAGCTTACTTTTATCGACAATTCTTTCAAATATCGATGCAGTATGCTCATTGTGTAGTCTATATCCGCCATGTTATTTTATCAGTTGTTCCAAAGCATTCAGCAGTTCCTCTCCTCTTAAGTCTTTTGCAATGATGCGTCTCTCTTTGTCCAACAAGAAGTTCCGTGGGATGGATTTAATCTTTAATGCCCTGACCTGCTTGTCGGGTACATTCCTGTCACTCACTCCTCTCACATGGATGAAGTATCGGGTGCTGTCTTCCTCTATGGCTTTTTCCCATTTGAGCGTATCGGCATCTATTGTCACTGCATATACAGCCAGTTTGTCCTTATATCTTTCTTTTGCCATTTTCAGGAAAGGTGTTTCCTTGCGGCACGGCACACACCAGCTTGCCCAAAAGTCTACCAGTACATATTCTTCTGCAATGGAGTCGGTGTTTATTTTCTTTTTTGAGATATGCGGGAATGCTAGTTGCAGCTTTGCTCCCATGGTTGTGTCTTTCGGCTCTACATAATACCTTTTCTTCTCCAATGCTCTGATTCGTTCAGATGCGGCTTTGCTTTTTGCGGTTGCCGGTTCTGGACTTGTTATGGAGAGGCGTTCTATAAGGCCATTATTAGGAAACTTTTGTTGTGCATATTGAATCACTGACCTGAAAGGCTCCTCTTCACTTCGTTCTTCGGCATATCCCGGCAGCCATAAAATATATACCCATGCCAATGTAGGATATTGAGTCTTGTGAATCTCTTTTATATAGGCCTCTGTTAGTTTGGCTTTATAATATCGTATGCTGTCTTCGGGCAGGGATTGGTCTTCGCTCTTTTTTCCTATATATAGGATTTTATTATCAAATGCAAGAAGTTCATTTTGCATATCATTCCCTTTCATGGGACGTGGATATCTTCCGTCCATGTTTTCATCAATTTCAATTTCACAGTTTGTATTAGGCTCTATATGGAAAAAGAGATTGACGGGTCCTTTCTCTGCGCATAAGATATATATACTCATCCCTTCGTAAATGTCAAAAGACAATTTTGTCTGCGTATCGCCCTTATTCACTTTTACAGAGTCTAGAATGGCATATTCATTTGCTCCGACATATCCGCTCGCATAAATCCATTGCTCTGTTTGGGATAGTTCAGTAGATAGTTTGATGGTTATATTTACATTCTTGTCTGTGGCGCAGATAAGTAATGGCATCCAGATAAGTATCAGAAATAAAGTGTGTCTCATGGCAGTAATTATTATATTAAGTTTTAATCAGGAGCATTGGTTATAATAGCAATGCTCCTGATTGTTGGTATGGAAGATTGGCTGTATGTTATTACAGCTGCATCTCCATAAAAGCTTTGTGCCTCCTGGCTTTTGGGGTAAACTCTTGGTATAAGAGCGGAAGGTCGGAATTATGAAATAATCTCACTTTCTGCCCAAGTCAGGTAACGAGGGGATTAGTAGCACTTTATAATTGCTGAAGTACCTGCATATGACTTCTGCAGCACTTTCTGTGCTTCATTTGGATCACCTTTCTCGTCTTTAACAATCATTACCTGTTCATCCCCTTCTTCCCAAGTGGCATAACAGTTGTATCCGCCGGTCACAGCATTCATCTGTCCTTTTCCTAGGCGGAAACTTTCAAGGTCTTTAAGTGTTTTCATGATACTAAGTATTAGTATAATTGATTCTTTGCGATATGCTCAGCCCTTATCGCTTGGCTTTTTGTTTGCAAACAATATCTTTATTACACACTCGTTACAGTGTGAATTCTCCTGTGTATTTCATACCTTCTATATTTATCAATAGAGTGTACGTCCCTTTCGCTTTACCCTTTAAATCAAATAGGATGTTGTCAGTGCCGGCATATATCATGGAATAGGCCGGCTCACCCGTCTCTTTATTAATGACGGTCACAGTGGAGGTTGCTGTTTCTCCTAATCGGATATTGATAGTGGTCCCATTTTGATAGGCTGTCGGAGCATCAAAGATGCATACGGGAACAATCTCATTTGCGTCTAGGATTTTTATTTCTTCAATGGTTTGTGCCTTAGCGACAAACCCCATGCAGCAGAAGAGAATGAATAATAAGCTCTTTTTCATATTGTATTGATTTATATGTTTTTCCTGATAGCAAACATACGAATAAAATCAATAGGTTGGTGCTCTGAAACCGTTACATAAAAAGAGAAAAGCGTTACAAGTTGATATGCTGTAATTATAGCTTTCTCGATGAAATGGGGACTTTTTATTTGTTGAAGATGATTCGGAAGGTTTCTTCCGCCATATTTTTCTTTAATCTGCTTTTGCGGGTTCGTAAGGCTCCTGCAGGAGTTTTCATACAGTACACAATGGTCCGGCTCTTGTATTTCAGCGCAGACAGGATACAGAAATAGATATCTTCTTTGGACATGTCCGGGTATATCTGATTGAGGCAGGCAATGAAGTCATTGAAGTGTAATTTCAGTTCCTTGTAAAGTGATTCCTGTTCTGACAGTTTTATATAGTTGCCGGGTACAATTGTTTTTTCAACTGTTTCCAAATTCTTTCCCCACTGGGATGCCCGGAATGCCCGGATGCCATTTCGGAGAATATCTTGTTTGAACTTTGTTGCCGTTTCGGGCAATTGGATTTCTTCGCCTACTTTTTCTTTTAGAAAGGTGCTGATGGTCTGTGTTTGGTCCAACGAGTTCAGCTTTTCTTGCTTGAGCTCTTTATCTTTTTTTCTCTTCTTTAAATATTGGCAAACGGCAAAAGCACCTAGCAAAAGCACAATCAGGCAAATTGTAATGACATAATATATATTCCTGTTTTCGGCCTCTATTTCCTTTCTCTGTATGGCTAAAGCATATTGTGTGCTTAGCTCTTCAATCTTTTGATGTTGCTGTATCTTGATGATGGAGTCACGATATATGTTGAAAGAATCATTGTATGCATAGGCTGCCGAATGATTGCCGGCCTTCTTTTCTACTTTATATAAATAGAGGTAGCCGGTAGTTTTGCTGTATAGGTTGCCGGATAGGCAGCTTTTTTTCAAATCGAATCTGGCAGAATCCATCTGATTGCCATAATATAATAATTGTCCTTTCAAACTGATATTAGTGGCAGAACTGTCTTTCCTTATGGCAAAGTCTATGGTGTTGTTGGCTTTCAGCGTGTCTCCTTCGTGTAAATAGACTTTGCTGATGTCATTGAGTATGTTGGCCTCCCAATAATTGTTTTGAAACTTTTGGCTGATGGTCAATGCCTGTTGGTAATAAGAAAGAGCGCTGTCGCTCTTATGTTTTAATAAATGTGTCTGTGCCAATTCCCGACATGGAAAGAATAGGAGCGAAGAATCATCTAAGGCCTTGGTCACTGCATAGCATTCCCGGTACATATCCATGGCTTTATTATATAGATTCTGCTTTTTGTATATCGCTCCTAAGTCAAAATAGATTTGCATCAGTAGTTTGCTCTTGTTGTTCTTCGGCATCTTCTTTAACGCTGTTAGTAACATTTTGATGGCAAGTGTATCTTGTCTGAGGTTCCGCTTTAAGCGCCCTAAGTAAAAATAGCTTTTGGCGGCATTGATGCTGTTCTTCTCTTTTTTGTAATAGTTCACGGCTGTTTGTACCAACGAATCTGTCGGAGGAAGAAGATGAGTTTTATCACAGGCTTGTGTGTAAAGCAAAGCATAATCCGCCCGGGCTTGGCTACGCAAGTTTTCGGGGTGACTGATATTTTGAAGTATATGTAAAGCGCTGTCCGGGTTTTCTTCCATGTAGGCTTCGGCTGTGGATAAGGCTTCTTTTACGGATGGAGGTACATTATATCGGCATCCGTAAAAGGTGAGTATGGATAGTAATATGAGTATTGTTTTTCTCATTTGGTATTTATTAGTGGCAAAGCTACTATTATTTGTTGAATATGTCTGTCTTTCAAGCATTGATATTTATCTCCCGGCAGTTGAAAGATGGAAGTTGAATGTTCAAAGGGGGTAGAAGCAGGGAGGAAAGTGGAAGGAAATATAAGGAAATAAGGGATATTTCATTTAAAGGGTAAAATATTTTTCTTTTGATGCAGTATTTTAGTTAAATTGACATTTTATAAGTAAAACGAAAATGTTTTTGTTTGCCGAAAGATAAGAAAAATGAAGAATGAACCACTAACTCTGAGACATCGCATCGGCCTGGAAATAGCCCGGAAGCTGAATAATGATTTGCTGAAAGAACATCCGTTGAAGCAATTGTTTTGGGAATGTACGTTGCGCTGTAACTTGCATTGCCGGCATTGCGGGAGTGACTGCAAGAAGATAGCCGGACACCCTGACATGCCGAAAGAAGACTTTCTGAAAGTGCTTGACAGTGTGGCGGCATCTACAGATCCGCATAAGGTATTTGTCATTATTACAGGCGGCGAACCGTTGATGCGAGAGGATTTGGAGGAGTGTGGGAAGGCTATATATGATAAAGGATTCCCATGGGGGATGGTGACCAACGGACTTTATATGACGCGCGAACGTTTTCGTCGTTTACTGGCATCGGGATTGCATACGGCAACGGTCAGCCTTGACGGATTTGCGGCAGATCATAACTGGATGAGGGGAAATCCACAGAGCTTTGAACGTGCGGTGGAGGCAATAAAGATGATGGCGGAAGAACCCGGATTTGTGTTTGATGTGGTGACTTGTGTCAACAAGCATAGTTATATGCGTCTGGAGGAGATGAAGGAATTTTTGCTGAGTTTGGGAGTGAAACGCTGGCGGCTTTTCACTGTGTTTCCTGTCGGCCGTGCGGCAAAAGATCCGGAACTGCAATTGTCGAACAGGGATTTTCGCGGAGTGATGGAGTTTATCAAACGTACGCGCAAGGAGGGAAGGATAAAGACGGCTTATGGCTGTGAAGGTTTCCTCGGAAACTATGAGGGAGATGTGCGCGATCATTTCTTCCATTGTCAGGCAGGGGTATCGGTAGGGTCTGTTTTGGTGGACGGTGCTATTTCTGCTTGTCCCAGCATCCGTGCCGACTATCATCAAGGCAATATTTATAAGGATGACTTTATGAAGGTGTGGAATAACAAATATCAGCCTTATCGTGACCGCGAGTGGATGCGCAAAGGGGAGTGTGCCGACTGTGAGTTTTTCCGTTATTGCAAAGGAAACGGCATGCATCTGCGTGACGGGAAGGGAGATTTGCTGTTTTGCCATTATAAGAGGTTGCAAACATTATAAAACTAGAAAATATGAACACGAAAAAGAAAATCGCGGTGCGTAAGCTGTTATCCGGCGTATTGGTATTGCTGGGCTTTACTGCTTGTGACAGTGATGGTCCCGGTAATGAGTTATGTGAATATGGGACTCCCTCGGCGGATTATCAGGTGAAAGGAAAAGTACTTGACCAAACCGGGAAGCCGATAAAAGGGGTACAGGTGGTGGTAAAGGACTTGGATGCTGTTTTTGTGAAGGGCGAGAAGGACTATGTGGCGGATTATGACACTGTGTATACGGATGTAAAAGGTGAGTTCGAGAGTGACAAGGCGCATACTTTCAGCATAGGCAGTCAGGAAGTGCTTTTCCATGATGTGGATGGAGAGGAGAATGGGGGAGAATTTGAATCTGTTACTCTAGGGGTGGATCAAATGGAAAAGTCCCAAATAAAAAAAGGCGGAAGTTGGTATACGGGAGCTTATGAACTGAAGGCTGAGGTGAAACTTTCGTCGAAGAAGAAATAATCCAAGAAATAAAACTAAACTATCCATTCTATTCTATTATGAAAGGGCTGTGGCAGACTTAACCTGCCCAGCTCTCCCTGTCTAGATTTCTGTAACTGATGGCTTCTGCCAGATGGATGGACGTTACTTGTTCACTGTGGTCGAGATCTGCAATGGTTCTTGCCACTTTCAAGATACGGTCGTAGGCACGAGCCGACAGGTTGAGTCGTGTCATGGCATTGCGCAGTAGATTGAGCCCCTGTTCATCGGGTTCGGCATATAGGTGGAGCAACCGGCTTTCCATTTGTGCATTGCAATATACTCCCGGATGATTGGCAAATCTTTTTTCTTGCATTTTTCTAGCACAGATTACTCTTTCACGGATGGAAGCGCTGCTTTCTGCCTGCTGTTTTTCCGATATCTTTTCAAATGGCACGGGAACGATTTCTATCTGTATGTCGATGCGGTCTAACAGCGGTCCTGAGATGCGGTTCAGGTAGCGTTGTACCTGTCCGGGGTTGCAGACGCATGCCTTGGTAGGATGGTTGTAGTATCCACAGGGGCAGGGGTTCATAGAGGCTACCAGCATAAAGCTTGCCGGATAGTCGAGGCTGTATTTGGCGCGCGAGATGGAGATGTGGCGGTCTTCCAAAGGTTGCCTGAGCACTTCGAGCACACTGCGGTTGAATTCCGGTAACTCATCCAAAAAGAGGACACCGTGATGTGCGAGACTGATTTCTCCGGGTTGTGGATTGGCTCCTCCGCCCACCATTGCAACCTGCGAGATGGTGTGATGGGGGCTTCTGAAGGGACGGGTGGCTATCAGAGATGAGTCTTTTCCCAATTTTCCGGCAACGGAATGTATCTTGGTCGTTTCCAGACTCTCGCCCAGCGAAAGAGGAGGAAGAATGCCCGGCAGTCGTTTGGCCATCATAGACTTTCCGCTTCCGGGTGCGCCAATCATGATCAGGTTGTGCCCTCCTGCGGCAGCTACTTCGAGTGCGCGTTTCACGCTTTCCTGTCCTTTTACGTCTGCAAAGTCGTATGGGAAATTCTCCTGATTCTTATAAAATTCTTCGCGCGTATTGACTATGGTGGGTTTCAGCTCTCGTTCACCGTTGAAGAATTCTATGACTTCTTTTATATTTGCTACTCCATAGACATTCAGGTGGTTAACCACAGCTGCTTCGCGGGCATTCTGCCGGGGAAGGATGAATCCTTCAAAGCCTTGTTCGCGTGCACTGATGGCGATGGATAAAGCTCCTTTGATAGGTTGCAGACTTCCGTCCAGACTTAGTTCGCCTATGATGAGGTAGCGTGATAATTTTTCTTCGGAAACTATTTTTGCGGCAGCCAGTATACCAATGGCCAAAGGCAGGTCGTATGAGGAGCCTTCTTTGCGTATATCGGCCGGAGCCATGTTAATGACGATCTGACTGGTGGGAAACTTGTATCCGTTTACTTGTAAGGCGGATATGATACGTTCATGGCTTTCTTTTACGGCAGAGTCCGGCAGACCGACAAGAAAGAATTTTATACCGCGCGAACTATTGACTTCAATAGTTACAATGGTTGCATCAATTCCTTGTACAGCCGCGCCATAGACTTTTACCAGCATTCTTTTTATTTTTTCTTTTTACGAGCTCTTTCGGCTGCTTTTGCGGCTTTCTCTTTTTCTTTGTCTTGCTCTATGAGTTGTTTTACTTTATCTATTAATGCTTTTCCTCTGATGTCTCTGGCAACCACTCGTTTATTGGGTGCTATCAGGAGGTTGGCGGGCAGGCGGGTAATGCCTTGTTGTTTGACTATGGAGTTGTCCCAGCCTTTAAAGTCACATACTTGTTTCCACCGGGTGGTGTCTTTGTCGCAGGCCTTCAACCATTCTTTCTTGTCCAAGTCCAGTGACAGGCTGACAATGAGGAACTTCTCTTTTTTCAATGCCTTCTGTACGTTGACCAGTGAATCTTGTGCCGCCATGCTCGCTTTGTCCCAGCTTGCCCAAAAATCGAGAAGGATGTACTTGTCTTTCATCTCTTTCCAACCAATGGTCTTTCCGTTTTTATCGGTACAGGAAATTGTGTGTAGGCTTTGTCGGTTCAGTTCCTTCTTTTCCTTCAGCTTGGCTTGTAGGTCTATCATGTAAGGCGTGTCCTTGATGCTTCCGCTTAGCCCCTGTATCAGTTCATCTATCCGCGAATAGTCGGGAAGACTGTCCTGCACGTAATATTGTTCTATTAAATAAATATTGGCGAATGAGTGAGGGTTTTCTTTAATGAGACGGTCTACCGTAAACATAAGGCTGTCTGCTTTTGTTTTTTTGATGGCTTGAAGGATATATGCCATTCTTTCGTTGTCTCCTTTTCCTTTGATTTGTATATCTCCGGGAGTGCCGTTCCACGTTACGCTCTCTCCTTTGTTGGCAAACACGGGCAGAACTTCTTTATCGCTAAGTAACAATGAGAAGATGGTGAAAGTATCAGAGTTGATAGTGTAACTGAACTTTCCGTTTTGTGCGATAATCGTATCCAGTTTATAGTTAGGCTCCTGGTAGAAAACGAGTATGGTATCAGAAGACAAGCTGCTGATATTCCCTTTTAAAGTGAAAGTGCTCTTCTTGCTGCAACCGGTCAGCAGGAGTATAAGCGCAAGGAAAAGAAAAGATAATTTTTTCATCTCAAATTATTTTCTGCGAAAATACTCATTTTGGAGGTAACAGGCAGTATAAATGGAAGTTATTTTGCATAAAAAAACCGGGATATCCTTTAAATGGGACATCCCGGCTGTTTATTTAGTTATTTTAAATAGTCTGATTATTTGATAGAATCAGCAAATTTAGCGAATTCGCGGTCGTTTGCAGCTCTCTGAGCCATTGAAGCGTCCTTAGCGATTGCACTCTTAATGCTGCTGCTTACCAATGAAGCATTGTTAGTGCGGGCACCAACGATAGCCATTAAGTAGTCAGTCATTGCATCAGGATTCTTGATAGCAGACAAAGTTGCTTTTGCCTTGTTGTAGTCTTTAGCCAAAATCTGAGCTTGAGCAGCACTGTTAGTCTTAGCATCACCAAATGCATTTACAGCTCTGTCATACTGACCTTGTTTGATGTACAGGTTACCAAGAGCTTCGTTAGCAGCGTTAGCTCCGGTTGCTTTGCCTAAGTAAGATTCGGCAGCAGCTACATTACCTTTAACCAATTCGCAAAGACCAAGGTTTGCATTTACTTCAGGAGCGTTAGCATTCTTAGAAGCAGCTTGTTTGAAGTAAGATTCTGCTTTAGCAGCGTCACCGGCAGCAAATGCCAATTCACCTAAGTTGTTGTAAGCACGGAAGTCGTTAGGATACAACTGAGTTGTTTTAGTGAAGATAGCTTCTTTGCGAGCATTATCGTTAGTCAAAGTAGCAGCATACAGTAATTCTTCTACGCTCAATACTTTAGCATCTGTGTTGAATGCTTCGTTGATTTCGTCATCGCTGCGACCGATGATGTCATAGTTGGCAGTCAAACGAGCACGACGTAACTGAGGCAGGATTTCGTCAGCCAAAGTTTTGTAAACTGAAGAGATGTTCTTGATTTCAGTTTCTCTTTGTTCGGGATCCTGATACATAGAAAGAACACGCAAGATCAAGTCTTTGTCCTGCAAGTTTGATTTAGAAACCAATTCTTGGAAACCTTCCCAGTCTTGTGCAGTATATTTAGCATCAAGGTTGGCATCGATTTTGCCTTTCTTCAACTGACGCTGCATATATTTTTCTGTGTTGTTCTCACGGTTTTCAGCCAAGCCGGTGTTCAATTCAACACCACCATCAGGAGAAGCGTATGCAGAGATTTCGATGTTGTTTAATTTGTAGTTCTTAGTGTCAGCATTGATTTCAGCAACTTTCTTGTGGAATTCTTTCATATCGTCTGAATTCAATTCGCTGTTGCGTAAGTTAGCTTGTTGGATTAAGAACATGATGTTGGCAGTCTGAGCGTCTTTGATAATGCGCTGGAAAGCGTCATTAGCGTATGATGCATTTGAGCTGGCAGCAGTAGGCAATTCAGAAGTGGCGATTACACCGTCTGCAATTTTCACAGAAGGAATAGTATATGTCTTTTTGCCTTTTGTGATTTTGAAATCAAGATATAATTCAGAGTTAGCCATTTCAGGAACATAGTCGAAAGAAGCTTTCATAGTATAGCTACCACCTACTTTATAAGAGATAGTCTGTCCGTTTCCTTCTACTTTTTCACCCTGGAATACGGCAGGCTGACCTTTAGCTTCGCCGCCTT
>OGFJ01001751.1_pt1 | contig 13196 bp, 13 predicted proteins | sample 1570861 | NCBI WGS metagenome assembly OGFJ01 (sample SAMEA2582060, study PRJEB24529) | metagenome | biome: Human gut stool | place: China | collected 2011
TTACAATATCTACCATCCTGTAGATATTGCAAGTGGACTTCCGCTTGATATGCGAAAAGCATTTCTGCCTTTGTCCGGGAATGTGCTGGAACGTGCGGCGCAGGTTCGCCAGCAGCAATCTATGCTGCGAACCTTGATACGCTACACCAAGGAAACGTACCAGTTGGGTGTCATCAACATCGAAATCGGCAATGAGGAAGAAGGCCATGCACTTGTAAAAGAAGCACAGGAGATTTATAAGAAGCTGTATGGCGAGATACCTGCCATTATGGAACGAAACCGTCAACGAGACAAGGAGTATCTGGAAAGTAATGGGATTACGCTTTCCGAAGAACCTCCTAAACTAACAGGCTGACGGCACAGCGGTTCTCTCACGAAAGTGAGGGGGCCGCTTTTTCTATGCCTATTTTTCCCTGCGCTCAATTTCCGCACAATTTCCCATCAATGCCAAAAAAGCCCACTTTCGATAAAATGAATCTGTAACTCGATACCCAAACAGGTGTCGGCAGCAGCGTTCCGAAAGGGGGCTTTTTTATAAGGAAAGAAAAGAAAATTTTATCGAAAGCCTATCGGCACAAAATCGGCAGGGTGACATTTGAGGTCACGTCCTATGATAACCCGGCAGGCACACAAACATCACAGGAAATGCTTTTGCAGATGATGGAGCAGAAGATGCACGGAGAGAGGAGATGATTTCCCGATGAAGCAATTCAACGACATTACAATTATCGGCATCGACCAAGGATACGGCAATATGAAAACCGCAAATACCATCTTTCCCACAGCCATTACCGCCTACGATACCGCACCTATGTTTAAGGGTGATGTGCTGGAATACGGCGGCAGATTCTACCGCGTGGGCGAGGGTCACAAAGGCTTTGTGGCAGATAAGTCAGAGGACGGTGATTTCTACCTGCTGACGCTGGCGGCCATCGCTAAGGAGTTGGAACAATACCGGCTGTTTACCGCCAACCTGTGTTTGGCGGTGGGGCTGCCACTGAGCTGGGTCGGTAGCCAGCGCGAGAGCTTTCGGCAGTATCTGATGCAGAATGAAACTGTAAGTTTCCGCTTCAACAGGAATTTGTTTCAGCTTCGCATTGTAAGCTGCAAGGTGTACCCGCAAGGCTATGCGGCCATTGTCCAGCAGTTGGCAGACTTTGATGGGGAGCATCTGTTGGCCGACATCGGCAACGGCACAATGAATCTGCTTTACTTGACGGATTCTCAGCCGCAGGAGAACCGCTGTTGGACGGAGAAAATCGGTGTGAACCAGTGCATGATCCGCGCTAAAGAAGCGGTGCTCCGTCGTTTCGGCAGCAAAATCAGTGACAGCACGGTGGAGCAGGTTCTGCGCACCGGCACAGCGAAAATCGATGTCGATTACCTCGCCTGTATTCGCGAGGTCGCAGCCAGCTATGCAGCCGAACTGTTTGCAGCCTTGCGCAGTTACGAGTACGACCCCGCCACCACACACCTGACGTTTGTGGGCGGCGGCGGGCAGTTGATCAAGCACTTTGGCAGCTATGACCCGGAACAGGTCACCATTGTGGACGACATCTGCGCTGCTGCCAAGGGGTACGAGTACATGGCCTACCGCCAGATGCTCCGAGGGTAAAACCGTGCCGGAGGTACGGACGACCAATCTGCGGTTCAACCTTGGCAAAGAATCGCAGCGGAAAGCGTGGCAGTATTTGCGGACGATGGACAAATCAGTGTTCAAGTCGTACAGCCAAGCGGTTGCCACGGCAGTGGTGGACTACTTTGACCGCTACTACCAGACGCAGGATGACCCCTATCTGGAAACGCGGGCGCGCGAGGAACAGTTTGTGCAGCAAATCGTGGATGCAGTGCGGGATGCTTTACGGGAGACGATGCCGGTCTTTCTGGCAGGGTGCATGACCGGGATGGCGCAGAACCCCGCCGCTGTTTCTCCCCAGCTTGTAAAAGAGCCTGTGAAGGACAGCATCAACTGGGATTTTGTGGGTGGCTGATATGCCTGTGCGGACTTTACAGGAATGTCTGGACGAGTTTGTGGCAGAGCGCCCACTCCAGCCGGATGAATACCCCGATGTTGTCAGTGGGCTTTCCTACTGCAAACGCTGCCACTCTCCGCGCAGAACACGGCAGGTGCTGTTCGGGAAAGAAAGAATCCTCCCGATAGTGTGCAGATGCCGGATGGAAGATGCTGCTTTTGTTCAGAGCGGCAGCACAAATGGAGATAAGCAGCGGCAGAATTTCAGTTTCAAAACGTAGACACCCAAACATGGCTGACTTTCACACCAAAAAGGAGAAAGTATGACCGAAGATGAGAAAAAGTTGATACAGGCACGGCACAGGCTGGAAGCTGTGCAGGCCCGCAACCGCGTACAGGAGCGCAAGGAGCGAACTCGCCGACTTATCCAAGAGGGCGCGATACTGGAAAGCGTATGGCCGGAGGTACGCGACATCCCGATGGCTGACTTGCCCCGCAAGCTGCACGACAAACTGAGCAATGCCCCGTGAGGGGCAGCTCTCCCTCACCGAAGTGCGCACTTACTCACCACCGGCAAGCCGGCGGTGGTATGTGCGCCCTCTGCGGAGGGGAGAGATTGTTGAGGAAGTGATGCCGCATAGCTATCTATCATTTTGAGTCAAAAATCATCAGCCGTGGGGCGGGGCGCTCTGCTATTGCAGCCGCAGCCTACCAGAGCGGCGAAAAGCTGTACAACGATTATGACGGCCTTACCCACGACTACACCAAGAAAGGCGGTGTTCTCTATACCGAGATTCTACTGCCGCCCCAAGCCCCGACAGCGTGGAAAGACCGCCAAACCTTGTGGGCGGCGGTAGAAACTGCCGAGAAAACCAAGGACAGCCGCCTTGCCCGCCAGTTGATTGTTGCCCTGCCGATAGAACTGGAGCTGGATGATTGGCTGCTGCTTCTGCGCGGCTTCATCCAGATGGAATGTGTGGACAAGGGTATGTGCGCAGACTTTGCCACCCATGACCCGGATGGGCATAACCCTCATGCGCACATTATGGTGACGATGCGTCCATTGGATGCCCACGGAAAATGGCAGAGCAAAACGCAAAAAGAATACCTGTGCCGCAAAGCCGATGAGGAGCGCGGCTTTACAGCACAGGAGTTTTTGCAGGCAAAAGAGGACGGCTGGGAAAAGCAGTACAAATACAGAAGCGCAGCGGGCGTGTCGGCGTGGCTGACGCCCACACAGGCCGCCCGTGAGCCGGGGTGGGAACGCTGCTCGAAGCAGCCGAAAGCGGCGAAATTCGGGCGACAAAACCCGCTGTGTGCGCGTTGGAACAGCCCGGAGCAACTGCTGGATTGGCGAGAAGCATGGGCAGATGCCGTGAACCGCGCACTGGAAGAAAAGCAGCAATCTGCCCGCGTGACACACCTAAGCCACGCGGCGCTGGGACTGGACGAGCAGCCCACAGTGCATGAGGGAAGCCAAGCCCGCAGCCTTGAGTTGCAGGGCATCAAGGCAGACCGCTGTGAACTGAACCGCCAAATCCGCGCGGACAACAAGCTGCTGCGGGAACTGAAAGCCCAACTTGCCAAGCTGTCCAAGGTCGTTGAAAACACTGTAGCCTTGTGCAGCAGCTTTCTGCCACCACAAAACAGTACCTTGGAATTGAGAATACGATTCAGTCGGAGGATGTTGATGCTGTTCATCAACAGCGTATTGCCTTGCGGCCAATCATCGCCATCGAACGAGAACGGACGCTATACCGCGAAAGCCGTGTTGATGATACGGCAATCTCGCTTGCGGAAAAAATCGTAGATACAGAAATCGAGAATGTTTACAGCACCCCTAAACAGCAGAACATTTCCCAAAGCCATAACGAAAAATTCCGATAAAAGGCCAGCGGCGGCTTTCTTTGCGAAAGCCGCCGCTGTTGTCAGAATGAGTATTCTTAGAATTTTCCGCCCGAGCTGCCGCCGAAACCGTCGCTGTCGGTACTCGACCCGCTGGAACTGCTGTCGTCCTTGACGGGGTCGTAGCGCTCGGTTTCGGTGGTGTGGGTGTAGGTGTCCTCCACCACGGACAGCGCCAGACCCTCGGCGGGCATATAGGCGTTGGCGTGCGTCTGCTCGTTGGCAGTTTTCATCTGCGCATAGAAGATGCCGCAGACAATGCTCGCCACAGCCAGCGGAATGACAAACACAAACACCCACTTGATCCAACCCTTGGCGGGGTCGTTGCCGCTGTCCAGCGGTGCACCCTTTTCTGCATAGAAATCCAGCGTGTCAGCGCACATTTCTATGTAGGTGTCGGAGGCCTTGTAATACGATCCGTCCGAGAGCATCGGCACGATCTTATCTTCGATCTGCGCGATGCGGTAGTCGGTAAAGGCGGTCACGCCGCCGCCGTAGGTGATGGTAACATAATCGCGGGAATCCAGCGCGATCAGGAACAGGATACCGCTTTTGCCCTCGCCGTAGCCAAGGTCATAGTTGCGGTACCAGTCCTTGGCGAACTCGCGTACGTTCTGCCCGCCGATGTCAGACACCGTCAGCAGGTAGACGTTGACACCGTGTCCGGCACTGGCGTCCTGCGCCTTTTGTTCCAATTCAGCGGTCGCTTCGGGTTTGAACAGCTCGTAGGTGTCCATCACCAGCGGCATTTCGGCAAACGCCGGTACAGCGCAGAGCAAGCACAGCACCAGTGCCGTAAGCAGAGAAAACAGTTTCTTTTTCATACTCTGTTTCCCCCTTTCAAAACAGGATGGCAAGCAGGATCATCAGCGGAACACTGATGCCCGCAAACCAGGCGGCAAATTTGCGCTTGTCAATGGGCAGGTCGCCCACCAGCTTGCCGGTCTGCCCGTTCATGGCGAACAGATAATCCTTGCCCTGCCACTTGGTGTGCAGCATCCAGACCGGCAGCAGCGCGTAGTGCTTGGCGGTGTAATCAATGCTGATGTTCTCGCTCAGGGTGCTTACGCTGTTGTAGCCGGTAATGCTGGCCGAAAGCTCGCTGCTGACCGAATTCTGCATCCGGCTGTGGGCGCGGGCCTGGCAGGTGTCGGCGTCCTCGTCGTATTTGTCTGCCATATAGCCCGGCAGGTACGCGGTCGAGAAGGGCTGGAAGGCGCGGTAGTCATACGGCTCAATGGCGTCCATGTGGCCGTTGGGCATCTTGGTTGAGCCATCCACAGGTACGCCCATAAACTGCGTGGTGCCTGCGCGGCGGACATCGTAGTGGCGGGTCGTGGTGATGACGTAATCGCCGTTGCGGTGGGACGAGGAGTTGGACGCCTCATAATGTCCCGAACCGGACGCGTTGGCATCGAACAGCCAGAAGGGGACATACACGCCCTTGATCTCCTCAATGTGGTTTTGTGCCGAGAAGGCGCTGGGCAAAAACCGCTTGCCGCGGTAGTATTTTTTCAGTGCGGCCTTGGCGGCATTTTTGTCCAGCACAAACGGCAGCACAAGCTCAGGCCGCTGCATACCGCTGAACTGCCCCGCGATGACTGTGGGGTTGCCGCAGTAGGGGCAGCTGGTCGCGGCGGTGGTTTCGTCACAAATCAGTTCCGCCCCGCAGGACGGGCAGGAATAGCTGCGCAGCCCGGCGGCCTCGTTTTCGCTCCAGACGGAGTCGGGCGGGGGCGCCTCTTTGTTTTGCGCGGCGGTTTCGGCAGCGGCTTCCTTCTGGGCATACATGGCTTCGATCTCGGCGGTGTCGTAGCTGCTGCCGCAGAAATCGCACACCAGCTTGCCGCTGGCACCGTCAAAGTGAAGCGGACCGGTACAGGCAGGGCATTGGTAGTTGGTAAGCTGCGTTGCCATTATGCGTCACCTCTCTTTCCTTCGGTTTGCAGCTGCCCTGCCAGATCCTCAAAAAAATCACGCAGGGCGCTGCGCGTATTGCCATCGGCATCCAGATAACGGTAGATGGTCTCGTCATCCGGGGCTTTGTAAATCAGGCAAACGCTAACTAACGTTTCATCGGTGATGAATAAGCCGGGAGAATTTTTCTTTTCGTCTGGCAGGCTTTCCAGCCCCAGCTTTTCTGCCAGAGCCAGGGCTTCTTGCCAATGGGTGTCCTCAACAGGGATGTTTTCCAGCTCCACCCATTCATCATCCTTGTAATTACAGCTGAAAAGGCAGCCGTCAGCCGGGTCGTTTCTTATGCTGAACCCATAGGTGTCGTCATAGCACATCCCGGAATAACTGATGCTGATACCGGTCAGTGTGCCGGGCGGTGCTTTTTTACAGCCGGACATTGTCAGAAAAGCGGCTGCGGCGCAAAGCACCGCAGCAATTTTTTTGCGCATCACTGGCCAAACGGCTTACCGCACTCCGGGCAGAACTTGGGCGGATGGGCCGGGTCAACCGGGGTCCAACCACACTGGCTGCACTTGGCGGGTGCCGGTGTTGGCTTGGGGTTGCCGCAGTTGCAGCAGAACTTACCGGTGTTGGAGGTGCCGCAGCTGCATACCCAGCTGTCGGCCGCGGGTGCCGGGGCAGGCTTGGGGCTGCCGCAGTTGGCGCAGAATTTGCCGGTGTTGCCGGTCTGGCCGCAGCTGCAGGTCCAGCCTGCGGGGGCAGAGGCCGGGGCCGGGGCAGGCTGTGCGGCGGCCTGCTGCTGGGCACCCATCTGGTACAGGTTCTGGGCGTTCATACCGCCCGCCGCACCGGCCATATTCATGCCCATAAAGGCCATGGCGGGACCGGCGCCCTGATTGCCGGCGGCGGTCTGCATGGCGCTGGCCTGTGCGCCGACAAGATGCGCAGCGGCGCGGGTCGGGTCCATAAAGGCTGCGTTGCGCTGCATTTCCTTGAGCATCTGCTCGTCTTCCTCGCTGGCCTTCACGCTGGAAACACCGAAGGATACGATCTCAATGCCGCGCAGCTTGCCCCACTTGGCGGAGAGCACATCGTTGAGGGCCTCGGCAAGTTCCATCGTATGGCCGGGCAGTGCGGAATAGCGGATGCCCATATCGCTGATCTTGGCAAAGGCGGGCTGCAGGGCGGTCATCAGCTCGGATTTCAGCTGCCCGTCGATTTCATCGCGGGTGTAGCCTTCTTCCACATTGCCGCAGACATTGGTGTAGAACAAAATGGGGTTGGTGATGCGGTAGCTGTACTCACCAAAGCAGCGGATGGCAATGTCGATATCGATGCCGGCGCGCTGGTCCACCACGCGGAAGGGCACCGGGCTGGGCGTGCCGTACTTGTTACCCACCAGCTCCTTGGTGTTGAAGTAGTAGATGCGCTGATCCATCGGGGCCTCGCCGCCGAAGGTGAAGCGCTTGCCGATGTTCTGGAACACTGCGCCGATGGATTCGGACAGATCGCCGCTGAACAGCGTCGGCGCGCTGCCGGTATCGTAGGTGTACTCACCGGGTTCGGCGCACATATCCACGACCTTGCCCTGCTCCACGATCATGGCACACTGGCCGTCGGCAACGGCCACGATCGAGCCGTTTGTAATGATGTTGTCGCTGCCCTTTGTGTTGGCGCTGCGTCCGCTCTGGCGTTTCCAGCCGCGGGTAGCCAACAGGTCAGCCGGCATGGCTTCACAATAAAAGTATTCCTTCCACTGGTCGGCCATAACGCCGCCAGCAGCGCCCATTGCAGCTCTGATAAGTCCCATAATGATCCTCCTATGTCAGGGGCGGGCAGGGCCCGCCCCATTTTGTACAGATAAATCAGGTCGTTATTTGTTGGCCAAGGCGGCCTTGTACTCCTCATAGCGGGGCGGCAGCTCCTCGAGCTCCTCGTTCCACTCGATGCCGTCCAGTCTCATGTAGAAGCTGACCGCGCAGGCCGTGCCGTCGTCGCCCTCGTAGTCATACATGAACAGCGAGATGCAGTCGTTGTACGGGTAGATATTGAAGTTGTATGCTTCGCTGTCGTCAATATGCTGATCCAGCACCCAATCGCTGCCGTCCAGAATCGGCTCAATGTGGTCATCATAGACATTGACCCACATCGTGATGACCGGGTCATCGGGCATACCGTCGCGGTAAACCTCAAAGTAGTGGCTGCCGTCCTCACTCTCACCGATGTAGCCCCAGCAATCGTAGGTGTCGGTGTCAAAGTAGTCGCGGTTCGGTACATTCTTGTAGTTTTCCATCCGGAACCAGCCGTACCAGTTGGTGTTGCCCAAATCATCGTAGGTGTTGCCGTCATCGTAGGAATAGGGCGGGTCCGGCTCGTTGGGGGCGTCGCCGTCGTCCGGGTCAAAGTCATCGCCGCCGTCCAGCAAATCGGGGTCAATTTCAGGCTTGGTGTCGCTGCGCTTAAAGACCATGGTCATACCGTCAAACTCAATGGTCAGCAGGTCACCCTCGCGGGTGTAGGTCATGGCCGGGGTATTGGGGTCGGTCAGCGCATAGAAGCTGCCGTCCTTCCATTGGAAGGTGACAAAATCCTCCATGTAGGTTTCGCCGGTGCCGTCCGCACGCAGCTCAATGTAGAAGTCCTCCATATCGACGAGAGCAAGCTCCTCCTTGGAGAGGGTGTACTCGCTGTCGGAGGCGGATTCCAGCACATAGATGCCCACATCGGTATCGCTGCCTGCGGTGGCGTCCTGCGTCATCTTGTCACCGTCCAGAGGCTGCTGCATGGTGCTGCCGGACTTGACGAAGTAGAGCGTCACGCCCTGACCCTGCACATTGTTCAGGGTCAGGATCTCGTCCTGCAGGGTGCCGGTGCAGCTCAAACCGCCGCAATCCAGCTGGAAAACCCCGCCGTTCAGCGTCCACTTGCCATAGGACTTGGTGCCGTCCACCGTTACAACGCACTTGCCCTTGTCATTCAGGTCCATCAGGAACCCGCTGCCGAAGGCATCCTCGACCTGCGTCACGGAGCCGCCGATCTCGGCGTAGGCTGCTTCCCAAGTGCCCTGATTCGGGTCACTGGCGTTCGGCTTGCCGGTGCGGATGGAGCCGCTGATCATTGTTACGATGATCATAAGCAGGAATATCACCGGAATGGCGATCAGGATCATCCGCTTGGGGGACATTGGTGCGCGGGGGCGCTTAGGCTTGCCGCCGGGGGCCACATTGCCGTAAGGGTTGCCGCCCGTGCCGCCGGGTGGCGGCGGCGTGACAGCATGGGGAGCATCCGGCGGTGTGTTTCTGGCGTAAAGCGGTGCGCCTGCGCCGGTCTGCGGCGGTGTGCCGGGCGCATTGCCTGCGTAAGGATTCGCTGCGTTCGTCTGGGGCTGTGGGGCGGCAGGTGCGCCGCCTGCATAGGGATTGCCGCCGCTTGCCTGCGGCTGCGGGGGCGTCTGTACAGGCTGTGGGGGTTGCGGCGCAGCCTGGGTAGGCTGAACCGGGGGCTGGGGCACAGCTGCGGGCTGTGCGGCGGGCTGCGGTACGGATACTTTTGCACCGCAATTCTCGCAGAATTTAGTACCGGGCTTTAACTCGGCACCACATTGCGTACAGGTTGCCATAGTGTCTGCCTCCTTTACAAGATAATCGTTTCAGATTTTTTTATTCGTTTGTCATTTCAAACCAAACGGATTCGTCCTTTGGCAGGTTCAGCAGGGATTCCCCGCCGATATGCCTTACGTAGAAGCCGCCGTAATCGGTGGGCATCATGGCCAGGGTTTCGCGCTGTGCGCGTCCTAAATCCATGCGGTACAGCGAAATGCTGCAAATCCAGCCGCGGTCATCCATGCCAAGGTAGGTGATGCCGCTGTCCCATGTGGCGGGCTCTCGGTTTTCGTTTCGGTATTCGCCGATGTAGAAGTTCGGCTGATCCTCGCAAATTTCAAACCAGGTACCGGTGTAGTCGCTTACATACGAGCCAACCAGGTTGGGAAGTCCCATCGGGTCGGCAATGTGCATAGCCTCAACCAGATTGTACTTTTCGTTATCACGGCTGACTGCGTACACGGTTGTGTACTCGGCCTCGAAATCTGCATCGTAGGCGGTTCCGATCTCAAATTTGACAATCTCGTTGATGCCGTACAGCGGGCCGCCGTTGGCCATGGTGCCGCACTGTGCGCCGCTGATGACATCAATGTATTCGACATTGCCGTTTTCGGTCAGAAGGAAAACATAGGGGGCGTAGTCCTGCCCGATGCTGGTCATCAGCATCTTTATATAGTCGCTGTAGCAGCCGCTGACCGCAAACTCGGTCTTGTCGCCCAACTCGTACCATTCCTTCATGGTCTGATAGGTCATAGCGCCGTCAGGGGTAACATAGTCGGTCAAGGCACGCACCGTCACAGCGCCGTCGGCACTTACATCGCAGGTGAACCATTCATCCTGCCCGTGCAGGATCTGGCCGCTGCCTTGGCGCTTGTCGGGGTCGACCTGAACATCCGTCCAGTACATTCCCGACCCGGCGGGGGTGTACATCGGAACCGTGGCAACAAAACCGTGGCTGTATTTCGGATACAGGGAATAGTAGCTGTACAGTCCGTCCAGATTGCTCAGGCTCTGCGCGCGCATCATGTACAGCGTGGCGGTCTGGTCGGGGTCAATGTAGCCGTAGTAGGTGTCAAAATGCTGCGCTACTGCGCGTTCCAGCGCGTGCATCACCTTGGCGTCGTCGGTGTAGCCCAGATGCGCCAGCATCTCCGGGTTGGAAAGCTCCTGCCCGGTGTCAAAATTGTAATGGTACGAACCCACATCGTGGTTGTACATCGCGTCAGAGCTGGTGATCTGCAGGCTCAGCAGGGGACCGTCCCAGTTGCTGACCCAGATGATGTAGCTTGTGTCGATAAAGTCATTGCGGGAACGGGCGTCCAGCGCGCGCTCCACCAGATAGCCGAAGCGGTAGCCGATCATCTCGTTGATGTTCCTTGCGCCCTCGGTGTCGTCGTCGATCTGCGGCACCTGGTAAAAGTAGGTGTCCTCGATGCCGTAGGGGTCGGTGTAGGTAAACCGCTCGTCATACAGCGTAGAGATGCGTGAATCATCAAACCTGCGGGAGGACTGCGGCTTTTGCGGGGTATCCTCCGCGGCTTCCACATTTTCAACGGAGGTCTCGCTCACTGCGCTTGCGGCCGGTTCGGTCGGTTCGGGCCGCTTGCTGTCCTGTGCGCAGCCTGCCGCCGACAGCAGCATTGCCGCCGCCAATAGTACGGCACAGCGTTTTTTCATGGTTGGTTCACCCGCCTTTCGGTTGAGAGTGCAGTAACCTGCCTGTGCTTAGCCAAAGGTGACGCTGTTCAGCACGGTGTCGCCCTCGGTGCCGGGGTCAATGTCTACGCCGGAGATCTTGATGGCCAGCCAGCCGCCGGTGGGCATCTCACCGTAGTATTCCGTCCACCACATACCGACGTTTTTGTAGGTGCGTCCGGCCATCTCCACGCCGCCGATGGTGCGCGGGGTAAGCTCCTCCACATTTTCAAAGTCGTCGTAATAGTAGTTGATCTTGTCCAGACCGCTTTTCAGCTCAAAGGTTATGCGCGGGTCGCCGGAGAAGATATGGCTGGGGTCATCGGTCGGGAACAGCTTGAGATCCCCGAAACTGGTCGCGGACTTGTACCAGCCCTTGTCGGGGCAGGTCACGTTGAGCACCAGCGTAAAGTCCGTGCCGAATGCCTCCAAAGTCTGGGTGTTCAGGCCGGCAGCCGATGGATAATCAGGATTGTCCGCAGGAGCGGAAGCGGGAGCCGGTTCGGCGGTGGCTTCCGGCTCCGACGCTGCAGCGGGCTCCGATGCAGGTTCGGATGCAGGTTCGGATGCCGCGTCGGTCTTGGGTTCTGCCGGGGTCTCCGTCTGGGGTTCAACAGCCGGTTCGGCGGCCTGCGCTTTCAGGTCGGATAAGCCGGAATTGACCTCTTTGGTTACATCCCCCTTGGAGCAACCGGCCAAAGCCATAAGCATCATGGCTGCCAATGCGGCAGCGAGCGTTCGTTGTACTTTTTTCATAGCTGTCCTCCTTTTGGTCATAAGGTGTCCATCATAGCGCTCAGATAGGCAGGCGAGACGGAAGCGTAGACGAAATCATCGACAATGTGATCCTTTTTTGCCAGGCACACGGCGGTGGCCAGTTCGGGATATTCGGCCTCATCCACAAGCAGTACCGTTTTGCAATGCGGGCAGATATCCCGCAGGTCGTTTGCCAGCAGCAGTCTATCCTGCAGGGTGCGCGGCGGATGTGGGCATACCTCCAGCAGCAGGACATCCGCCCTGCATGAACGGCATAGCTTTACAATATCCTTTGTCTTAGGGCCGGCGTTTTGTACCTGAAAATCCGGTCTGCCGTGTTTCAGTGCCATTGTCAATGCGCTCGTCATCACAGAGTATTGCGCGTCCAAAACGATCCTCCGCACGGCGCAGCCCTCCTTCCCTGCAAAGAATACGATTTGTCACCTTCATCATACAGGAATCGGACGATTTTTGCCCCCACCATTTGGATAGTTTTTTGAGCTTTTTACTGCTTTTTTTCGGCACTATTGCAAAAAAGTGCAGATTGCGTCATAATGATACTGGAAAGAAACAGACGGATGATCTCCCCTTTGGAAAGGACAGGCACTATGACAAAGGTACGGCTTGGCAACCTGTGTTTAGCCGCTGCGGTTGCAGGGGTGATTCTCTGCGCTGTCCTGATGCGGGCGTTTTATATGCCGTATTCCGGCTTTTGGCGCACGGTGCTGTATAATATTCTGATCTTTTCCTGGGCGGTATCGGTCTGGTGGCGTATCCTGCACGCACAGACCCGCCGCTGCCTGCTGGGCGCTGCCGCCCTGATGCTGTTCTGGCTGGATATCCGCCTGATCCGCTATGACTTTGCCCAGACGCCGGAGATGCTGCGGCGATTGTGGTATGCGTACTATATCCCGATGCTGCTGATCCCGACCCTTGCACTTTATACGCTTTTCTTTTTGGATCGTGGGCAGTCCGCCCCGCTGTACAATTACCGGTACATGATTTTTGTATTCCCTGTGGTGCTGTTCAGCCTGGTGCTGACAAACGACTGCCATCAGCTTGCGTTTGCGTTCCCGCCCGGGCAGGAGGTACTGGGCAGCCCCGATTACACCTATCGGTTCGTATATTACCTCTGTCTGCTGTGGATATTTTCCTGTGCTGTGTTCACGGTGGTGTACCTTGTACGGCGCTGCCGTATTCCGCATACAAAGCGCATCCTCTGGCTGCCGCTTGTGCCGATTTTTTTGGCCACCCTCTATGCTTTACTGTACAAGCATATTTTGAATGTGCCGTGGATGCATGCGATTGCCGGTGATATGACCGTGGTGCAATGCCTGACCTTTACAGCG
>OGFJ01001760.1_pt1 | contig 13118 bp, 6 predicted proteins | sample 1570861 | NCBI WGS metagenome assembly OGFJ01 (sample SAMEA2582060, study PRJEB24529) | metagenome | biome: Human gut stool | place: China | collected 2011
GTTTTGGTAGGTATTTTTCAAAGAATTGGATCCATGTGTTTTCAGAGTGATCCCCGTTATCTACGGGATGAAGCATGCATGAAGAAGTTTCGAGATCAATCTTCATTTTCTGTTGCTGATTTCTGAATAAATTTGCAAGCCGAGAGTCTTTGTTAATCATCTTAAAATATTAAAAATAGATTGAAAACAGGCGTTTGCTGCGTAACTTGCAAGTGTTGCCTTTTCACTCTTAGTTAACTCGTCAGACAGGATGTTATTTGTATTTGCTGGATCGTAAATAGTTTTTTCTTCGATATTGAGTGCGATAGAGTTTAATAAGTGGTAAAAGTTTGAAGTGCAGTGAAACAGTGGTTTCCCTTTAAGATACTCTAAAGCAAAACATTCTAAATATATTGATGGAAAGTTGATTCCATTTAGATCGCGCCAGATCTTTAGGGCGACAATATCATATTGACGCCCAGAATTTACAACTTGACTGATGTGTGTATCTATATTTGTTTTAACCCAAGTGTCATATTTATTTTTGTAAAGAGAGTGATCGTTGCCATATTGCGACTGCCGCTTAGCAGGAACAACGTCCACGTTGATGCTCTCTCCGCTTGGGAAATTCATGGTGACGCCAATTGATACATTTTGCTTTCTGACGTTATTGAGATTTTCACGAAGACGGGCGTAGCAAGAGTTGTAAATCTCTTTAAGAGAATTGGATGTGTTGCTTGATAATGAAATAAATATATCCATGTCACTCGTTAAATTGGTGGCGGTACCTTTTGCTCGTGAGCCGGATAATTTGATATCTACAAGGCATTCCCCAGCCCAAGGACGAATGATCTCACTTAGTGATGAAAAAACACTTTTTTCAGTTTCGCTTAAACGTGACGGAAGGATTCGTGACTTGATTATCGAATCGTAATGGTATTCTTCACTATATGTCATATACACTCCTTGGTTAGATCACTTCATTTTCACACATCAATTTAGCTTGTTCGATTACAACGTTAACGGCATATGTAGTTTGGTCCGGCGGATATTTGTATTTCTTAAGGAGCTTTTTCACTGTGGTCCGCATTTTTGCTTGCACACTCGAGCGAATAGCCCAATCGACCGTCAGATTTGCTCTTATTGCCTGCATCAATTCTCTGGCAATCTGCTGTAACGTTACGTCGCTCATCAAATTTCTTGCCGATTCATTGTCGGCAAGAGCGTCATAGAAGGCGAGCTCCTCATCTGATAAGCCAAGTTCGTTACGGTGTGCTTGGTCTTCTCTGAGTCGTTTCGCTAGATCGATCAGTTCTTGAATTACTCGAGTCGTGTCAACCGCATGGTTGTGGTACTTCCGGATAGCGGATTCGAGCATTTCAGAAAATTTCTTAGCCTTCACAATGTTCCGGCTGCGATAGCCCTTGATTTCTCCGTTCAGTAGCTTTTTAAGCAGTTCGAAGGAGAGGTTTTTCTGCGGCAAATTCTTCATTCCCTCAAGGAAGGCTTCATCAAGAATACCAATGTTAGGGCGATCTATTCCTTCCGAAGAAAAAAGATCAATGACTTGTCCAGACTTGATGGATCGAGAAATCAAGGCGTTGATTTCCTGTTCCAGTTCACTCTTGGTTTTACGGGTACGTGGTGTTGCAGGATTGAGAAATTTAATGACCTGTGCCCGTACCGCTTTGTGAAAACCGACCTCCGCTGCGTACTTAAGGCCTTCTGAAGTAGTAGCACAAAGGGAATATGCTGCGGACAATTCCGCGACAACCTTGCAGTAGTCCTTTTGCTGTTCGATCTCAAGCCCAAAGATGAAGTCCATGACCTGACAGAGAATTGAAGCTCGAACACTTGCTTTCTCAGTTGTGAAGAATTCGGAGTAATCGAGCCCATGCAATATGTCGGAAAGAACATTCAGACTGTCGAGCAGGATCTGAACGGCTTGGGATGTATCGACTTCTTCTTTTCTTCCCTTTGTACCTTGGGTATAGGATGCAATCGCTCGTTTCAGATTGTCAGCAATGCCGATGTAGTCCACAACCAGACCGCCTTCTTTATCCTTGAAGACACGATTGACGCGTGCGATTGCCTGCATGAGGTTGTGGCCTTTCATTGGTTTGGCAACGTAAAGCGTATGCATAGCAGGAGCGTCGAAGCCAGTCAGCCACATGTCGCGGACGATGACGATTTGAAGTTCATCGTTGACATCTTTCATTCGTTTGGCTAGTTGATCACGCTGACTCTTAGAAGTTCGATGCTTCTGGAATTCTGCAGGATCGGATGAGCTGCTAGTCATGACGATCTTGATCCGGCCTTTGGTAATGTCGTCACTGTGCCAATGAGGACGTAGCTTGCAGACGGCATCGTAGAGCTTTACGGCGATACGGCGGCTCATTGCTACAAACATAGCTTTGCCGCCTTCGTACTGCTGAGCCTCCTGACGAGCCTCAAAGTGCTCCACGAAATCTTTGGCTATGGTATTGACAACTTCATCAGCTCCAACGATAGCTTCAATTCTGGTCCATTTAGCCTTTGCTGCTGCGGCTACTTCTTCCTCTACATCCTCCGTAATCTCATCGTATTCGTCATCCAGCTCATTGAGAATGTCATCAGGAATATTGGCCTGGGCAACGCGGCTCTCGTAAAAAATTTGTACGGTTGTGCCATCTTCAACGGCTCTATTCAGGTCATAGATGTCTATGTAGTCGCCGAACACTGCACGTGTGTTCTTGTCAACTTCGTCAATAGGTGTACCTGTGAAACCAATGAAGGAAGCCTGAGGAAGGCTTTCGTGAAGATATTTAGCAAAGCCATAAGATAGTTTGCCGTCTTTATCCTTCTTGCTGACATTGGCTTTGAAACCGTATTGGCTCCGATGCGCTTCATCTGCCATTACGATAACATTAGAGCGATCGGTTAAAACCGACATCGATGACTCGCCGGTTTCTGGAGCGAATTTCTGGATAGTTGAGAAAATAATTCCGCCGCTAGTCCTTTTGTTTAGAAGCTCCCGCAACTGAGACCGACTTTCCGCCTGCACAGGCAAGCAGCGAAGGTGCTCTTGACAACATGAGAAAGTTGTGAAGAGCTGGTTGTCTAGGTCATTTCGGTCCGTAATTACAACGATCGTAGGATTTTTCATCCGAGGATCTTGCATCAAACGAGCGGCATAAAAAACCATTGTCAGACTCTTTCCTGAGCCTTGAGTGTGCCAGACAACGCCAATGCGCCGATCGCCCTGATCCGATGTAGCTTTGGCGGTAGCTTCAACGGCAGTGTGGACGGCGTGGTATTGGTGGTAAGCCGTGAAGATCTTGAAGATGTCCGTACCGTTAGTCTGGAAGAGAATATAGTGGTGAATGATGTCGATGAGACGATGCTTATCAAATATTCCCTTGATGAGAACCTCAAGCTGAGGTAAAGAATTAGGGGCGAGGGTGTCCCCGTCCAAAGTTCGCCACGTTGAAAAGCGAGAGAGAGGTGAGGTGGCCGTGCCTACAAGAGAATTGACGTCACCGAGTACGACGAGTTCGTTGTGGGTAAAGAGTGCTGGAATAGTGTCTTTGTAGGTTTGGATCTGGTTGTATGCTTCTTCTGCGCCTGCACCTTCATTAGCTGGATTTTTAAGTTCAAAGACAGCGATCGGAAGCCCGTTGACAAAGACGACGATGTCCGGACGCTTGGTAGCTTTGCCTTGTTTGACCGTGAATTGATTGATTACCAGAAAATCATTAGCCTCAGGGATCTTCTGATTGAATACCAAAGCTTTCTCAGTCTTGAAGCTCCCATCAGGTTGGCGAACTTGAACATCCACACCCTCTGTCACTATTCGGTGGAAAGCATGATTGTTTTCGAGCCAGCTTGGGTGCTGAGGGATCGTGATTTGCCGGAAAGCCTCTTCAATTGCGTCTGTTGGTAACGCAGGGTTGACATGCTCAAGAGAAGCTAATAATCGCTCTTTGATCACGACATCACTGTAGGACTCTCGAATTGGGTTGTTGGAGTCTGGAGAGACGTCTACTTCGTTTGCAATTTCATAACCAATTTGTTCAAACCAATCTAGAGCAGCTAACTCAAGCTCCGATTCAGTGAAATTCGTAGTCATGGCAGTGGCTCATATGTTGTTTAATTGGACATTATCCAAGGAAGAAGAATATCTCGAATATCAGACAGAGTACTAATTTCATGAGATAGGTTGCTCTGCATTCTCATAAAATTAGAGGAGAGTCGATTAAACTCATTTAATTCTCTGGAAGTGGGTTCAGGGAATTTTATATATGTCAAAATTGCTTTGATGTCGAGATTTTTGATTCCTGTTGTCCCATTTTCGAAATTAAAGAAGAATCCTCTAGAATATAAGTAATTCCAGTAGGAGTAAAAGAAGTAGTTAAATTCATCTTTGATTTTTAAGGCTTTGCAAAAATTTGTGCAGACTAAGTCGCCATGTAATCTTTGAATAAGACTTTCTTCGAGAAGAATGGCTCTGCCTGTTGATTGTACGGGGCTCCCGCCTGAAACTTCTATAACTAAATCGCCGGGAAGTAATTTTTTGGTCTCAAAATTTTTTGGCAAGATATACCTTGTTGGAACTTTACTCATGAAACCGGTTTTTATCTGATTTATATCGGTTCCTCTGATGCAAAGAACTTTTTTGCAATGGTTGTCTTGAGGGGAATCTTTTCCCCAATCCCCATTTATAGATCTTTCAACGAGTTCGCTGAGAGTTCTTGTTTTATCTCTTTTTTTAGAAAGAAAAGATTGCTCGAAAGTTAATGCTATTTGTTCATCTAAATTGTCGATAATTTGTTTGTTTGTCTCGATTTGATCATCAAAAGAGCTAAGTATTTGAGCGATACGTTCTTGCTCTTCAATTGATTTGTGAATGGTGACTTTGAAATTTTTCATGGTCGTCCCAGAGACTTCTTTGAAGGTCGTCCCGGAGGCCATTGCTTCGATGTTTGGTGTGTAGTATTTTAATAAATAGTAAAGATAAAGAGATGAAACAATCTTTTCATCGGGTACTATACTTTTGAATCCCTGATTGGTACAGAGAGAATTCTCAGCGATGGCTACATAACCAATAGGTGCTCTAGATGAAAATAAAATGGAACCCTTGGGAAGCATCTGTGTTGAACATGAGTCGAAACCCTTTTGTGTGATATTTCTTTGACCACAACTAATCCTTCTCATGCGGTAACCAGATAAATCTTTTGGAGTTATCCAAGCAATCTCTCCATCATAGTATTCAGAATATTTTGTACTAGGCGTCGCCCCTCCTACAATCTTTCCAAGATCTGCAAGGCGAACCTCTATTTTTTCAGATTTCATAGCCGAGTTCCATTAAATTTTCTTTGATTTTTTGTTTGATGCACTCAGATTGCTTGAACAAAACACTTAAATCTGAAGTTAGTTCTTGGATCTTTTCGTTGAGTTCATTTTCATTGCTTTTAGTAATTTGGATTCCTACGTATCGTCCTGGAACAAGAGTGTAGTTGTTTGAATTTATTTCACTTAGATCAGCTGATTTACAATATCCAGGGATGTCTTTATAAGCGTTGTTTTGTTGCCATGAGTGATATGTTTCGCAGATGGTCTTGATTTCTTCAGGTCTTAGCTCACGATGAACTTTGGTTTTCATGTAACCCATGTTGCGGGCATCAATGAAAAGGACTTTGTTTTTTCGATTTTCTTTGTTTTTATTTATAAACCAGAGACAAACAGGGATGCTGACCGTATAAAAAAGATTGGTAGGCATTGCAACGATGCAATCAACTAGGCCTGCATCTACAATATTTTTTCGAATTGAAAATTCGGCTTTGGTGGAGCTACTCATTGATCCATTTGCTAATACAAAGCCAGCAATTCCTTTAACGGAAAGCTTACTAATAATATGCTCAATCCAAGCATAATTTGCATTCCCTTTTGGGGGGATGCCATATTTCCATCGAGGGTCTTCCGGATTCCATGCGTAGTCAGAAACGTTAAAAGGAGGGTTGGCTAAAACGAAATCCGCTCGTAGAGTTTTGTGTAGATCATTTCCGAAAGTGTCTCCATCGCGTAAACCTAGATCCGCGTCTATGCCGCGAATTGCAAGATTCATCTTGCATAGCTGCCAAGTTTTAGCGTTGTATTCCTGACCGTACACATGGATTGCATCTTTCTTCCCCTGATGCTCTTCTACAAACTTCTGTGATTGGACGAACATGCCACCTGAGCCGCAGCAAGGGTCATAAACCTTGCCTTTGAACGGCTGAATCATGCCAACAAGGAGTTTCACGAGTGATGGCGGTGTGTAAAATTCGCCCTCACTGGAACCAAATTTGCCCAGAAAGTACTCATACACGCGACCGAGAACATCCTGTGCTTTTGCGTCTTTACCGCCAAGCTTGAAGGAGAATAGGTCGATCAGTTCTCCTAGCTTTACTTTGTCGATGGAAGGATTTGCGTAATTCTTAGGTAGAACGCCTTTTAAGGAGTCGTTTTCCTTTTCGATTTCGATCATGGCATTGTCAATTGCTTGACCGATCTGAGGTGTACGAGCTTTCTCTTTGATGACGGACCATCGAGCAGTCTTGGGTACAAAGAAAATGCACTTTTCTTCGTAGAAGTCGCGGTCTTCTTCGTAACCCTCACCTTCCTCAATGAGTTCTTGATAGCGCTCCTCAAAGCTGTCAGAAATGTATTTCAAAAAAATCAGTCCCAGGACAATGTCCTTATAGTCAGAAGGCTGAATATTGCCGCGCAATTTATCTGCCATCGCCCAAAGATCTTTTTCAATATTTAATGCCACAGACATAATGTTGATTTATTGATTTGAATGTTTATTGCTTTTGAAATGACGATACAAAGTTGAGCGAGATATTTCGAACTCGCGCGCCACTTTAGAGAGTGGAATTCCTTGCTGAATTTTTGATCGAGCTTTTTCGATGATTGAAGGGTCAGTTGGTTTTCTTCCTTTGTATGCACCGCGCTTTTTCGCTAATTCGATTCCTTCTCGCTGACGTTCGCGTATTAGGGAACGTTCAAACTCAGCAACAGCACCGAGCATTGACATCAACAATCTGGTCATTGCATGTTCGGTACCAGAAGCGTCTAACAAGATGTTCTCTTTTAGGAACTTGATGTTTATTCCCTTGGCGTGTAACTCTGTTGTTATCGACAACAAATCTGAAAGATTGCGTGCAAGTCGATCCATACTGCAGACAACGATCGTGTCGCCCTCACGAACGTAATCCAGCATTTGCTGAAACGCAGGTCGCTTGGTTGTTGCACCGCTGGCTTTATCTTCGAAAACCTTGTCTACGTTTTCATGCTTCAGTTGCTCAAGCTGTCGAGCAAGGTTTTGGTCGATGGAGCTAACGCGCACATAACCTACGATTTGTCCTTTCATGGTCAAGTCGTTCCTTTAGGATGGTCAAGATGCACTTATGTGTCAAAACTCTTTATTTATATCCTATTGACACACTTGAGGCAAGAAGTTTTGTATGACTGGTTAGAGTCTACTCTAATGAGACATGCACAGCGATGCTGACAAACGGGTATCCACCATTCTCTGACGACCTCCGCGTTGAGATTGAGAATTACGCGGTTTCTTGAAGATCAGCCGTGAGTCGCAAAGATCTCCAGTGTTGGGTTTCTGCTAACGCTCGATGTGTGCTCTTTGGACTCACAAGTATCGTGTGTACCTGTGAGTTTCCAGCAAACGTTGCTAGGCAGAAGCACGGCATTCCTGTATTTCAGGATCATCAATGGTGATGAAGGGCTAATGATCGCTTCCGGTTTCGTGCGCGTGAGCATGAAAAACTGTACGACCCCGCGCTTGTAAGTATTTGTAATCATCATTTTAGAAGGTCCAAAAGCATGGTGATTAGGGTAATATCCACCCCTCAAGCCTTTGGAACGAAATCCATAAGAAATCAACATCTAGGGGGGGGGTTAACCCTAATAATCCTCCCCCGGACAATGTCTCCTATATCTGGCCCTCGCTGTTGAGAATTGCGCGTGGGCCTTTTTGTTTTTTCTGAATTCAAATTGCTGCACGGCACGCACGTGATTCGTTCCTTCTCTCATTAACTGAAGGAGGATCTACTCATGCCGCTCTCACACTATTTGAGCCCCTTATCAGTGGCCGTCATCGCAGCATTGTCTGCTTCTAATTTGTACGCTGCTTCGTGTCCCGAAGGTACCGCCAATTGCAAAATCTACGATGGGGACGGAGAAGGATTGAATGGCTACGATTTTGGCTATTTCGACGGGGATTCGGTTAGCAAAAATCAAGTCATAGTTACAAGCGGGAATGGCCTGGTCGGTCGCATACGCGGAGCAGCGTCTGACGACAGTGCCCAAACAACACTTTCCGACAATGTTGTCATTGTCGATTTGAGTTCCACAGATGAACTGCGTGCAACATCAAAGTTTGCTCACGATGCTTATTACGGCGGCTTCATTGTTGGCGCATATGTGGGAAAAGAAGACACAACAACAAGCGAACGAAATTTGACCGACAATTCTGTTACGCTTAGTGGCGCTGTTGATTCTTCTTCTCCGGAAAATAAGCCTGTGATTAGTGGTGGACCGGTTTCTGGTGCTTTTGTAACGTATCTGCAAGAAGGAAGGAGCGGCTCGCAAACTTTGAATTTCAAGAATAATGGTGTAATTCTTGAAAACGTACGATACGAGTGTGACCATTCCGAGATCTATCCCGAGAACAATATTTCTGGAGCAATTATTGGGCTGGGTTTTGATGAAGGTACCATATCTGCGATTGAAAACTATGTTGATATAGCCAATTCATCTGTTGATGCCAATAATATTGTCGGCGCCCAGGTGGTGCCTTCTGTAGATCAAGCTGCTTCTGTAGATATACAAGCTACCAAGAATAGGGTTACGATCTCAAAATCTGAAGTTGTGATCAACGCGGCACAAAAGAATCAAGGATCGAGTGTTATTGGTGACATTTCCGCGCTCCAAATGTCTGCAGGTAATGCATCTTCAAATACAGTAGAAATTTCTGATTCAACTTTAACTTTTGAGCAGAATAGCGGCTCCTCAAATCTTGCTGCGGTCAGAAGGATCAACAACACTAGTGACGCAACATCAAGTGGTGATTCGACCTCCAACGGAGTCAAGCTTCGCAATACGAAGGTAACAGTCCAAGACCAAAATCCTGATGCCGATGAATTTAATTTACACGGGGCAGAAGTAGTCAATGGCAATGCAGAAAAAAATTATGTTGAGATCACAGGGAATAGTTCACTGAATTCTGAGGGAAACTTAAATATCCTGGCAGTTCAGTACAGAAAGGTTAATAAGTCAGATGATAGTGTTTCACATGCATTATCTGATAACTATGTATTAATTCAAGGCGCTGATGCGGAAAACAAAATTGATATTTCCGGGCGTATAACAAATATTGCGGCAGTATATGCTAGCGACAATTTTTGCTATGGATATGCGAATTTGAGCGGGAATACTGTTCAAATCGAAAATGCAAAGATTGAAGCTGCTGACAAAACATACGTTAGTGCCATTAACGGCGTTGAAAGTTCAGGCAATGGCGATGCTACAAACAATAAGGTAACCATTGCCAACTCTGAGATCAATGTCGACGATATTGCGGCAGCTGAGATCAGAAATAGCGCAGGGTCAGCAACAAACAATACCGTTCATATCGGTGAGGGAGTATTGTCGGCAGGTCGCGATCGCTTAGTCCTTCGAAATCTCTTTGGAGGACACGTTGGTAGTATTAGTATGTCGGCGGAAACTGAGTTTAATCAAGCTTTCAGCGGCAATACTCTTTCATTGGCTTCTCGTGTTGAGACTGGAGTTTTGCAAGGTTTTCAGCATTACCAGTTTCAATTTAGCTCTGATATTTTCAACACCTCTAGTGTGCCTTACGTCAAAGTTACAGGAGCTGATGGCGTATTACTTCACAAAGATGAAGACATCAATAAGAGCTCGACAGTCACGCTCTCTGGAGTAACAAACTTCCAAAAAGGTCAGGAAGTCGTCTTGATTGATTCTGTACATGGCTTTAAAGAGACAGATGGCACCCTATATCAAGAAGGCAGTTTAGATTGGCTGAAACGAGACTTTACTTCTACTTCTTTGGTGTCTCTGGTTCGAACGCAAACTACATTTGTTAGCGCAGAAGACTATCAGATTGGGATTGAAAATAACGAGGACGGCTGGGGGCAGTCTCTCGTTGTTGTGTGGGAAAAAGATCCTTCTAATCCCGACCAGCCTGAGCCTGGCACAGATCCTGACGAACCTGAAAAACCGGGTACCAAGCCAGATGATTCAGTCAACGACCAAACGGATACACTCGTTGAGTCATCGCTCTCAGCTTTGGCAACGGCTTTTGCCGCAGACGATCTCTTTGTTGATACGGTTCTGCGCTCACGTGACGGCAAGCGTGATGGCGTCTTTGCCGCAGCACGAGCCGGTAAGTACAGTTACGACACGAATACGCGTCTTGAAACCAACATCGTCTCCGGTTTGGTCGGCGTCTCGGCAAGCGTGGGAGAATCGAATGTAGGTGCATTCCTGGAAATGGGTCATGCTTCTTATGACTCGCGGCTGCATTCAGCGTTCGGTGATGTTCGCGGCCAAGGCTCTCACAACTATGCCGGCATCGGCATCTTCACTGACTATGCGCTTCCGGTTGAAGGCTGGAGACTGACCGCTTATGTCAAGGGCGGCTCTCTTAACAACGATTTCAGTGCACACATTTCTGGCGTTGATGCCGGGTATGACACCGACAGCGCTTATTGGGGGGCGCATCTCGGGACACACTACGACTTTGATGTCGCTAGTTTCCGTACTCGCCTGTTCTTGTCGTACTTCTACGATGGCCGCGAATCGGAAAGCTACAACATTGCTGGCACAGCAGATGTTGGCGGGGCTCACATCAAATATGACTCCTTGAACGCGCATCGTGTTCAGGCGGGTGGCATGTTTGAGTACAAGATGAGCGACACACTGCGTCCGTACCTGGGTCTCACGTTCGAGCAGATCATCAGTGCTGAAGCAGAAGGAACTGCCACGGATGCACTAGGCACGATGAAGCTTAATTCGAGTGATCTTGAAGGAAGCACGGGCATTCTTTCTGCCGGTTGGACCTACGTGAACGAGCCCGGTACGTTCTCGTGCGAATTTGGCCTCAACGGGTATGCCGGCACTCGTAATGGCGTGAGCGGGCAGATTCAGGGGACCTGGAAGTTCTAACCATCCGGATAGGAGACTCAGTCCGCACGGTGCATGCGTGCGGAGCTGGATTAATGCACGGATCGGTGCGACTGAGTCTCCTTTGGATTTCACCTGTCAAAGCATTTGGGGATCGTTCTCAGAAGAGAACCCCATTTTCTGTTATTGCATTTTTTCCTAAGGAGAATTAAATGAATCATTGTCTGTCACGCAAGCCTGTTGCCCTGTTAGTGGCCCCGCTCTTTATCAGTGTGTCGGCACCTGCTCTTGCTATTGATAATTACGATCAGGGCACCCAAGAAAATATTTCCAAAGTTGATCTTCAGAACATTGTTAATTCCATTACTTCAACCGGAAAAGGCGCGTGGTACAACGGTGCCGTAGCATCGGGATGGGGGGCTTCAGCTAATGTCAGCCACAATACGCTGAACGTGAACGATATCACTGTAACTGACTCGGCCCCTGCTGAAGTCAACTTCACCGGCGGACGTATACATAAGCCTCACGATAAAAAGGTCAACAATGGACAAAGTGGAACAATCACTGCAAAAAAAGGCTTTCTAAACAACGTAGCCAACAATAATACGGTTAACTTTAATTCCGTTACGAGCAACTCCGGCAGTAAACTGGTTCGAGTAACCGGCGGTTTTATTTTGGTAAGCGATGTATACCCTTCGAAAGATACCAAGACGGGCGAAGCCAACTTTAATACTGTCACGATGAGTGGTTCTCATCTGGAAAATGCCGAGGTTTTGGGAGCGGATATTCAAACTGATGTCTACAATACAACAGATTACTGGTGGGATCTCAAGGCTTCTGCCACAGCCAACGAAAACAGTGTCGAAATCAAAGAATCGGTATTTGGGACTGCCTTTATTGCTGGCGCATCCACGGAAGTAGAAACTGCGACTGTCAACAAAAACAGTGTGCTGTTGGATGGCGTGACAATCAAAAACGGTCTCACAAGCTTTATTGTCGGCGGTAATGCCAACAATGGCGAGGCCTCCGGAAATACCGTCGAAATCAAGAACTCCCAATTTGCCAACAATGTGACGATCTATGGCGGAAAGGGCGAAACGACAACGAACAATCATGTCATCATCGGTGAAAATGTGACCTCTTTGGACGGGGGACGTCTCTTCTTGCAGACTCTTTACGGTGGTTGGAACGGACAGTTTTCAAACATTCCGGTTGACACCGGAAACAAGCTGACTTTGGCCAGCACCGTACATACTCGGGACTTGGCGGGTTTCCAGCACTACGAGTTTTTGGTCAGCAAAGAATTGCTTGAAAATAACACCGCCATGCTGCAGGTGGCCGGAAACATGTGGAGCCCCGTGCAATTCAAACTTTCCGGAGAAAACCATACGACCATTGCCATCGCAGGCACAGATGTCTCCTTCAAAATCGGAGACAGCTATACGCTGATTCAGAGCGCAAATGGTTTTACCGATGAAAACGGTACGAAGATCACCGCTGACACTGAGCTTTCCGGTATCAAGAGCGATATGACGCTCACCACCTATTCTTCTTTGGTTCGCACGCACACCGATACGTTGCTCGCCGAAGAGTATGAATTGGTAGTCAGTGAAGACGGCGAATCGCTTTCCATGAATGTTGTGGACGAAATTAACAATGGCCCCGGCGTAACTGAGATCAATCCCGAAACGGATGCATTGATGGAATCGTCATTGTCGACCATGACCACGCATTTCGCGGCCGACGACCTCTTTGTCGATGCCGTCTTAAGAAGCCGCGACGGCAAACGTGACGGTCTCTTTACTGCTGCCCGCGGCGGCAAGTGGAGCTACGACACGCGCACCCGCATCGAGAGCAACATCGTCTCGGGCCTTCTGGGTTACGGTGCCAAATTGTCCAACGACCTCACGATGGGCGCCTTCATTGAAATGGGCCATGGCAGTTATGACACC
>OGFJ01001762.1_pt1 | contig 13105 bp, 7 predicted proteins | sample 1570861 | NCBI WGS metagenome assembly OGFJ01 (sample SAMEA2582060, study PRJEB24529) | metagenome | biome: Human gut stool | place: China | collected 2011
CTTCGCCGTAGGTCAGCTGTTCCATCACCTTGTTCAGCTCCCGGAACTGCCGCCGTGCGTTGAAGATGTCATCCTTCATCCGGAAGAGGATGTCCTTGCGGAAGCGGTCCTTGCAGTCGCGCTGTGCCTGCTCGAGGCGGGCGGCGTACCGCTCCAGATCGATGCGCACGAGGCTCTCGTGCTGGGCGCGGTACTGCTCGATGCCCGTAAGGCCCAGCGGATGATCGCAGACGTAGCGGGTGTTGTACTCTTTCTGGGCAGGCTCGAGGGTGCCGGTGAGGTAGACGGCCAGTGCGTCGTCCAGCCGGGCCTGTGCCTTTTCAGCGGACTGGGCCGCATAGCGCGGACCTTTGTCCTTGCTCAGGGCCGCGAAGCGCTCCCGTGCCAGCGGCTCCAAAAGCGGGTACTGCCCGAAGAACCGGTCAGCGGCGTCCTTTGCCTGCCTGGCGGTCTCTTCTGCCTTGGTCTGCTCAGCCTCGCAGGAGGCCAGCTGCTTTTCGCAGACACGGATGTCGCCGCCGGCTGTCTCCACAGCGGCGCGGGCGGCGTCCCACGCGGCCTCGCGGGCCTCGTCCTCTTTGTAAAGCTGCTGCAGCATCGGGTTCTCGCGGCACTCGGTCAGCTTCTGCTCCTGTGCGGTGCAGTCGGCGCGGGCCGCTTCCAGCGCGGCGCGGGCGTCCCACAGCGCGGCCAGCTCATCCATGACGCTGCTGTGCAGCACATCCTGATAGCTGTCCCGTGCGGCTTTGAGGGCGGCGGCAGACTGCGCCGCTTCCTTGCTGCGGGCGGTCAGCTCATCCAGAGCTTTCGTCAGCGCTTCGGCCCGGGCGCGGCGGGCGTCAAGGCCGATATACCGCTGGGGTGTGCGGAGACGCTCGAGGCGGAAGGGGTGGTGGCGCAGCAGGTCGCGGGTAGTGCTGTCGGGATAGTTTTCCAGTGTGTCGGGGGTGTTACAGCAGACGATGCGCCGCAGGATGGTGTCGGCATACTGTGCGGCCAGCGGGTTCTCGCTTCGGACCTGCGCGGCGAGGCTGTCGGCAGGGGCGGCGTCGGCCTTGCGGTTGGCCGTGCGGATGCTGGGGGTGTCCAGCAGGCTGATGGGGCCGACCTTGTCCCGCAGGGCCACAAAGGCGCTCTTGGCGGCGGCGTAGTGGGCAGGCGGCACGAGGATGTCGAACCGGCGGTCGCCGAGGCAGGCTTCCACGCAGTCCTGCCAGCTCTCGTCCTCGACGCTCAGCAGTTCGCAGAAGATCTTTGCGTCCGGCGTCATGCCGCGGCTCTTGAGCTCAGCGTTCACGGCGTCCCGCACTCTGGTGGCGGCGTCGCCGTGGGGGTAGACCCACCGGCCTCCCGAGACGGAGGCCAGCTCCGCCTGCTTTTCCTGTACCTCAGCAGTGAGGGCGTCGGCGCTCTGCCGTGCGGCGAAATACTGCTCTTCCAGCGGCTTTTCCAGCCCGGCGAGGGCGCTTTGGAGCTGGGGCAGGGTCTCCGCTGTCAGCGAGGCAGGCCAGAGCGTTTTCTCCACGGTAAAGCCGCTGCGCTGCAAGCTCTGCAAGAGGCTCTGTACTTTGCCTGCAGCAGCTTCGCTTCTGGAAGCGTCCCGGCTGGCCTTGTCCAGTGCGGTCTTTTTGCGGGCCAGCTCTTCACTCAGGGCGTCCAGCGCCCGGCCCTCGCCGCTGGCGGCGGCACTGTGGGCCGAGAGGTAGGCCCGACGGGCCTCGGCCTCGGCGTCTTTTGCGGCGGCGTAGCGGGCTGTCAGCTCTTCGTGCTGGCGCTTTCCGGCGGCAAGATGCTCCTGCCAGGTGTTCGTCCCGGCGGCGGCTTCCTCAGCACGGGCCAGCAGGGCAGTGCCTCGGTTGACGAGGGCTTCCGTTTCCTTCTGGGCAGCTTCGCGGCCATAGTCCACGATTTGTTCCAGCGCGGCGGCGCGGGTCTGGGCCTCGGCCAGCACGGCGTGGAGATTTTCCAGCTCCACCCGGTCGCCCTGCAAAGCTTCCAGATCAAGCTCGGGCTGAGGCAGGATGTACTGATACAAAAACTCCCGGAAGTTGGGGATCTCGTCCATGCTGGTACCCATCTGGAAGACTTCGTTGAACTTCTTGCCCAGCGGGCTTGCGGCGCGGCCGATGCCCAGCGCCCGGCAGATGCGGTCGCGGGCTTCGCCGGGGCTGCGGGTGTAGGAGAGACGGCCCACAGCGGGCTTGAAGTTCTCTTTCGAGCTGGGCGCGCCGGTGCGGGGGTCGATGAAGGGCAGCTGCTCGAGGGTGCAGCCGTTCTCGGAGATATACCAGGTCTGGTCGCCGGGATGGAGCTCCTGCATGGGGCCTTCCGACTCGACCCGGACGGCGATGACGAAATTGGTGCGATCGACGCTGTCCCAGAACTCCGCACCGATGTAGGCCACGGTGCGGCCCGGGCGGCGGTAGGCGTTCTCGCCGCGCTGCTTGGCGTGGACAGAGCCTTGCAGGGTGCGGCCACTCTTTTTGTTGCCGAGAGCGTTGAAGTTGCGGTTGGTGGTCAGGCAGTAGCGGATGGCGTCGAGGATGGTGGTCTTGCCCACGGCGTTGACGCCGATCATGTAGGTCAGCCGGGCGCAGTCGAAGGTGACGTTCTCAAAGTTGTGCCAGTTGATGAGCTTCAGGCGTTTCAGCTCTATCATTCTTCCACCTCCACGGCAGCGGTGCCGTCCTCCGGCCGCTCATAAAGCGAAAGCTCACTGCGGGTGCGGGTCACCTCGGCGGCAGCGTCCGCAAGGTCGGAATCCGGCAGAGCAAGCAATACAGTGGGAAATACTTCGATGCGGCTATCCAGCCCGGAAAGCCGCCCCACCGGCCGGGCCAGATTGTACCGGCGCAGGGTGCGCAGCAGCTTTTCCAGCGTGGGCTGGTCGAGACGGCGAGGCAGGTTCATCTTTTGCAATTCGGCCTGTACCTCTTCCACCGTCACCAGAACCTGGTCGGCGCTGGCCGAGAGGCTCTCCCGCTTTTGGAGGTAGAGCAGGCGCAGGACTAAGAGCAGGATGCTCTCATACTTCAGAAGCCGAGCCTGACTGCCCTCATGCTCGTTGACGAGGGCCGCCGCCTGCAGCGGGGCGGGGTAGAGCACCACCGAGTAGCCCAGCGGCGCAAACACGGCCCGCACCTCGTTGAGGTGGTCCTGAACATAAAGATATTTGGCGCGCTGGTCCTCCACGCCGCCCAGCACAAAGCAGTGGTTGAGCAGATAATTTGCGCACTCTTCCAGCATTTTATTCGTTTCGGTCATCTTCGGCGTCCTCCTTGCGGGGTGTCAGAGTAAATTCTTCAAACCGGAAGCCGCCCCGCGTGGCCCACTCGCCGGTGAGCTGGATGTCATAACAGCGGTGCGGCGACTGGGAGTAGGTGTGCAGTCCGATGATGCGTGCGAAGTCGTTCGGGTATTCGTCGGCGAGGGTGGACGCCGAGACAGAAGGCCGTGCGGCCAGCGCCTGCCGGGCGAGGATGTCCACGTTCTCCTCGGTGACGGCCATCCGGGCGTAGTCCAGCAAGAGCTTCTGCTCCCGGCGGAGCTGCGCTTCGTCCAGCTGTCCGGCCTGCACCGGGGCCAGCGGCGCGTCGGTGCGGGGTGCGGCCGGAGGATAGAGTGGCTTTTCGCCGAAGACCTGCACCGGCCAGAGCTTGAGCCGCGCGGCCAGCGGGCCGTCGTCCGGCTCAAAAAGCTGGTCGGGCGTTTTGATGTTCTCGGCGTACCGCCGCAGCAGGGCGGTGACGCTGCCCTGGGCCGAGCGGTCGCTCAGCAGCAGGAACTGCGCCCGCTGAACGGCCCGCTTGCGGTAGCGGACGTGGCTGGCGTCGATCTCCCGGATGAGGGTGCTCATCTCTTCGAGGGCGTCCCGCTGTTTCTGGATGAGGGCGCGGACGGCGGGAGCGGCCTCGCTTGGGGCGCAGCGCTCCACCCGGGCGTAATCCAGCGCCAGCTGGGGCAGGTAGTTCGTCTCGCAGTCGTCCAGTCCCTCTTCGAGGAAGGCGCGGTAGTTGAACAGGTTGTCGCTGGTCTTGAAGCGGTGGTAGGCGGCCGCCACCACCTTTTCTTCGTACTGGTCGAAAAGCTCCAGGACTTCCTGCGGGGTGCGGTTGCGGGTGAGGCGGTCGATGTAGTGACCGATGGAGGCATTGAGGGCGCGGAGGGACTTGTTCAGCGCCTCAAGGTCGCCGGCTACCTCCCGCAGGACGTTCTCGTAGGGGCTCTTCTCTTGGCCCACGTTCTGCAAAAGCTGCCACGCCTTGTAGAGCTTGCCGGTGTAGGTGACGACCCGGGGGTTCAGGATCTCTTCCAGCGCCTCGAGAAGCGGCGTCACCTCCGGCACAAAGGCCAGCGCAGGCTCTTCTTCGTAGCTGCCGGGCTGTTCGGCCAGCCAGCCGGTGCGCCGCAGCCGCAGCAGAAAGCCCAGCGCCAGCGTGTGGGGGTCGCGGGTGGGCTGCTCGGCCTCATCGCCCGCGTCGTCGGCGTCCAGCGCCAGAGGCTTTGCCAGCGCGGCGAAATAGTCCTCGGCCCGGGATACGGCCTCGGCCCGCAGGATGCTGTAATCTGCCGTGTGGCGGCACTCCTCCCACAGCAAGAGCAGCAGCTCTGCATAAAATGCCCGGTTCGGCCCCGCCAGCGGCCGGAACAGCCGCGGGCTGACCAGTTCAAACAACTGCATCCGTATGCCCCTTTCAATCGGTAAATATCGACTTCTATTGTACCACAGATGGCATGGTTTTGCACCCTGCCGGGAAATAAAAACACAGGCCGGCAAAGCGGTATAAAACCCCTTTGCCGGCCCGTGCGGCGCTCCCTTATTCCCAAGCCGAGCGGCAGACCTGCGGAAAGGCTTGACAATGATTGACTCGATGATAGCACAACCTTGGTGCTCTGTCAACCGGAACGTGAAAAAAAGTAAGATGTGCGGAAGGATTTCTCCAATCTTTTCCTGAAATTACACACATTTTCCACGAATTTGTGATAGCCTTATTTTTAGAAGAACTCCCCGACAATGTACTCGTTCGTAATACAAGGCGGAACTACTCCTGATAGATGCACAACAGCCCCCCGGAATGCAGGACTCCGGGGGGCTTCGTGTTTATAAGAGGCGTTTACCAGCAGCCGCGCACCCGGAAATCCCGTTCCCATGGGTCGGGGGCGAGGTCGCGCTGGCGGAGCGAGGTGATCTGGATATAATCGCTGCGCTGGATGAGGGCGAACAGCCTGAGGAAGAGGGCCGGGTCGCCCTGCACCTTCAGCGTGACCGAGCCGTCGTCCTCGTTCTCCACCCAGCCGGTGAGGCCGAGGCTCTGGGCGGCGTACCGGGCGCGGTAGCGGAAGCCCACGCCCTGCACCTGCCCTTCGATGGAGTATCGCCGCCGGACGGTGCCCTCGGGCAGGGCGGGGGGCTGGCGGTCCTTTTCATTCAGAAAATCAAACATAAACGGCTTACAGCTCCTGATAGGCGCTCATCAGGGCGGGGATGAACTGCTTTTTGCGGCTGACGACGCCGGGCAGCACCCAGCTGCCATCTTCCTCCGGCTCCTTCTCGAAGCCGCTGCGCAGCATCTCGTCGGCATGACGGCCGGTGCAGATGACGACGCTCTCTTCCTTCGGCACATCGGTCAGCAGCATATAAAGGTCCTCCACATTCTGCTTGCCGCAGGCTTCGGGCAGATAGGGGGTGAGCAGCTGCTGGGCCGCTTTCAGGTTCTTGCGGGTCATATAGCTGCCCTGCGCCACGCCGAAGCGGACGTCGCCGCACATGAACACCTTGAAATCCTGCAGGAAGACTTCCTCAGGGGTCTTGCCGTCCAGCTTCTCGCCGGCCTCGAACATCTCGGAGGCAAAGGCGTCGATCTCGACGCCCGCGATCTTGGCGAGGCGGTTGGCGGTGGAGACATCGACGGGAGTGCAGGTGGGGCTGCGGAAGACCAGCGTATCCGAGAGGATGGCCGCCAGCAGCAGACCGGCGATCTGAGGCCGTATCTCGACGCCGTTCTCATCATACATCTGGGTGATGATGGTGGCGGTGCAGCCTACAGGCTGGTTGCGGAAATAGACCGGGCCGCTGGTCTCGAGGCTGCCGATGCGGTGGTGGTCGATGATCTCCAGAATCTCAGCCTGGTCGAAGCCCTCCACGGCCTGGGTGGCCTCGTTGTGGTCCACCAGGATGATGCGGCGCTTGCGCAGGGCGATGATGTTGCGGCGGCTGACCATGCCGCAGTACTTGCCGTCCTCGTCGAGGATGGGGAAGTAGCGGTGGCGCACCTTGGCCATCACGCGGGTGACGTCGGCCACCGGGGTCACGAGGGTGAATTTCATGATGTCGTCGCGGGTCATATAGTAGGAGATGGGGGCGCACTGGCTCATGAGCTTGCCGGCGGCGTAGGTGTCGCAGGGGGCGGTCATGATGGCGACGCCGGTCTCCTCGGCGATGCGCTGGATGGTGCGGCCCACCTTGGCGCCGTTGCAGATGATGAGGAGGGATGCTTCCTTCTCGATGGCGCACAGCTGGCTCTCATAGCGGTTGGTCAGGATGACGATGTCGCCCTTTTCGACGTTGTTTTCCAGCATCTCAGGGGTGGCAGTGCCGATTTTGATATGACCGGTGGTGCAGACGGCGTTCTCGTTGCCGACGACCATGGTGCCGCCGAGGGTCTCGAGGATATTCTTATAGGTGGTGCGGCTGGTGGCAAGCACACCGGTGTCGAACACGTCCATGTTGGCCGTGGCGATGTCCTTCACGGTGATGATGCCTTCCAGCTCGTCGTCGGCGCTCGTGATGGGCAGGGTGTCGATCTGCTGGTCGCGCATGATCTCCCATGCCTTGCGCAGACTGGTGGAGCCGGGGATGCCGGGCATCTCGCGGTAGTCCACATCACGGATCTTCGGGTTGACATCGGTACACATCCGGGGCGGCGCGACGCCGAACCGCTTGAGCACGAATTCCGTCTCCTGGTTCATCCGTCCGGCCCGGCGGGCCTCGCAGACGAGGGAGCTTGTCTTATTTTTCAGCTCTGCGTACGCAATGGCAGAGCAGATAGAGTCGGTGTCCGGATTGCGATGTCCGATGACCACGACTTTATGAGCAGTCTTTGGCATAGATTCCTTCCCCCCTTGTGGGTCTTGGGTTGTCCTTCTTATCATGATACCGGAGCGCCGTTTTGTCCGCGTCCCTGCACGGCGCAGAAAAGGGAAGCCCTCTGGTAACTTTCATTGTAACACAAGATGGAATGGGGGTAAAGTAGCGCAGAGGGGCAGGATCCTTAAAATTTTGAGAGATTCTTGTATACATCTTCTTGCCTTTTTGGGAAAGGCGCTGTATCATAGGGGTAAGTCTGTATACTTTAAGAAAGCCCCTTCGGGGGCGGCGCGGAGGAGCGAATGACGAGCACAAAATTTGAAACGAAGCCTTTGTTTACCCGCCGACAGCTGACGGCCCTGCTGCTGCCGCTCATTGCGGAGCAGGCCCTGAGCGTGACCATCGGCCTGGCCGATACCCTCATGGTGTCGTCGGTAGGCGAGGCGGCGGTGTCGGGCGTGAGCCTTGTGGACACCTTCAACACCCTGATGATACAGATCATGACAGCGCTGGCCACCGGCGGCGCGGTGGTCGCCAGCCAGTACATCGGCCATCGGGAGGAGAAGAGCGCCCGGGCTGCCGCTGCACAGATCATGTTCATCATGTCCAGCTTCAGCATTCTTGTGGCAGCGGTGGTCGTGGTGGGGCGCCACGCCATCCTGCGGGGCATTTTCGGCTCCATCGACGCCGATGTGATGAAGTACGCCGAGACGTATTTCCTGCTGTCGGCCCTGAGCTACCCTTTCATCGGCCTGTATAACGCAGGCGCGGCCCTCTTCCGGGCGCAGGGCAACAGCAAGATCAGCATGATGTCCAGCCTTGTGATGAATGTCGTCAACATCGGCGGCAATGCCATCCTCATCTTTGGCTTCAAGATGGGCGTTATGGGCGCGGCGTTGGCCAGCCTCGTCTCCCGCGCGGTGGCCTGCTGTGCCGTCCTCTTCCTGCTCCAGAAGCCGGATTGTATGCTCCGCGTCACCGGCCTGTCGGCCATGAAGCCGGACGGAAAGCTCATCCGGCGCATCCTGCGGGTGGGCATCCCGGCGGGCATCGAGAACGGGATGTTCCAAATCGGCAAACTGTCGGTGGCCAGCCTCACCAGCACCCTCGGCACCGCCGCCATCGCGGCCAATGCCGTGGCCAACACCACCAGCACCTTCCTGAACATCCCGGCCAGCGCCGTCGGCATGGCGGTGCTCACGGTGGTGGGCCAGTGCCTCGGTGCAGGCGAGAAAGAGCAGGCTGTCTGGTATGCCCGCCGCCTGCTGCTGGTGGCCTACTGCGGTGCCTGGGTCATGAACCTGTCGGCCTTCTTCTTCGCCGACGGCTGGGCGCTGTCCTGGTTCAGCCTCTCGCCGGAGGCTTCGGCCATGGCGCTGGAGGTCATGATGTGGTTCAACATCGTCTCCCTCTTCTTCTGGCCCTCCAGCTTCACCCTGCCCAACATTCTCCGCGCCGCCGGCGACGCCAGCTTCACCATGACCGTCAGCATCGTGTCCATGTGGGTGTTCCGCGTGGGCTTCTGCTACCTGTGGGTCCTGAAGATGGGCGGCGGACTGCTCAGCATCTGGATGGGGATGTATCTCGACTGGGCGTTCCGCTCCATCTGCTTTACGGTGCGTTTTGTCCGGGGAAAATGGCTCGAGCAGAAGGTAATCTGAAACTGCCTCTTGCTTTTTTCGGCTCAGAGTGGCAGAATGAGAAAAAGAAATGGAAGAAGGGGATTCTCTATGCTGTTTCATCCTGCACAACTGGGCCTCGCCCATCTGGACAAAGCAACGCTGGAAGCCGATAAGAAAGCCTGCAAAAAGATCGGCCCCTGCGGCGTGGGCAAAAAGGCCCTCTACCTCAACAGCTTCTACATCGACCGCCGGTATTATCTGCCCTATGGCAGCATCAGCCGTGTGTTCAAGCGGGTGGCCATGAGTCAGGGAGGCTTCTCCGGTAAGGGCATGTTTGCCTCGATGGCTTACCTCGTGGTGGAGTACGACGGCGGCAAGCAGAAGCAGTGCAACTTCAAGGACGAGCGGGACGTGGATGCCCTGCTGGAAGTTCTGGCGAAAGAACAGCCCAACATCCCGCGTCTGAGCGCCGCAGGCGAGGCGGAAATTGCCCGCCAGAAGGCCGAGAAAGCCGCCCGGAGGCTGCCCCAGCTCTCGAAAGAGGCAGAGCAGAGCGTGGGCCAGCTCAAGCGCGCATCGGACTACCTCGCCAGGAAACCGGAGCTTGCCAAAGAGCTCAGCGCTGCCGAGCGCCGCAAGCGCGCCCAGCTGCAGAGCAAGCCGGTGTATAAATATGTGGCGCTCATCATCAGTCTGTTCGGCGTGGTGTCTGCGGCCTATGGCATCCAGAGCATCATCAACCACACCGGAAACTACGGTATCTACTTTGCGCTGTTCGGCTTTGCGGCCATCTTCCTTTTCTCCAGCTACAACATGATGCCTACGGCCCACAACAACCATAATGCTATCATGAAGCGTGCCGACAGGGCCGAAGCGGCCATGGCCGAGTACATCAAAGCCTATCCCGGCGGGAACTTCCCGGTGCCGGACATCTACGCTCACCCTGTGGTGCTCAAGCAGATGACCGATGCTCTTCAGGAGGGCCGGGCCGTCACCCTGCCCGAAGCCCTCGAGGCTGTGAAGAACCGCCTCAAAGAGGTCAACGCCGACGTTCAGGTGGAGCAGGAAGAGTACGACGAGATCGTCCAGATCAAGGCTATGTTCCTCAACCACGATTATCAGTAACGAAATAAAGAAATGCCATCGCCGCGAGGCGATGGCATTTTTGTGTCTTATCAGACTTCTGCGGGCTGGGGCTGAGTGAATATCTTCATGCTGTCCTTGTAGGCGTGGATGAAGTAGACGATCTCTGCGATGGCGGTCAGCGTCCAGGAGCAGGGGTAGAGCAGGTAGAGCGAGGGGATGGTATGGAAGTGGGCGAAGATGGTGTAGACCCAGATGACCCGGAACACGCAGGAGCCGAGAACGACGATGATGGTCGGCACTACTGTCTTGCCTAGGCCGCGGGAGGCCGCGATGGTGCAGTCCATGAAGGCCGAGATGCAGTAGGCAAAGCCCATGACGCCCACACGCTTCATGCCGGCGTCGATGACGACGCCCTCGGTGGTGAAGAGGGCGAGGAACTGTCGCCCGAAGATGAACAGCGAACCGCCCAGCACGAGGCCGACGCCGAAGGAATAGGCGAGGGCGATGAAGTAGCTCTTCTTCACGCGGTCAGGCTTGCCCGCGCCGTAGTTCTGACTCATGAAGCTGGCGCAGGCCATATAGAACGCGGCCATTGCGTCGTATATCATGTTGTCGGCGTTGGCGGCGGCGGAGTTGCCCTTGACCATGAGGGAGTCAAAGGAGTTGACACCGGCCTGAATGAAGAGGTTTGCAATGGCGAAGACGGCGTTCTGGAATCCGGCGGGCAGGCCAAGCGCGAGGATGCGCTGGGTGGTGGCAGGGTCGAGGGCGACCTTGTGGAAGTCCAGGGCGTAGCAGTCCTGCACGCGGGTCAGCGCCCGCAGAACGAGGAAGGCCGAGACGCACTGGGAAATGGCACTTGCCAGCGCGACGCCCATCACGTCCAGATGGCAGACGATGACGAAGAAGAGGTTGAGCAGGATGTTCAGCGCGCCCGCGATGCACAGGTAGTACAGCGGCTTTTTCGTCTCGCCAATGGCGCTGAAGATGGCGTTGCCGTAGTTATAAAGAGCCAGCGCCGGCATACCGAGGAAGTACACCCGCAGGTAGAGCACGGCGCCGGGGTAGAGGTCTTCTTTGGTGTTGAGCAGATGGAGCAGGGCCGGTGAACCCAGCAGGCCGATGAGCAGGAGCAGTACGCCCGCTGCCAGACTGACCAGCAGAGCCGAGTGGACGGTCTTCTCCACATCGTCGGCATGGCGCGCACCGTAGAACCGGGCCACCAGCACGTTGATACCGTTGCTCAGGCCGATGAGGAAACCGGTGAACAGGGTGACGAAGATGCTGGTGGAGCCTACCGAGCCGAGAGCCGTGGAGCCTGCGAACCGGCCCACCACAGCCACGTCCGACATATTAAAGAGCACCTGCAGCAGATTGGACAGGACCAGCGGCAGGCTGACCAGGAAGATCTGTTTGGCCAGAGGCCCTTCGGTCAGAGACTTTGCGGATGAACTCATAGTTTCTTTTTTCCTTTTCTTATCCCAAAACAGTACCCGCGCACACCGGGGCACAAGCTCTATTATAAAGGAGTTTTACTTTTTTGCAATATGATTTGAGGCTTCTTGGCTTCTGAAAACGAACTCTACCGGCTGGCAGAAAACGGCGTCTGCAATAAAGAAAGGCCCATACACATTGTGTATGGGCCTTTCTTGGTGCAGTAAAGCAATCCAAATCCGAACCATTTCCCTCGGATGCAACTTCTGTCGCTTCTCCAAAGGTGACGGTCTGTGTTCCTTCTTTATAGTTGAAGGTTATCAAAACCTTATCGTCATACAGGTAAATCGCATTGATGAAGGTATCCACCAGTGCCTGCCGCTGGTCTTTCAGGCTCATGTCCAGCTTGCGAAACCGCAGCAGCCAGAACCGGATGAACTCCTCCGTGACCTTGGGCTTTGCCAGCTTTTCTTCCGCAATGCGGGCTTCAAGTTCACGCTTGGTTTCTTCCAGCTGCTCCAGCCGCTCCTTGGTGGAGCTGGTCAGGATACCGGCCTGAATCGCATTGAGCATATTCTGGATACCAGATTCCGCATCCCGAAGCTGCTTCTCGTAGAGGGGAATGTTGGTATTTTCCTTATTTTGCAGTTCCATCACCTTGGCAATGATGGATTCCATAGCGGCATCGTCTTTCACAAGCTGCATGGTCTGGTTGACCACCAAATCTTCCAGCCACTGCTTACGGACAGTCTTTTTCTTGCAGCCCTTGTGTTTTTTGGCGGTAGCACATTTATAGTAGCGGTGGACTTCTCCTGTCCGGCTCGTGCCGCTTTCGCCAAACATCAACGCCCCACAGTAGCCGCAGAACAGCTTGGTGGTGAGCAGGTAGTCGTCCTCTGCTTTTCTCCGGGCAGGGGCTTTCTTGTTTTTGGCGATCTTCTCCTGCACATCCTCAAACAGTTCCAGCGGCACGATGGGCGGAATCGCATCTGGCACGACCACATCCCGGAATTTCAGTTCTCCGATGTAACGCCGATTCTTGAGCATATGTTCGACACTGTTATAAGTAAACACACCGCCCACCGGGTTCTTGATGCCGTTTTCGTTCAGCCAATCACGGATCTCCTTCATGGTGGAGCCTTCATTGTACTTCTTGAACGATTCCAGAACAAAAGGCGAGGTGAGAGGGTCGATGTGGAACTTCCGCTCGGAATCCAGCGTGTAGCCAAAAGTTCCACGACCACCGTTGCAGCGGCCTTTCAGGATGTTCTCGGTCTGTCCACGAACTACCTTTTCGGCAAGGTCTGCCGAATAATACTCGGCATAGCCTTCCAGCACCGATTCCAGAATGATGCCCTCCGGCCCCTCGGAGATGATCTCGGTAGCAGACATGAGCTTGACACCGTTTTTCTTCAGTTGGGTCTTGTACCGGGCACTGTCGTAGCGATTCCGGGCAAAGCGGTCAAGTTTCCAGACCAGCACGATGTCAAACAGCTTTTTGTCGCTGTCCTTGATCATCTGCTGGAACTCCGGGCGGTTGTCCGTCTTGGCAGAGATGGCACGGTCAATGTAGTGCTTGACCACCGTAATGCCATTCTTTTCGGCATAGGCCGTACATTCACGAATCTGGCCTTCAATGGATTCTTCACGCTGGTTGTCGCTGGAATAGCGGGCGTATATCACGGCAGTCATGGCAGGCACCTCCATTTTATACGTCATTGAACGGTAATACGTTCATTAAAGCAATGTTTCGTATAATGTATATACCACGGTTTTGCCCTGATTGCAAGCCCAATGATTTATTTTCATGATTCCAACAGACAAATTGTCTTAAGATTATATTCCGAGCAAAATGTGAAGTCCAAGCCCGGCCACG
>OGFJ01001764.1_pt1 | contig 13085 bp, 10 predicted proteins | sample 1570861 | NCBI WGS metagenome assembly OGFJ01 (sample SAMEA2582060, study PRJEB24529) | metagenome | biome: Human gut stool | place: China | collected 2011
AACACAGCAGTAATCTGGTTCCGTAAACCGGCAATATTTTCCGAATGAACGATTAATGTATATAATGTCTTATCCATAAGCTTACTCTTTTAACATTCTAACAACATCTGGTTTACCGAACTTCCCGGAGGTGTCATCGGCAACACATTACCTTCCTCTATCACACAAGCTTCCAAAAGGAACGGACCTTCGGTGGTCAGCATTTCATGGATGGCATCCTGCAACTCTTCCCGCTTCATCACACGCCGGGAAGGAATCTCGTAGGCTTCGGCTATTTTCATGTAATCCGGATTCAACATCGGTGTAAACGAGTAGCGGCGGCCGAAGAACATCGCCTGCCACTGACGAACATTGCCCAGATAATTATTGTTCAGCAAAATAATCTTTACCGGAGCTTTCTGTTCCATAATGGTCCCCAGTTCCTGAAGATTCATCTGCAATCCTCCGTCACCCATAAACACGCACACAGTGCGGTCAGGACGACCGAAAGTGGCACCGATTGCAGCAGGCAGACCGAACCCCATGGTTCCCAATCCACCGGAAGTAACAATACTACGATTCTTGCTATACTTAAAGTAACGTGCCGCCATCATCTGGTTTTGTCCTACATCGGTCACCAAAATAGCTTCGTGATGCGAAGCCTCGCTCACAGCACGAACCACCTCGCCCATATTCAGCGCACCTTCACAAGGATGAATCTCCTTCCTGATTACCTGTTCATATTCCGTCTTTTCATATTCGGCAAAGCTATCAATCCATTCGGTATGTTCATTTTCGCCGATAAGTTGCGTCAATATGGCAAGTGTCTGCTTGCAATTACCCAAGACAGGCACATCCACCTTTACATTCTTATCTATTTCCGATGAATCGATATCCAGATGAATGATCTTTGCTTGTCGGGCATATGTATCAAGTTTGCCGGTCACACGGTCATCAAAACGCATTCCCACGGCTATCAACACATCACATTCATTGGTCTTGACATTCGGACCGAGATTACCGTGCATACCCAGCATACCTTTATTGAGCCTGTGGTCGGTAGGCAAAGCAGAAAGTCCCAGCAAAGTGCATCCGCAAGGCATATCGGCTTTCTCGACAAAGGCACGCAATTCATCTTGTGCATTACCAAGCTCCACTCCCTGACCGACCAAAACCAATGGTTTACGAGCACCGTTTATCAGTTCGGCAGCTTCCTGAAGACACCCTTTATCCGGGTTGGGCTCAGGATCATAACTACGGATAAAATCAAGCCTCATCGGTTCATAGTCCACCATTTCTACCTGAGCATTCTTGGCAAAGTCCAGAACAACAGGACCGGGACGTCCGCTTCTGGCAATATAAAAAGCGCGTGCCACTGCCCAAGCCACATCCTCCGCCCGACGAATCTGATAGCTCCATTTGGAGATAGGTTGAGTGATACCCACCAAATCAACCTCCTGAAACGCATCTGTTCCCAAGAACGAAGCCCCCACCTGTCCGGCAATCACCACAATAGGCGTACTGTCAATCATGGCATCAGCAATGCCGGTGATAGTATTCGTGGCACCGGGACCGCTGGTAACCAGACAGACTCCCACTTCACCCGACACGCGGGCAAAACCTTGTGCCGCATGAGCAGCTCCTTGTTCGTGACGAACCAATATATGATTTAATGTATCTCGATGATGATATAAAGCATCAAAAGTAGGCATGATGGAGCCTCCCGGATATCCGAAAAGAGTCTTTACTCCCTGATACTCCAAGGAACGCATCAAGGCCTCTGCTCCTGTTATTTGTTCTTTTGCCATATAATATCTATTCTTTTTTATTAGTCAATGATTCTCACACCGCCCTTGTCTGCCGAACTCACCATGGCAGCATAGGCTTTCAGACTCTTCGGTACATAGCGGTTGCGGGTCACCGGAGTCACGGGACGCGCCGCAAGCTCTTCATCACTCAGTTTCACATTGATACTGCGGTTCGGAATATCGATTTCGATAATATCGCCATCCACTATCTTTCCGATGTTGCCGCCTGCGGCAGCTTCAGGAGAAATATGTCCGATACTCAATCCTGATGTACCTCCGCTGAAACGTCCGTCAGTAATCAAAGCACACTCCTTTCCAAGATGTTTTGATTTGATATAAGAAGTAGGATAAAGCATTTCCTGCATACCGGGACCACCTTTCGGCCCTTCGTGGGTAATTACTACGACATCACCACTGACCACCTTTCCTCCCAAGATACCCTCGCAAGCAGCATCCTGTGAATCAAACACCTTGGCCGGACCCGAAAACTTCCAGATACTTTCGTCCACTCCGGCTGTTTTCACCACACAACCGTCCTGAGCGATATTTCCCTTCAGTACAGCCAACCCACCGTCCTTGCTGTAAGCGTGTTCCAAGTCACGGATACAACCATTGGCACGATCGGTGTCGAGTTCTTTGTAAGCAGCATTCTGAGAGCCCAAAGTAATATTGAACTTATTACCCGGCGCACTAGAGTAAATACGTTTAGCCTCAGCATCCGGTTCATCTACGGTCACACTGTATTTTCTGATAGCATCGGCCAGTGTCATACCATCCACACGGTTCACATCCGTTTTCAACAGACCGCCTTTGGCCAGTTCACCTAATATATTAAGGATACCTCCCGCACGATTTACATCCTGAATGTGGTATTTCTGTGTATTGGGAGCTACTTTGCAAAGACAAGGCACACGACGTGAAAGCATATCGATGTCATCCATTTTAAAGTCCACTCCGCCTTCGTGGGCAATAGCCAACAGGTGAAGAACCGTATTGGTAGACCCTCCCATAGCTATATCCAGCGTCATGGCATTGAGAAAAGCATCACGCGTGGCAATGCTTCGCGGCAACACGCTGTCATCCCCTTCTTCATAATATTTATATGCATTCTTCACAATTAATGCGGCCGCATCTTTAAACAGCCGGGTACGGTTGGCATGAGTAGCCAGAATCGTTCCGTTTCCCGGCAGTCCCAATCCGATAGCCTCATTCAGACAATTCATAGAATTGGCGGTAAACATTCCCGAGCAACAGCCGCAACCGGGACAAGCATTATTCTCTATTTGAGCCACCTCTTCATCACTGACCGATGAATCTGCCGATTTAATCATCGCGTCAATCAAGTCGAGATGCCGGTTGTTCCATTCTCCTGCTTCCATCGGTCCTCCCGATACAAACACAGTGGGAATATTCAGCCGCATGGCCGCCATAAGCATACCCGGAGTAATTTTGTCACAGTTACTGATGCATACCATCGCATCCGCTTTATGGGCATTGACCATATATTCCACGCTGTCGGCAATGATATCCCGGCTCGGCAGTGAATAGAGCATCCCATCGTGCCCCATCGCGATGCCGTCATCGATGGCAATGGTATTAAATTCGGCAGCAAAGCATCCCAACTTCTCAATTTCAGCCTTCACCTGCTGACCTATCTCGTGCAAGTGCGTATGTCCGGGGACAAATTGCGTAAACGAGTTTACTATTGCAATAATGGGTTTTCCCATCATTTCTTTCTTCATGCCATTTGCCACCCAAAGGGCCCTTGCCCCAGCCATTCGGCGACCTTGTGTGCTATAAGAGCTTCGTAACTGATTTTTCATTTTATTCTATTGTCTAAAACGTCCTAACTTTCTTTTACTAAAAAAGCCTTTCTCATTCATGTGAGAAAGGCCTTCAAATATATCTTTATATGTACAACTACACATACACAACCTTTCTCACTCTCCCGGTGTAATCACCACGAAGCGAATAATATGCAGGACTGCCAGGTTATTTAGAGTAGTAACGTTCATATATCTTTTTTCTTTGTTGCTTTGATGAGTGCAAAGGTAAAGCGTTTTTCGTAACAAACAAATAAAATGAAGATTTTTTTTCTTATAAATTATTATTCGTAACCAAACAGGCTTTTAAATAATCATTTTATCACAAAGCCGTGCGTTTTCTTATTAAGACCTCCTGAATTTTCAAAAGGAACATATACTGTATACAGGCTGCTTTCTATCAATCTCTTGTTTAATGCGATAAAAATCATAATTGCTCTTATGATTAACTTTACAGCCATAAGCTTCCAAAGCCATCATTGCATATCCAATTTTAGCTTCTGAATTATCACCATCATATTTCAATACCAACAAGAACATGATTATTATATATAAAAAGGCAAACCTGAAAATCACACAAGTTACACCGGCCATAGAAAAACATATACCAAAGTCTATTAATATAAATAGAATAACCCGTCGGGATATGAATTAATTTGTATCTTTGCACGTCGGGAAAGCAATTCCCGCACATAATTCAGTACATTTATAATATAAAAAACATGGAAAATAAGTACATCACCGTAGCATACAAACTGTACGTTATGCAAGACGGTCAAAAAACATTAGTAGAAGAAGCAACCGCAGAGCACCCTTTCCAATTCATTTCGGGATTGGGAACCACGCTTGAACGTTTTGAAAGCGAAGTTGCCGCCCTGAACAAAGGCGATAAATTCGATTTCGTCATTCCAAGCGCAGAAGCTTACGGAGAATATATGCCCGAAGGTGTACGCACTGTATCCAAAGATATGTTCACCATCGATGGTGTCTTTGATGCAGAACGTATCTTCGAAGGAGCCGTTATTCCTTTGCAAGACAATGAAGGACATCATTTCTATGCCACTGTGGGCGAAGTGACTGCCGACACAGTGACTGTAGACCTGAATCATCCCCATGCAGGTAAAGACCTGACATTTGTGGGTGAAGTAACAGAATCACGTCCGGCCACAAATGAAGAAATTCAGGAAATGCTGAATGCAATGAGTGGTGAAGGTTGCGGATGTAGTTGCGGAGACTGCGGAAACGGTTGCGGCAGCCATGACGAAGGTTGTGAATGTGGACATTGTCATTAAGACAACTCGGAAAAGATTCTGCAAAAAACACTAAAGTGTTTTACAAAAAGACCTTGGAGTTTTTTTTAAAGACCTTGCACTTTAACAAAAACTCCAAGGTCTTTTTCGCAACGTACCGAAAGCAAACACCACTCTCGGTCAAATATGCGAAACCGCCCATCGGAACAAACAAATTAACCATCTGATTTTTAAATATATAGCTCTATTTTTAGGACCACTAGGACCAGGGCCCACCTTTATGAGTTTTTGAACCTGCATTTATAGAAATTGCAACGTATATTCACCTATCATTCAACAATTTACACCTTAAAAAAACGGACAAGGCTTTTGGGTAAGATTAGAAAAAGAATTAGAAGTAGGTATTCATAGTATAATAGTCCGTTAATTTTTGAATTAACATTTATGCTGCAATGGCTGCAAATCTAATCCCTTCTTCCCATAGCTTTCGATTTATTTCCTTGTCAGGCTCAATTCCTAAAATGGAAATAAATCGTCGCATAAGAAAAATGTTGTGGCACAACACTTTTACCGACATCATAGAAAAAAGTAGCACTTCAAGCATGAACTTCTCACGCCATTTGTTTATCTTTGCCATTTAATCAGACAGAGCAGCGTTAATTATCGCATATATTAGTCAAGTTCGTTTCTATTCATTATTATAGATGTAGGAAACCTTTAATATAATGAATCGGGAGGACTTGACCTACTTTTTATTTAAAATTTAACAGGCTGTTGTATATGCATAAAAAAATCTTCTTTGGGTTATTGATTTTATATATAGTTCTGCCATTGCAAGCTCAATATGTTGTGAAAGGTAAGATAGTTGATATAAATAAGGAGGAAGTGCCTTTTTCTACCATTCAGTTGTTGGGTACGGATTCTGTTTTGGTAAAGGGATGCATTTCTGATAGCTTGGGCATTTTTACATTTCCTAATGTACAATCCGGAAAATATATTGTAAGAATCAGCAACGTTGGCTATTCCACTTTGTATAAAGACATACAAGTGTCGGATTCTGACAATACTTTAGCTTCTTTTGTGTTGGACGGCGATGATGTCTTGCTGGATGAAGTTATTATAAGAGGAAATTCTTTAATACGTAAAAAAGATCATGTTGTGGTAATTCCGGATAAAATACAAAAGAAACATGCTTATTCCGGCTATGATTTGCTTTATAACTTAATGATTCCGGGACTTAATGTAAATGCCAACAAAGGAGTTGTTAAAACGGCAAGAGGAGAGGCAACTCTTTATATAAATGGTGTTAAGGCAGAATTGCGTGAAATACAGAACCTACGCCCGAAAGATATTGAGAAAGTAGAATATTATGATATCCCTTCGGGCATTTATATCGGGGATATAGCTTCCATTAATTATGTAACGGAGACATGTCAACTGGGCGGGTATGTCTCATTGGACGGATGGCAGAATATTGGCTATCTTTCCGGTAATTACAATTTGGGAGCGAAACTGGATCGCAACAAATGGAGCTATACCTTTTTTGGTGGATATGGCATGAATAAATATAATGGCATTCAGGAAAAAAAAACGGAAAAGATGAATATATCAGATTCCTATATCCATAGAACATTAGTCAATCAAAACGCTCTTTTGCGCGATAATCAGCAATATGCACAGTTTAAGGTAAATTATAAAGCGGAGAAGTATAATATCTATGCTCTTGCAGGACTGGTGGGCAAATCTACTCCTGAGAATAATCAAAGTAATCTGCTGCATTATGAAAACAATACGTATGAGGATGTCTTGTCTTTGAGTTCGACAACAGAAAAGAACCTGAAACCTTCTGTGTGTGTGGATGGCATATTCTATCCCACTTCCCGGCAGCGTATTCATATAAACATAACGGGAAATTATGCACACAATACGTATAGTAGAATTTATACGGAAAACAAACTGGAGTCTTTTACTCATGCCGATGAAGACTTATACTCTTTCAGGGCACTGGGAGTATATAATATGACATGGAAAAACAGTTCGTTAGGAGTCAGTTTTTTGCATGACCACCATATATCCTCATCTTTATATGAGGGTGACTACCGCTCATGGCAACATTTGTGGAGAGGGGAGTCTCTGCTTAATTTAAGCTATATGCAGCATCTGTTCGACAATAAGATAACTTTGATGATTAATCCCGGATTGTCTTTATTAAATTATAAATTACATACTCAGCCTAAATGTCAGGATTGGACATTCCGCACAAATTCTTGGATTCGGTATCAGTTGCATTCCAACCATCAGTTTTCCTTGGGATTTGCTATGGGAAATTTCCAGCCCGATATCAGTTATGTGAATACTGCCGATCAGACTATTGATTTTTTGCGTATTCAGCGTGGTAATCCGAATCTTGCCAACCCGACTATTCAGGAGTACTTTTTTACTTATGACGCAACGCTTAATCCTGTAAATCTGCAAATAAACTCTTGGCACACCCGAATTAAAAATAATGTATCTGTAGATTATTATTCAGAAGGAGAAAAGCTGATAAGCAGTTATTTGTCTAATACCACATACGATAAATGGAAACTAGAGTTGATAGCTTCGTGCCGTATATCCGACAAGCTGAGAATCAATTCAACCTTAAAGTACGAGAAATTTAAAGTTGCCGGTGGGCAAGGATTGTCAACTGATAATTTTATGGCATCTTTGCAGGCTAATTATTTTATAAAATCATTTACATTGAGCGCATGGAGCAAAAGCACGGAAAAGACATTGGATAGCAGGAAGTTGGCAGTCATGAAATCTCCGGCTCTATATGGGGTCTCATTACGTTATAATAAAGCTAACTGGATGGCAGAAATGGGAACAGAGAATCCGTTTACTCATAAAAATAATTATCGTGAATACTCTTGTACAAATGCTTATCAGTATGAGCAATCAAGAACCAGTCGTATATACCAGCAAACCGCTTATGTGAAACTGGCTTATACTTTCGACTTCGGCAAGAAAACCTCTCGTGAGTTCAATAGTGTGGATAGAAGCATTAACAGCGCAATATTAAAAGCGGAATAAAGAAATGAGCCCTTACAGCGAAATCACCATCCATTACCAGTTTTCTTCTTTGGTACAGAAAGAAAAATACCTGTTGTCTTACAACGGGCAATATTATGAAGCCAGCCACGCCTTTGTGAAACTGGTGGGAGGACTGCAACAGCAAGAGAAGGAAGAAGCGATGAGAAAGTAGCCTATGTTTATCCTTGTTTAAAATGATTTTCATGAAAAAAAAGATTTTTATAAAGACAGCAAATTGGAGAATATCAAGAGAGAATTTTAACGGAGCCGTGTTCTACTATAAATAAAAAATAAAGCCTTTATAAACCGATTCCGAAAGGCAGAAAAACGACCGGAAGGCTTGTACGCCTAAAGTCTTTCATTATCAAGTTGTTATACCCTGTATTTTAAGACCGGAATCACACATAGGTGGTCCTTGGTCCCAGTGGTCCTAAAATAAAATATATTATACTGATAATCAGCCACATTCATTCAATCAAGACAGCGATATCCGATACCCATTTTTTAAGAGGTATATCCGGATGAATATCTATACTGATAATCGATTATTTCATTTATTTAATAAAGTCTGTACCTATTCCCCAAACAGGTTCGGCAGCGATAGATATTCTGCAAATATTCATACGGTTCCATTTTATTTCTACCCTGCCGGAAGGAATGAACATACATAAGTATTTCTTAATGAAGCTTGAAAACCGAAAACAAGAACAAGCGGATAAGTTCCAATAGAACTATGTTTTTCAATAAATTTTAGATTAACACCGCAAATATACAATATTTTTAAGAAAACAAAGAAGAAGCACTTCGTTTTTCTAAAAAAATATCATTTTTATAAAATATCAAATAACAAATATAAGCAATAGAATGCTATTCAGCATACCTGAATAACCTTTTATATCCCAATTTCATCCTTATTCTAAGGTAAACTACTATTAAATTGGGTAGAATATAAGGGTCTCAGTTAAAACATTCTACTCCTTTTTCTGCTCAAACAGTCTGTTTATCATACTATTTTTTCCCATTATTCTTAAAAACATAGTTCTATTGGAACTTATTCCGCTCATGGATTCACATGTTTTTCACAAACAATTAAATAATAGTAATATGTTAAAACATCTCAAATCAGTCGGTATGTTACTATTCCTCTCAACTATCAGTGGAGGAGCAGTTTACGCATCATCCGGGGAAAGAGTGACGGGTATTGACGCTGTCCAGCAAAACGGCACATGTACCGGAGTCGTAAAAGATGGAACAGGTGAAACCGTTATCGGTGCATCTGTGGTAGTAAAAGGAAGTACCAACGGTACCATTACAGGTATAGATGGAGACTTTACCTTGAACAACGTTCCCAAAGGAAGTACATTGGTGATTTCTTTTGTGGGATATGAAACGATGGAAGTAAAGTGGACAGGAACTCCCTTGAACATCATCTTGAAAGACGACACACAAATGTTGGATGAAGTCGTTGTAGTGGGTTATGGTACACAGAAAAAAGTAAATGTAACCGGTGCCGTGAGTATGGTCGACTCCAAAGTGTTGGAATCACGCCCCGTACAGAATGTGGCACAAGCCTTGCAAGGTCAGATTCCGGGATTAAATATGTCAGTGGGAAACAGTGGTGGTGCATTGGATGCTTCTCTTAATATCAACATCCGTGGTGCAGGTACCATCGGTGACGGTTCCAGTGGTAACCCCTTGATTTTGATTGACGGAATCGAAGGTGACATGAATACGGTAAACCCTAACGATATTGCCAATGTGTCAGTACTGAAAGATGCCGCCTCTTCTTCTATTTATGGTGCGCGTGCTGCATTCGGTGTTATTTTAATTACCACCAAAAACGGTATCAGTGGGAAAACAAGAGTCAACTATTCAGGTAATCTCCGTTTTTCGGATGCCATCCAAAAACCTAATATGACCAACTCATGGGATTTTGCCACCTATTTCAATGAAGCTCAGCGCAATGCATACGGAACAGTCATCTTCGATGAAGACGATATGAACCGCATCAAGACATACATGAGCGGAGGTTACACCGACCCCACCAAACCGGAGTATTACGGTACGGTAGCCGGTAGCAACGGACGTTGGCAGAACTATGGAGGCGCATTTGCCAATACCAACTGGTTTGATGAATTCTATGAAAGTTGGGTACCTTCACAAGAACATAATTTAAGCATCAATGGTGGTAATGAAAAGATTACCTATTTGTTAAGTGGCAGCTTCCTTGACCAAAAAGGTCTGTTACGTCATGGTAGCGACAAGTTCCAGCGTTACACACTGAATGGAAAGATTTCGGTGAAACTTGCCGATTGGGTTACCATGAACTATAACAACAAATGGACACGCGAAAACTATGACCGTCCGACTTATATGACAGGACTGTTCTTCCACAATATCGCACGCCGCTGGCCGACTTGTCCGGTTGTCGATCCCAACGGACACTGGTCTGCCGATATGGAAATTATACAAATGGAAGAGGGTGGAAAACAAACCAGTGAAAAGAACTGGATAACCAATCAGATTCAATTTGTATTCGAACCTATCAAGGACTGGCACATCAATGTAGAAGGCAGCTTGCGCCAATACAATGAAAAATACCATTGGGCTGTACTGCCCATCTACGGTTATGATACCGACAACAACCCGTATCCGTTGTCTTGGAACGGAGGCGCTGCCGGTTATTCGGAAGTACAAGACTATCGTGCCAGCGAAGACTACTTCTCAACCAATATTTTCAGTGATTATTCAAAGACCATAGGCGACCATTATTTTAAAGTAATGGCAGGTTTCAATGCCGAGCTTTACAAGAAAGGCGGTCTGACCGGCTTCGGTACAGACCTTATCACTCCCAGCGTGCCTGAACTGAATACCACACAGGATAATAAAAACGCTTACAACAGTGCATCCGAACTGGCCATTGCCGGTTTCTTCGGACGTATCAACTACAATTACAAAGAACGCTATTTGTTGGAAGCCAACCTTCGCTACGATGGTTCTTCACGCTTCATCGGTGACAAGCGCTGGGGACTGTTTCCATCGTTCTCTGTAGGATGGAACATTTCACGTGAAGAGTTCTTCAAGCCGCTGTCAAACATAATTGGTACTCTGAAGCTGAGAGGCTCATGGGGTCAATTAGGAAACAATGAAACCGAAGCCTGGTATCCATTCTTCCAAAGTATGCCTACCGGAACCACCAACTCGGGATGGCTGATCAATGGAGTACGCCAAAACACAGCCGGACTTCCGGGCATTGTCAGCAGTGTACTGACATGGGAAACCGTAGAATCATGGAACGTCGGTGTAGACTTCGGACTTTTTGATAACCGACTGACCGGTTCATTTGACTACTACCAACGCTATACTTACGACATGGTAGGTCCCGCTCCCACCCTTCCCGGTATTTTGGGTGCATCTGCTCCGAAAATAAACAATGCCGACATGAAATCTTATGGTTGGGAAATGGAATTATCATGGAGAGACCGTATCGAAGACTTCAACTACGGAGTACGCTTCACTTTGGCCGACGGACAACGTAAGGTACTGAAATATCCGAATGAAAGCGGTGATATCTACAGTTGGTACAACAACAAGCTGGACGGAACCATCTGGGGATACACCACAGTAGGTATCGCACAGACTCAAGAAGAGATGAATGCCCATTTAGCCAACAACAAACCCAACTGGGGTTCAAATTGGGGCGCCGGCGACATTATGTATGCCGACTTGAACGGAGACGGAGAAGTGACTTCCGGTTCCAAAACCCTTAACGACCATGGCGACCTGAAAATCATCGGTAACAGTTATGCACGTTACAATTTCGGTTTCACAGTAGATGGCTCGTGGAGAGGATTAGACTTCTCTATCTTCCTGCAAGGTACCATGAAACGTGATTATTGGCTGGACGGTCCGTACTTCTGGGGAGCCAGCGGTGACGAATGGCAGTCAGCTTGCTTCACCGAGCACTTGGATTATTGGACACCCGAACACACCAATGCTTATTATCCGAAACCATACTTCGGAAATATCAAGAAGAATCAGGAAGTTCAAAGCGGATATTTACAGAATGCAGCATACCTGCGCGTAAAGAATGTACAAGTAGGTTATACTTTACCCAAAAGCTGGACTAAAAAGGCTGCCATGGAATCTGTACGTTTCTATGTTTCCGGTGACAATCTGCTCACTTGGACAGGTATCAGCTCCATATTCGACCCCGAAACATTGGGCGGCGACTGGGGACCGGGTAAACTATATCCGTTGCAAAGAACCTTATCTGTCGGTGTAAATGTTAACTTCTAAAAAAATACGAATATGAAATTAAGTTTAAAACATATCTACATCTGCTCACTTATCGGTCTGGGAGCATCCACATTGGCTTCCTGCAATGACTTTTTGGATCGTGAGCCGATAACCAATGTAACCCCCGAAGCCTATTTCACTACCGTAGATCAAGTGGGTGCATACGTTATCAACTACTACTCTTATCTGCAAAACTCTCGCCAGCAGTCTCTTTACCATGACAAGAACTGGCGCAGCGGTATGACACTCAATGACAATAATACCGACAACCTGTTTTCACAAACAGGTGACTTGGACTATTTTGCAGGAGAAAAACAAGTACCTTCGGGCAAGAACTTTCAAACTTACACTTCCCGTGCCCGTGTATGGAACTGGCTTCTTGAGCAAATTCTACCAAAAGAAGAAGCGGGAAGCATACAAGGTGACAAGTCTATTCTGAGCCACTACATCGGCGAAGCTTATTTCTTCCGTGCATTGGCATACTATCAGGCATTGGTCCGCTATGGCGATTTTCCCATTATCGACGAAGTGCTACCCGACGATCAAGCCATCCTGAAGGAACTGAGTCAGCGTGCTCCGCGTAATGAAGTGGCACGCTTCATCCTGAAAGACCTTGATACAGCCATCTCACGCCTGAAAGACCAAGGTTTCCAGAACAACCAACGCATCAACAAACAAACTGCACAGCTACTCAAGTCACGTGTGGCCTTGTTTGAAGCCACCTTCGAAAAATATCACAAAGGCACCGGACGTGTTCCGGGCGATGATACATGGCCGGGAAAAGACATGGAATACAATCAGGGAAAAACATTCGACATTGCAGGAGAAATAAACTTTTTCCTGACTGAAGCCAT
>OGFJ01001803.1_pt1 | contig 12811 bp, 10 predicted proteins | sample 1570861 | NCBI WGS metagenome assembly OGFJ01 (sample SAMEA2582060, study PRJEB24529) | metagenome | biome: Human gut stool | place: China | collected 2011
GTGATTGGTCTGATCAAGGCGATCGACCGGTTTGACACTTCGCTATCCTACTCTTTTTCTACCTATGCGGTTCCGCTTATTATGGGGGAAATCCGGAGATTTTTACGGGATGACGGTATGATTCATACGAGTCGCCAGATGAAAGAACATGCAAGAAAAATAGCAATTGTCAGAGAACAGATGAAAAAGACACAAAATAAGGAGCCGACATTGCAGGAACTGGCGGAAAAGACAGGAATTGCCATTGAAGATCTGGTGGTGGCAATGGAAGCAGGAAGAGAGGTGGATTCTTTTTCACGACCGGTGACGGAAAATGACGGAAAAGTGCTGACTTTGGAAGAAAAGCTGGAGGATAATCACCGGTTTGAAACTCCGCTTCTGAATCATATTGCATTGAAACAGGCGATCGACCAGCTGCCGGAGGAAGAAGCACAGCTGATAAAATTTCGCTATATGGACAATCTTTCCCAGGCAGAAACAGCAAAGCGCATGGGGAAAAATCAGGTATCCGTATCGCGCAGTGAGCGGAAGATATTGGAAAAACTTCGCAGAAAAATGTTGTAGCTACCACTTACAGGTACAGGGAAAATCTGGTATAATTTGCACGTAAAAGATCACAAAAGGGAGAAATTAACATGGGAGAATATTTGCAGGAAGCCGTGTTGCCGGTGCAGTACGACAATTATGTGTTTGATCTGTACGGGACACTGGTGGATATCCACACAGAGGAAGATTTTCCAAAACTGTGGGAGAAACTGGCATTGTTTTTTGGATATTACGGGGCCATTTATGAACCGAAGGAATTGCAGAAGCGCTATGCGGCACTTGTCAGCGACTGTGAGCGCGCGTTGAAAAAGACGCTGGAAGAGGACAGGCATTATACGCATGAGGCATCTCCAGAGATTGAGATCGGGGAAGTGTTTGAAAAACTGTATCAGGAAAAAGGGATCGTGGCCGATAAGACCCTTGCCATACATACTGGACAGTTTTTCCGTGCGCTGTCTACCGATTATGTCCGTTTGTATCCGGGGACACAGCAGATGCTTGCTAGTCTGAAAAAAATGGACAAAAAAGTGTATCTGTTATCGAATGCCCAGCGCATTTTTACCGCATATGAAATGAATGTTTTAGGCATTACAAAATATTTTGATGATATTTTGATTTCTTCGGATTATCACACGAAAAAACCGGACAAACGTTTCTTTCATATATTGTTGGAGAGGCATAAGCTGGATGTGTCTCATTCCCTGTATATCGGGAATGACAGCCGTTGTGATGTCGGTGGTGCAAAAGGTGTCGGAATGCCGGTGTTTTATGTAAATTCCAATATTTCCCCGAAAAATGATGACGGAAAAGAGGCAGACTATATTGTAGAGAATTTTTGTGCCTGGAAGGAGGTAACCATATGAGTAAATTAAAACCAGGAAAAGTAGCAATTATCGGATGTGGATTTGTCGGTTCTGCATCTGCATTCGCCCTGATGCAGAGCGGATTATTTACCGAGATGGTGCTTTTGGATGCAAACCATCAGAAAGCAGAAGGGGAAGCCGAAGATATCGTACACGGAATTCCGTTTGGAAGACCGATGCAGATTTATGCCGGAGATTATGATGATATTGCGGATGCAGCCATTATTGTAATTACAGCAGGTGCAAATCAGAAGCCGGACGAAACGCGGCTGGATCTGGTAAACAAAAACATTGCAATTTTCCAGTCGATTATTCCGGAAATTACAAAAAGAGATTTTGAAGGAATTCTTCTGATTGTTGCAAATCCGGTAGATATTCTGACTTACACGGCGCAGAAACTGTCCGGTTATCCGGAAAACCGGGTAATTGGTTCCGGAACTGTGCTGGATTCTGCCAGACTGAAGTATCATCTGGGACAGCATCTGGGAGTGGACAGCAGAAGTGTACATGCTTTTATCGTGGGAGAACACGGGGACAGTGAGATTGCGGCATGGAGCAGTGCGAATATATCCGGAATACCGCTGGACAATTTCTGTGAGATGCGGGGGCACTATAATCATATGGAAGCAACGGAACGTATCGCCGCGGAGGTAAAACAGAGTGCCTATGAGATTATTTCCAAAAAAGGAGCCACATATTATGGAATTGCCATGTCCGTTAAGCGCATCTGCGAAGCAATCATAAGAGATGAAAAATCCATTCTGCCGATTTCGACCATGCTGCACGGAGAGTATGGAATCTCAGACGTGGTGTTAAGTCTGCCGTGTATCGTTGGCCGCGATGGCTATGAAACCAAGGTTCCAATCGATCTGGATCAGGAGGAAGTTTCCAAACTGCATGAGTCTGCAAATACGCTGAAAGAAGTTCTTTCGGAGTTCTTTGCCGAAAATTAGTTTTTTTGTGCTTGCATTTTTTGGAAGAAAGGGGTAGAATACCACAGTGGGTAGAGCAAAGGCGTCGTAATGTATGTACGACGCCTTTTTTTATATATAAAGTGTATGACCATATGAGAAATATACAAATATGACATATAGTTTATATAAAAAAAACGTTTTACTTTTTACAATATGACAAATATAATAGCTTTTGATTCAAAAGTTAAGAAAGGAAGTGAGACTGTTGGATGCGTTGGTAAAGAATCTGATGGAGGAGCTGAATTGCGATACCGTCTTTACAATCCCGCTGTTTGGTGGCATTCCGATCTATGAATCGGTTGTTGTTACATGGATCATCATGGCGGTCATTCTTCTTTTGTGTCTGGTTCTTGTGAGAGGGCTTAAAGTTGAGAATCCAAGCCGTAAGCAGGTAGTACTTGAACTTGCTGTTTCAAAACTGTATGGATTCTTTGAGGACACGATAGGGGAAAACGGTAAAGCGTACATTCCGTACCTGGCAGCAGTTGCCATCTACATAGGAATTGCCAACCTCATCGGCCTATTAGGCTTCAAGCCGCCGACCAAAGACATGAATGTCACGGTAGCGCTTGCATTGATGAGTATCATCTTAATTGAAGCAGCAGGAGTGAGAAAGAAAGGAACCAAAGGCTGGTTAAAGAGCTTTGCGGAACCAATGCCTGTAGTTCTTCCAATTAACATTCTTGAGATATTCATCAAACCATTATCACTTTGTATGCGATTGTTTGGAAACGTACTTGGTTCCTTCGTTATTATGGAGTTACTCAAGATGGTGGTTCCACCCGTACTTCCAGCAATATTCAGTTGTTACTTTGATATTTTTGACGGACTGATTCAGGCATACGTATTTGTGTTCCTTACAGGCTTGTTCATCAAGGAAGCAACGGAGTAACACACTAATTAACTGAGAAAAGAAAAGGAGAAAACATTATGTCAGCATCATTATTTGTAGCAATCGGAGCAGGTATAGCAGTATTAACAGGTATCGGAGCAGGTCTTGGAATCGGTAAGGCAACAGGTTCTGCAGTAGACGCTATCGCAAGACAGCCGGAAGCAGAGGGTAAGATTTCCAAAGCATTACTTCTTGGTTGTGCACTTGCCGAGGCAACCGCTATTTACGGTTTCGTTATTGCATTACTTATCATTCTTTTCTTAAAATAATGATTACCTGCTGTAATTATTACATTTAAGAAAGGAGCAGTAAACTATGCTGAGTTTAAATCCATGGGATATCTTGTGGACGATCGTAAATCTGCTTGTTTTATATGCAATCTTTCGTAAGTTTTTGTTTCAGCCGGTCATGAATATCATTCATGAGAGAGAGGACATGATCAACAAACAGTTCGAGGATGCCCAAAAACAGCAGGACGATGCAGCGCAGATGAAGAGTGAGTATGAGAACCAGTTAAAGGGTGCCAGAGAAAAGGCAGATCAGATCATTCTCGATGCAAAGACACGTGCACAGGAAGAATATAACAATAAAATGGAAGCAACCAGAGCCGAAGCAGATCATATGCTTGAGAAAGCAAAGAGTGATATTGCAAATGAGCAGGAAAAGGCAACCAGAGATGCTCAGGCAAAAATCGCAGAACTTGCTTTGCTGGCTGCTAAGAAGATTATGAAGACGGGTGAAGCACATGACGCAGGCAGCAGTAAATAGTGCCAAGGTATTATACCGGCTGTCTGTCAGCAGAGAGGATGTCGAAAAAGCAGAAAAGCTTTTCTTTATGACACCGCAACTGCAGAAAGTTCTGACGAGCCCGGTCGTACCGGCAGCAAAAAAGTACGAAATTATTGATCAGGTATTTGCACTGGAAACGACAGAGGACGTGCTGGTTCGTTACATGAAGATCATGTGCCGGATTGGCAACATGGACGAGATGCAGGACATTTTCCAATATTATTATAGATACTGGGATCAGATGCATCACGTGGTTCGTGCGGACCTGGTTTATGCCGAGGCTCCAAGCAAAGATGAGGAGAAAGAGGCAAAAGCAATTCTGGATAAAAATTATCCGGATAGTGAAATTACCCTGACGCAGAGCATAGACGAGTCACTGATTGGTGGCTATGTCGTTAAGGTTGGATACAAAGAGTTTGACCATAGTTATGAAGGACGTCTGCGTCAGTTAGAAAGAAAACTTACAGGGAGGTGACCCCTTTGGGCGCTATTAGTGCAACAGATATTATCTCCATTATTCAGGGTGAGATCGAAAATATCAATTGGGATGAGGAAAGCCGTGAGACAGGTGAGGTCATCTGGGTCGGTGATGGAATCGTTACCGTATACGGAATTGATCATGCAATGTACGGTGAGATCGTAGCCTTTGAAAACGGAGTCAAAGGAATGGTTCAGGATGTCAGACAAAATGAAATCGGTATTATTCTTTTTGGTCGTGACACCGGAATCAAAGAAGGAACCAAAGTGGTTCGTACCAAGAAGAAAGCCGGTATTCCAGTCGGTGATGCATTTGTGGGCAGAGTAATCAATGCACTCGGTGAGCCGATCGATGGAAACGGGGATGTAAAAGAGGATGATTATCGTCCGATCGAGCAGGAAGCTCCTGGTATCATTGACAGACAAAGCGTAGATACACCAATGGAAACAGGTATTCTTTCCATCGATTCCATGTTCCCAATCGGACGTGGACAGCGTGAGTTGATCATTGGTGACCGTCAGACCGGTAAGACATCCATTGCAACAGATACCATTATCAACCAGAGAGGCAAAGATGTAATCTGTATTTACGTTGCCATTGGTCAGAAGGCATCTACCGTTGCAAAGATTGTAAATACATTAAAGAAACATGATGCCATGGATTATTCCATCGTAGTATCTTCTACAGCCAGTGATCCGGCATCTTTACAGTACATAGCTCCATATGCAGGAACTGCCATGGCAGAATATTTTATGCACAAGGGCAAGGATGTTCTCATTGTATATGATGATCTGTCCAAGCATGCGGTTGCATACCGTGCAATTTCCCTTCTGCTTGAGCGTTCCCCGGGACGTGAGGCTTATCCTGGTGATGTATTCTACTTACACTCCAGACTGCTTGAGCGTTCCAGTCATCTGAGTGACAAGTTAGGTGGCGGTTCCATCACCGCACTGCCGATTATTGAAACACAGGCCGGTGATGTTTCCGCATATATTCCTACCAACGTTATTTCCATTACCGATGGTCAGATCTTCCTCGAGAGCAACCTGTTCAACGCAGGTATGAGACCAGCCGTAAACGTAGGACTTTCCGTATCCCGAGTCGGTGGTGCAGCCCAGACAAAGGCAATGAAGAAAGCCTCCGGTAGTATCCGTATCGATCTGGCACAGTACCGTGAGATGGAAGTGTTCACACAGTTTGCTTCTGATCTGGATGATGCAACAAAAGCACAGCTGCAGCACGGAAAAGCTCTGATGGAGCTGTTGAAGCAGCCGCTGAGTCATCCGCTTTCCATGCATGAGCAGGTATTAACCCTGTGCATGGCAACGGACGGTGTATTCGATAAGATACCTACCAGACAGGTAAAACAGTATCAGAAAGATATTCTGGATTTCATGGATCTGAAACATCCGGAGATCGGAAAAGAAATTGAGCAGACAAAAGCTTTATCCGATGAACTGAGACAGAAAATCAAAGATGCTGCAGCAGAGTTCGCAGCAGAACAGTAAGCAGGTGTTACGATGGCAAATGCAAAAGAAATTCAGGATCGAATGAAGAGTATCAATGATACATTAAAGATTACAAATGCAATGTACATGATTTCTTCTTCGAAATTAAAGAAATCTAAAAAGATGCTGACGGACACAGAACCGTATTTCTTTACCCTGCAATCTGAGATGAGCCGTATTCTGCGGCATTTGCCGGATCTGGACAGTATTTATTTTAGGTCCACAGATGAGATTCCGGAAGAAGAAAAACGGATCGCTTATATGGTAGTTACGGCAGATAAGGGACTGGCAGGATCTTACAACCACAATATTTTAAAGATTGCGGAAGAAGAACTTGCAAAACACCCGAAACGTCAGCTGTATGTGCTTGGTGAAGTCGGAAGACATTATTTTGAAGAACGTGGAATTGAGATCAACAAACAGTTCCATTATACGATTCAGAATCCGACATTGAACCGTGCACGAAATATCTCTGAGGAACTTCTCGAAGGTTACCGTCAGGGAGAGTTTGATGAAATCTATATCATTTATACCTCAATGGTCAATGCGATGCAGGAAGAAGCAGAAATCCTGCAGCTGCTTCCGCTGAAGAAAGCCGATTTCCACGATGTGGAGATCCCGCTGGATGTCAGACGTGAGGAGCTTGCCCTGCGTCCATCGGCAGATGCAGTGATGAATCGTATTGTTCCGGACTATGTGGTAGGATTTGTTTATGGTGCGCTGGTAGAATCCTTCTCCTGCGAGCAGAATGCCCGTATGATGGCGATGGAGGCAGCAACCAACAGCGCAAAGGATATGCTTCATGAGCTGGATATCATGTATAACCGTGCCAGACAGGCAGCGATTACCCAGGAGATCACAGAGGTAATTGCGGGAGCAAAATCCCAGAAGCGCAAGAAAAAGAGATAATGGAGGCCTAGGATGAAAACAGGAAAAATCATACAGGTTATGGGACCTGTTGTGGACGTTGAATTTGAAGACGAAGAATTGCCTGCAATCAGAGACGCTCTGGAAGTACAAAATGGTGACAAAAAATGTATCATGGAGGTTGCACAGCATATAGGAAATAATACGGTACGCTGTATTATGCTTGCAGCCAGTGAAGGACTTCACCGTGATATGGAAGTCATTGCAACCGGAAGCGGTATCAAGACACCAGTTGGTGAGGCAACACTGGGACGTCTGTTCAACGTATTAGGAGAAACAATTGATGACGGAAAGCCGATCGGGGATGCTCCAAAGTGGGTGATCCACAGAGAGCCGCCAGCATTTGAAGATCAGAACCCTGCAGAGGAAATCTTAGAGACCGGTATCAAGGTCATCGACTTACTTGCCCCATATGCAAAGGGTGGTAAGATTGGTCTGTTCGGTGGTGCCGGTGTAGGAAAAACCGTATTGATCCAGGAGCTGATCAGTAATATTGCAACAGAGCACGGTGGATATTCCATTTTCACCGGTGTCGGGGAGCGTTCCCGTGAAGGAAATGATCTGTGGACCGAAATGGGCGAATCCGGTGTACTTGAAAAAACAGCCTTAGTGTTTGGACAGATGAATGAGCCGCCAGGGGCTCGTATGCGTGTCGCTGAGACCGGACTTACCATGGCTGAGTATTTCCGTGATGAGCAGCATAAAAATGTGCTTCTCTTCATTGATAACATTTTCCGTTTCACACAGGCCGGATCAGAGGTATCCGCACTGCTTGGACGTATGCCGTCAGCCGTAGGTTATCAGCCGACACTGGCTACGGAGATGGGTGAGCTGCAGGAGCGAATCGCTTCCACAAAGAACGGATCTATTACTTCCGTACAGGCTGTATATTTACCAGCCGATGACTTGACAGACCCGGCACCAGCTACGACATTCGCACATCTGGATGCTACAACCGTACTTTCCAGAAAGATTGTTGAGCAGGGTATTTATCCGGCTGTAGATCCTCTGGAGTCTTCTTCCCGTATCCTTGAGCCGGATATCGTAGGCGAGGAGCATTACGAGGTTGCACGTAAAGTGCAGGAGATCCTTCAGAAGTACAAGGAATTGCAGGACATCATCGCAATTCTTGGTATGGAAGAACTGGCAGACGAAGATAAAGTTTTGGTATACCGTGCAAGAAAGATTCAGAAGTTCCTGTCACAGCCGTTCCATGTAGCAGAGAACTTCACCGGTATCAAGGGTGTATATGTTCCGTTGAAAGAAACAATTCGTGGCTTTAAAGCAATTTTAGATGGTGAGATGGATGAATATCCGGAGAATGCATTCTTTAATGCAGGAACTATCGAGGATGTTAAGAAGAAAGCCGAGCAGATGGAGCAGAACGCATAGCATAAAGAACGGAGATCATTATGGCAGGCAATACATTCTATTTAAAAATTATATCTGCAAACCGTGTGTTCTTTTCCGGAAGATGCCGTTCTCTGATCGTTCCGGAATATGATGGGCAGAAAGAAATTCTGGCTCATCATGAGGATATGGTCATTGCCATTGATGAGGGCGAGATGCGGTTTCAGCCGGAAGGCACGGATAACTGGGAATATGCAGTTGTCGGAATGGGATTTGTCGAGATCGTCAATAACCGTGTGACACTTCTCGTGGAGACTGCAGAGCGTCCGGAGGAAATCGATGTGGCAAGAGCCCGCGAAGCAAAAGAGCGTGCAGAGGAGCAGATGCGCCAGAAGCAGAGTATCCGTGAGTATTACCACTCAAGAGCTTCTCTTTCCCGTGCGATGGCACGTCTGAAAGGAACCAGCGGAAGACAATAAAACAATAAAAGAGGATGCACGTTTTGTGCATCCTTTTTTTATCTGACATTATTCATTCATGGCAATCAGTTTTGCATACCATTGCAGGGAAGAAACCCATGCATGGGAAACATCCGGAATTTCGATGTTTTTAAGCACCAGCTGGCGGGAAACTTCCTGCCATTCTGCCGATTCGTATTTTACAATAAAGTGAAGCACTTCTGCCAGGGAACCGGTATGTTCCAGAAGGGCGGTGCGGATCTTGCCCGATACACGCACCATGGAGAGAGCTTCTTCCATGGAACAATCCAGAATAATATCCAGAATCGAGAAAAGACCGGTCAGAAACAGTTCCTGGGAACGCATTGCCATGCCAAAGACCGGTGCAAGATTTTCTGCAAACTTGGCACGCAGCAGGGAAAGGCGCATCAGTTCATTAGGCTTGTCAGAACACAGTTTCTCAATGACGGTTGTCTGAATCCAGCGCGTCAGATCCTTCTGCCCCAGCATTGAGACAGCAACCCGCACGGAAGTGATTTCTGAATTAAAGGAGCGTGTATTTGCCAGCCGAAGCAAAGAGATGATAAGAGCCGTGTCCTGACTGATAATATCAGCCGCTTTGGTCAGGTCAAAATCATCTTCTTCAATCAGATTCAGAAGCGAAATGTAATTGATCTTCAGGGGCGATACTTTATGTTCACCGCGTGTGACCGGCATACGGAAAAAGGTTCCTTCAAATAAAGAAATTGTTTCTGCAGGACTGAGTTTTCCGAATGTTTCCGTGTCCGGAATGTTGCTGGCACAGATACAGATATCCGGATACAGTTTGCGGAAATAGAAAGAAGCCTTGACGGCATCTATTTTCTGGCAGTCAATCAGAATGTAGTCCATCTGTGACAGAATCGGTGCGTAGTCTTCGTAGCAGTGAACAGGAAGATTACGGATTGCAAAATGATATCCGAATTCGCGCAGTTCGCGGATGCGGTCTGTATACATGGATACCGGAGGAAATGTCTGGTCAATCAGGAGAATCGGTGCATGGTTTGTATTTTTGCACTCGGATTCCAGACTGCTGAAAATAGAGATATTATTTAAAGATACAAAAATCGGTTTTCCTCCGGAGAGTGTGGTGGTTCCAAGCTCCTGAATCAGTTCCAGCCCGTCTACATAGGCAGCCCCGTCAAACTGTCTGGAACCAAGAAGGCTTGGGTTCATAAGAAAGTTATTTTTTCTGGTAAACAGAGAATAAGCACTAACGGACATATTCCGGTCAAAAAAAGGAATGAGTGTAAGCATCATAAGCGTGTCTCCTATTCTATCATGTAAATCCCTGATGTAAGTTAATCTTTGGATTTATTATACTATATAATGCTTAAAGAAACAAATATTTTGTGCAATGTGGTGAAAAAAGAAACAAAGCAGTTGACAAATGAAAGAGGATATGGGTAAAATACAAAAAGATAATAAACAGGGAGTAGTTTGCATCCGGTGTGTCCGGGTGTTGTGCAGGCCGTCATCACGTTACAGGAAAGCTGGAACCGGGTTGTACACGAAGAAACGAGACTTTTTATTGCATTATTCTGGTGCAAAAAAGTCCCGTTTCTTTTTTTGTACCACAACACAGGGAGGGCATGCCATGAAAAAATACTGGAAGTATTCCAAAGAGCAGCTAAGAGACGTATTTTCTACTACGGAGCAGGGATTATCCGAAATGCAGGTGCAAAAAATCCGGGAAACATGTGGGGAAAATATACTGGAAGAGGGAAAAAGACCCGGGCTTCTGAGGGTGTTTTTGTCACAGTTTGCAGATTTACTCATTGTCATTCTGCTGATCGCCGCGCTTATTTCCATGTTTTCCGGAAATGCAGAGAGTACGATTGTAATCGCAGTTGTCCTGGTGATGAATGCAGTTTTGGGAACGGTGCAGCACCAGAAAGCGGAAAAATCACTGGACAGTCTGAAAAATCTGTCTGCACCGTGTGCAAAAGTCATCCGGGAAGGGAAAAAGAAAGAGATCCCTTCGAGGGAACTGGTTCCTGGAGATCTTGTGGAACTGGAAGCTGGTGACATGGTTGTGGCAGATGGAAGGATTCTGGATAATTTTTCCCTGCAGGTCAATGAGAGTGCGCTGACCGGAGAATCCACCAATGTAGAAAAGACACAAGGCAGTCTGCCGGAGGATCTGCCGCTGGCAGACCGCAGAAACATGGTATATTCCGGAAGCCTGGTCACTTATGGACGCGCACAGGTTTTGGTTACAGGAACAGGGATGCATACAGAGATCGGAAAGATTGCCGGGATGATGAATGATATCCGGGACCGTAAGACACCATTACAGGTGAGTCTGGATCAGTTCAGCAGAAAGCTGGCAGTTCTGGTTATGGGAATTTCAGCAGTGGTATTGGGGTTATGTTTATACCGTAAAATGCCGCTTCTGGATGCATTGATGTTTGCGGTTGCACTTGCGGTAGCTGCTATTCCGGAAGCACTCAGTTCGATTGTGACCATTGTGCAGGCAATGGGAACACAGAAGATGGTAAAGGAAAATGCCATCGTCAGAAAGCTGAAGGCAGTGGAGAGTCTTGGATGTGTATCGGTGATCTGTTCGGATAAAACCGGAACGCTGACACAGAATAAGATGACCGTGCAGAAAGTTTATGTGGATGACAGGGAATATCTGCCCGGACAGCTTTCTATGGAAGAGCAGCTGCACAGATATCTGGTCTACGATGCGGTGCTTAGCAATGATGCAACATTGGAGAACGGAAAAGGAATCGGAGATCCGACCGAATATGCCCTGTTGGAAATGTTTCGTAAAATTCCCGCGCCGAAAGGGGGAATGATGGGCGAAGGCGGTTACCGGGAAGAAATGCTTCGAAGCTGTATGAAACGTCTCGAAGAGGTTCCGTTTGATTCTGAGCGGAAACGGATGAGCACAAGATATTATCTGCACGGGGTCGGAACCATTCTGACCAAAGGAGCACCGGATGTATTGCTGGAACGCTGTGAATTTGTACGGAAAAGTACCGGAATTGTTCCGCTTGATCCGACGGAGACAGAAAAAATCAAAAAAAAGATTGCGGAATTTTCCGGGCAGGGACTGCGTGTGCTGGCATTTGCGTATAAAGAGAGTGAAGGACCGCTGACCATAGAAAGCGAAGAAAATCTGATCTTTCTCGGGCTGATTGCCATGATGGATCCGCCAAGACCGGAAGCCATTCAGGCGGTTGCCGATGCAAAGAGAGCAGGAATCCGCACGGTCATGATTACAGGGGATCACAAAATTACCGCGCGTGCGATTGCAAAACAGCTTGGAATTTATCAGGAAGGGGATCTGGCTGTGACCGGAAGGGAGTTAGATGCCATGAGTGAGAAGGAATTGCAGGAAAAACTGGAAAAAATCTGTGTATATGCCAGAGTTTCGCCGGAACATAAGATAAGAATTGTAAAGGCATGGCAGAAAAAAGGACGGATTGTTTCCATGACGGGGGATGGTGTCAACGATGCACCGGCATTAAAACGCGCAGATATCGGAGTGGCAATGGGGATTACAGGAACAGAAGTGGCAAAAGATGCGGCAGACATGATTCTTTTAGATGATAATTTTGCGACCATCATTCAGGCGGTGGTGAATGGAAGAAATGTATACCGGAATATAAAGAATGCTATTTTGTTTTTGCTGTCCGGCAATATGGCAGCGATTCTGGCGGTACTGTATACTTCACTTGCAGGACTTCCAGTTCCGTTTGCACCGGTGCATCTGTTGTTCATCAACTTGCTGACAGATAGTCTGACGGCGATCGCATTGGGACTGGAGCCGCACTCGATGGATGTGATGAATGAGAAACCGAGACCGATGAATGAGTCGATTCTGACGCCAAGTTTCCTGAAACGGATCGGTATCGGCGGTCTTTCGATCGGTGTGACGACGATGATCGCATTTATGATCGGATATCAGGGCGGAAACGCTGTGCTGGCAAGTACAATGGCGTTCGGAACATTATGTACGGCGCGTCTTGTGCATGG
>OGFJ01001805.1_pt1 | contig 12792 bp, 10 predicted proteins | sample 1570861 | NCBI WGS metagenome assembly OGFJ01 (sample SAMEA2582060, study PRJEB24529) | metagenome | biome: Human gut stool | place: China | collected 2011
CGGTCTTGCCGTCCAGCACGCCGAGGTTGCAGTCGGAATCGTAGTATTTCTTGATCGCCATGGTAGTAGTCTCCTTTTACTCTTTCCTGTTTTATTTTTATATTTTGATTTTTATGGAAAACTGAGTTGAACCCCTCAGGCCCTTACTGCGGGCAATGGGTCCCGGGCAGGGGCAGCTGGGCTGCCCGCACCTCCTGCGGGGGCTTCTGCATGTGCTGGTGCATCCCGCCGCGCTCCAGGGCGGTCACGCCGGTGCGGCACTGCTCCAGGATCTTGTAGTCTGCCAGGATCTTGAGGAACGCGTCCACCTTTTCGGGGCGGCCGGTCAGCTCCAGCACCATGCTGTCGGGCGAAAAATCAATGATCTTTGCCTTGTAGATGCTGGCGATCTCCCGCAGCTCACTGCGGTTGTGGACATCGGCAGCCACCTTGAGCAGCAGCAGCTCCCGCTCCAGCGAGTTCTCGTGGTCCAGCACGAACACCTGCCGGGTCACTTCCAGCCGCTCGGTCTGGAGGATGAGCTGGCTCAGCGCCTTTTCATCGCTGGTGATGGTCACGGTGATGCGGCTGACCGCCGGGTCGTTGGTGGCGGACACCGTCAGGCTGTCGATGTTGAAGCCGCGGCGGCAGAACAGGTTGGACACCCGGGCCAGAACACCGCTCTGGTTGTCCACCAGCAGGCTGATGACCCTGCGCTGATTGGATTCCATGTCGCTGTGTCCTCCTTATTTCATGATGATGTCGTTGATGTCGCCGCCGCCGGGGATCATGGGCAGGACCTTTTCGTCCTTGTCGATGATGCACTCGATCCAGGTGGGGCCCTTCTGCTTGAGGGCATCGGCAAATGCGGCCTGGAACTCGGGGAGGTTGGTGCAGCGGTAGCCCTTCAGGCCAAAGCCCTCGGCCAGCTTGACAAAGTCAGTGCGGCGGTGAGGGTCGGTCTGGGAGTAGCGCTTTTCGTAGAAAGTGGTCTGCCACTGGCGCACCATGCCCAGCACGGAGTTGTTGAAGATGACCGTGATGATGGGCAGCTCATAGCTGACAGCGGTGCAGGCCTCGTTGAGGTTCATGTGGAAGGAACCGTCGCCCGTGAACATGACCACCCGCTGCTCCCGGCCCAGCGCCATCTGCGCGCCGATGGCCGCGCCATAGCCAAAGCCCATGGTGCCCAGGCCGCCGCTGGTGATAAAGCCGCGGCTCTTGGTGTGGCGGATGTACTGGGCCGCCCACATCTGGTGCTGGCCCACGTCGGTGACATACACGGCCTCGGGGCCGCACTGGCTGCACACCTCGCCGATGACCTGATGGGGCATCAGGCGGGTGGGGTCGGACACGGGGTGGTAATCCTGCGCCTGCCACTCGTGGATCATCTTCATCCAGTCGGGGTGCTTCTTCTCCTCAATGAGGGGGAGCATCCCGCTCAGAACGTAGCAGACATCACCGGCAATGGCAAGATCCACATCCACATTCTTGCCCAGCTCACTGGGGTCGATATCGATCTGGATGATGGTGGCGTTCTTGGCAAAGGTCTTGGGGTTCAGGGCCACGCGGTCAGAAAAGCGGGTGCCCAGTGCGATCAGCACATCACAATCCGCAACCGCCCGGTTGGAGGTGTAGCAGCCGTGCATTCCGACCATGCCGATGTTCATCGGGTCACCGTAGGGCACAACGCCTGCAGCCATCAGAGTATAGGTGGCGGGGATCTCCGCCTTGTGGATCAGGTCACGCAGGGGCTGGCAGGAAGCCGCGCTCCGCACGCCGCCGCCAAAATAGACCAGCGGACGCTTGGCCGCGTTGATGATATCGGCGGCCCACTTGACCTGCTGTTCATCGTAGGTGGTCACGGTGCGGATCTGCTCCGGCTGCTTGGGGGTGAACTCACAGACAGCAGCGGTGACATCCTTGGGGATATCCACCAGCACCGGGCCCTTGCGGCCGCTCTGCGCAATGCGGAAGGCTGCGCGCATGGTGTCGGCCAGGTCCTCTACCCGGCGCACCGTGAAGTTATGCTTTGTAATGGGCACCGTAATGCCCTCGATGTAAGCTTCCTGAAAGCTGTCCCTGCCAATGCTGCCGGTGGGCACGTTGCCGGTAAAGGCGACCATGGGCACGGAGTCCATGTAGGCAGTGGCAATGCCGGTGACCAGATTGGTGGCACCCGGGCCGCTGGTGGCCAGCACCACGCCGGTGCGGCCCGTTGCGCGGGCATAGCCATCGGCCGCATGAGAAGCGCCCTGCTCGTGGGCGGTCAGCACATGGTGGATGCGGTCAGAATTCTTATACAGCTCGTCGTACAGGTTCAGCACAGCACCGCCGGGATAGCCGAAGATGGTGTCCACGCCCTGTTCGCAGAGAACTTCAACAAAAATTTGCGAACCATTCAACTGCATGGTAAGTTGCTCCTGTTCCTTTTCCTCTTACACTCTCAACAAAATTTCCCTCAGACACGTTACTTTTCGCATCTCGCATTCCGATTTGAACGTTGGGTCAATTATACTATAAATCGGGCCTTTGTCAATCGACGATTTGTAAAGTGAATCAGCCGAAAGATGAAGATAATTGAACACGCCCTTGCTAAGCGCCTTTTCCAAGAGTATAATCAATTCTACACTGTTATAAAAATAAACAGCCTTCTGACCGGCCTGCCAATGGCTCCCCCTTTGGGGGAGCTGGCGCGGCGCGCCTGAGAGGGCAAGGCCGTTAAAAAGAGAGGATTTTCCTATGCAACTTCGTGAATGGAACGCCCGGCTCCACGGGCTTGTTGTTTTCCGTGCCCTGCTGGGCGACCCCGTTGTGGCAAAGCTGGCGGCGCTGACCGACCGGCTGGAAGCGGCTGACGATACCATCGCCCCCCTGTGCGATGCTGTGGCCGCCTTTGAAGCCGCCCTGTTTGCCCACACCACCAATCTGGGCGATTATCTTTCCAACGCCGTGCTGGAGACCGAGACCGTCTGTGTGCGGCAGGCCGCTGCGGGCCAGCTCTCCCCTGTGATGGAGGCCGCCCTGAACAGTGAGCTGAACTTTTTGCAGAAGCTCTGCGGCCTGACGCTGGACGCGCTGCTGGAAACTGCCGACCGGCAGAACCGGGAGCTGGCGTTCCTACCCCGTTGGGAGGCAAGGCAGCTCGACCTGACCGCCGCCTACAACCAGCGGATGCGGGAAGCCGGGAAGAAGGGCTACGGCATGTTCGCCAAGCACCATGTGTTCACGGTGGAGAACGGCCAGCTGGTGCCCGTGAAGTACCCCGACCCCCAGAAGCTCAGCGAGCTGCCGGGCTACGAGAAGGAGCGGGAAAAGGTCATTGCCAACACCCGCGCCCTGCTGGCCGGTTCCCCCGCCAACAATGTTCTGCTCTACGGCGATGCCGGCACCGGCAAATCCAGCACGGTCAAGGCCATTGCCAATGAGTATGCCGCCGACGGCCTGCGGCTGGTGGAGGTCAAGAAGAACCAGCTCTACCAGATCCCCGACCTGATGGATCAGCTGGCGGCCAACCCCCTCAAATTCATCCTCTTCATCGATGACCTGAGCTTCTCCTCCAACGACGACAATTTTGCCGCCCTGAAAGCCATCCTTGAGGGCAGCGTGGGCGGCCGGGCCCGGAACATTGCGGTGTACGCCACCTCCAACCGCCGCCACCTCATCAAGGAGACCCTGACCGACCGCACCGGCGACGACATCCACGAAGCCGACACCCGGCAGGAGCTGATGAGCCTTTCTGCCCGGTTCGGCCTGACCGTCACCTTCCAGCGGCCCGAGAAGGCCCGCTTTGCCGCCATTCTGGAAGAGCTGGCAAAACAGCACCACATCCAGATGCCCATGGAAGAGCTGCTGGTCAAGGCCGAGGCCTTCGCCATCCGCGCCGGCGGCCGCAGCCCCCGCGTGGCCAAACAGTTCATCGAACAGTGCGAGAGCGGCGTGCAGAAATAATGTTTGCTTTTTCGTTTTTATGGATAAGAAAAAGCGCTGTGCAGTGAAATGACTGCACGGCGCTTTTTGCTGTTTTGAAAGAAAACTGCCGCCGCAGGCGGCAGATGAGGCGGTCAGAAAATCAAACGCGCTCGGCCACCAGCTGGAAGCCCTCTTTGGTGAGCTCCTGCCGGATCTGCTCGATCTGGGCATGGTCGCGGGTCTCCAGCACCAGCTTGAGGAAGCAGCTGGAGATGGGCATATTGGGGTCAGAGCCGTCATGCAGGACGGAGACCACATTGCTGCCGCAGCGGGAAACGATGGCGGCCACCCGCTCCAGCTGGCCGGGCTTATCCTCCAGCGCGATGGTCAGGTTGGCCTTGCGGCCGCTCATCACCAGACCACGGGTGATGACGCGGTTGAGAATGTTCACATCGATGTTGCCGCCGGAGATCAGGCAGACCACCTTTTTGCCCTCGATGGGCAGCTTGTGGAACAGCGCCGCTGCCACAGGCACCGCACCGGCCCCCTCAGCCACCAGCTTCTGGTTCTCCATCAGGGAGAGGATGGCGGCGGCGGTCTCGTCCTCGCTGACGGTCACGATGTCGTCCACATATTCCTCACAAAGCTGATAGGTCAGCTCGCCGGGGGTCTTGACCTGAATGCCGTCCGCGAAGGTGGCCACATTTTTCAGGGTCTGATACTTGTGTTCATGCAGGCTGCGGTACATGCTGGGGGCACCCTCGGCCTGCACACCGTAGACCTTGACCTCGGGGCGCAGGCTCTTGATGGCAAAGGCCACGCCGGAGATCAGGCCGCCGCCGCCCACGGGCACGATGACGGCATCCAGATCGGGCAGCTGGTCAAGGATCTCCAGACCGATGGTGCCCTGACCTGCGATGACCTGCTCGTCATCATAGGGGTGGATGAAGGTCATGCCGGTCTCGGCCTGCAGCTCCACGGCCTTGTCGTGGGCATCATCATAGGTGCCGGGCACCAGACAGACCTCCGCGCCCAGGCTCTTGGTATTTTCCACCTTCATAATGGGGGCACCGTCCGGCATACAGACGATGCTCCTGATGCCCCGGCGGGTGGCGGCCAGAGCCACGCCCTGTGCGTGGTTGCCGGCAGAGCAGGCGATCACGCCCTTTTCGCTCTCCTCCCTGGAGAGCTGGCTGATCTTATAATAGGCTCCCCGCACCTTGAAGCTGCCGGTCACCTGCAGGTTCTCGGTCTTGAGGTAGAGGCGGCAGTCCTTGGAGAGCTTGGGCGCTTCAATGAGGTCGGTTCTGCGGGCAACGTCCTTGAGCACAAAGGCGGCGTGGTAGATCTTATCCAGAGTCAGCATGACGATACTTCCTATCTTCTATCCTTGATTTTTGCATGTGAATATGCATCCCAGTATAAATTAGCAAAAGTATTTTGTCAAATGAACGTATTTCAACATTTTGTTTGCTGGGGTGACCGCCAATGGCTACGCCCGGGCAGGCGGCAGCCCTGCGGCCCGATGCGCGCTCCACCTGTGCCCATTCCGTGAAAGCGGTTTCTCCTGACCCAGAACGCCCCTCTCCGGTCTTACGGATGCCGGAGAGGGGCGTTCTCTGTTTAACCTTTCATCGGCACAAATCCGACCAGATCCTTCACGACCTCGCCGCCGATGATGAGCCCGGCCACCGAGGGCACAAAGGCGTTGGAACCGGGGACCGAACGCCGGATGGTGCACTTGCGCTGGGTGCCCGGGGGGCAGATGCAGTGGTCCTTGCAGCTGATGGAATCATCCTCGATGGGGGTCATGGCAGGCTCTTTGGAGTAGACGACCTTCAGGTGCTTGATCCGCCGCTTGCGGCACTCGGTGCGCATCACCTTGGCCAGCGGGCAGACGGAGGTCTTGTAGATATCCGTTACCTCAAAGCGGGTGGGGTCCATCTTGTTGCCTGCGCCCATGGCACAGATGATGGGGGTACCGGCCTCCTTGGCCTTGACCACCAGCGCGATCTTGCCGGTGACGGTGTCGATGGCATCCACCACATAGTCGTACTGGGTGAAATCGAACTGATCCTGCGTTTCCGGGGTGAAGAAGATCTTGTAGGTGGTGACCTTGATGTTGGGGTCGATCTCGTGGATACGCTGTTCGGCCACATCCACCTTGTACTGGCCCACGGTCTTGCGGGTGGCCACGATTTGGCGGTTCAGGTTGGTCAGGCAGACCTTGTCATCATCAATGAGGTCCAGCGCACCCACACCGCTGCGTGCCAGCGCTTCCACCGTGTAGCCGCCCACGCCGCCAATGCCAAACACTGCCACACGGGAATTGTGCAGCTTTTCCATTGCTTCCTTGCCCAGCAGCAGCTGGGTGCGGGAATATTGATCCTGCATAGATACTTGCTCCTCCATTTTACACTGTTCCGTTCGTTTTACCGGTTCGGCACAGCTGCTTCTGTTTTACTTTATCACTTTCCTGCAAAGCGCCTGAGAGGTTTATTCCACCGCCACAATCGTGCCGCCCCCCAGCACAACATCCCCCTGATACAGCACCACGGCCTGACCGGGCGTGGGGGCACGCTGGGGCTGGTCAAATTCCAGCCGGAACTGCCCCTCTCCCGCCGGGTAGACGGTGGCCGCCTGCTCGGTCTGGTGATAGCGGGTGCGGGCTGTGACCCGCAAGGGCGCGGTCAGCTCCGGGATGGCGATCCAGTTCACCTCGTCGGCATAGACGATGCGGTCAAACAGGTTCTCCTCCGGGCCCACCGTGACGGTGTTGGCCTGCATATCCTTGGCGCAGACATACACCGGCGCACCCATGGCAAGGCCCAGGCCCTTGCGCTGGCCGATGGTATACCGCACCGCACCGTTGTGGGTGCCCACCTTTTTGCCGTTCTCGTCCAGAAAATCGCCTGCCGGGTAATGCTTGCCGGTGAAGTCCTCCATGAATCGGGCGTAATCGCCGTCCGGCACAAAGCAGATATCCTGGCTGTCGTGCTTGCGGGCGTTGATGAAATGCTGCTTTTCCGCGATCTCTCGCACTTCAGCCTTGTGCATGGCCCCCAGCGGCAGGCGCACATGGGCCAGCTGCTCCTGGGTCAGGTTATAGAGCACATAGCTCTGATCCTTACCCTCGTCCAGCCCCTTTTTCAGCAGCCAGCGGCCGGTGGCCTCGTCCTGCTCCACCCGGGCGTAATGGCCCGTGACCACATACTCCATGCCATGGCTCTCAGCCCAGCGGAGCAGGTGGTCGAACTTCATATACCGGTTGCAGTCGATGCAGGGGTTGGGCGTGCCGCCCATTTCGTACACCCGGATGAACTTTTCGATGATCTTCTCCCGGAAGTCGGCGGTGAAATCCAGCACCTCATAGGGGATATCCATCGCAAAGGCCACCTCGGCGGCATCCTCGATATCCTTTTCGGAGCAGCAGGTGTGGAAACCGGACTGCCCCAGCGTCTCGTTGCGGGTGAGCCGCATGGTGATGCCGGTGCAGTCGTACCCTGCCTGCTGCATCAGCCATGCCGCCACCGAGCTGTCCACACCGCCGCTCATGGCGATGAGTGCCCCGGGGCGCTTCGTGTTCTGTGCTTCTGTCATATCGTTCCTCATTCAATAACACACTAAAACAGTAGTATAATACTACCGCAGCTTCTTTCTCTTGTCAAGACGCAGAAAATTGAGCCGCCGCTGCCAGCAGCGCGTCTTTTTCGTTGGGTGTCTGCCCGGTGATAACAGCCTCCAGCAGGGCGTTCAGCACCTGCCGCAGACCCGGGCCGGGTCTGACCCCCGCCGCCATCAGGTCACGGCCATTCACGGCCAGCTGGCTCACCCGGCAGCAGGCATTTTCTGCTGTCAGCCGCTCCGCCTCGGCCCGCAGGGCAGCAAAGGCCCTGGTCTGTTCCGGATGCCGGGCACTGCAAAGGGCGGTCAGGCGCTGGATCGTCTGCAGCTCATAGCGGCCCAAAAGACGTTTGGCCTGTACGGTCAGCGTGGTGTTGGGGGTGCCGGGAGTTTCTCCAAGGACCGTCCACTGGGGTGGGACCCTGTTGCCGCAGGCAATAGGGCGGGCGATGGAATGGCCCGATTCGTGTCCGAGGAGAAAGCTCCCGGCACCCCCTCCAGCTTCCCTTTCCAACGCTGTCACCTCATCCGTGAGCGCGTTGGAGCATTTCAGTTTGCGCAGAGCTTTGCGGGCACCGGCTTCACCCAGCGGGCAGAGAAGGGCCGCCAGCCGGGCGGGCACGTTCTCCGCTGTTGGTTCGATCCGGTCGATGGTACGGCAGAGTTCTGCAAACCGTTCCGGCTGTTCTTCCGGTTCCAGCTCCGGCAGGACAACGGCCAGAACGGCGGGTTCCAGATAGCTTCCGGGCCGGGGTGCCGCCAGCAGCTTGAGCAGTTCTTCCTGGATGCGCTCCGCCGAAACGCAGTCCAGATGCGGCCCCAGTGCCCGGGCAGCAGCACCGGTGGCTGGGTCGATGGCGAAGCCGAACCGGGCCGCGAACCGGTAGAGCCGCAGGATGCGCAACGCGTCCTCCTCAAAGCGGCGTTCCGGCTCCCCCACCGCCCGCACAAGATGGGCGGCAAGGTCGTCCCGCCCGCCAAAGGGGTCGATGAGCCCTTCCTCGGCGCTGTATGCCATGGCGTTGATGGTGAAATCCCGCCGGGCAAGATCCTCCCGCACATCCGGCACAAAGCAGACGGCATCCGGGTGGCGGCCATCGGAATAGGCCCCCTCGGTGCGGAAGGTCGTTGTCTCATAGAGCCTGCCGCCCTGCTTCACCGTCACGGTGCCGTGCTGCAGGCCGGTGGGGATGCACTTTTCCTCCCCGAACAGCGCCATCACCTGCTCCGGGCGGGCGCTGGTGCAGAGATCCCAATCGTGGGGGTCCAGCCCCAGCAGGCTGTCCCGGACACAGCCGCCCACAGCGTAGGCCGCATGGCCCGCCCCATGGAGCGCATCCAGCAGCAGGGCTGCACCCGGGTCAAGTTTGATCGTTGTCATGTTTCTTCCTCGTTATATTGCAGGATGATCTGTTTGCCGTCAAAGCCGCACTCCGCCGCCGGGAATACCGCCTGCGCATTGGGCAGGGCGGCTTCCGGATCAAGGATCATGGGCGAATAATGCATCAGCCAGAACCGGCGCACGTCAGCCTTTTTTGCAATGGCCGCACCCTGCGCAAAAGTGCTGTGCCCCCACTGCTTTGCCTGCGCCTCCTGCTCGTTGTCGGGGTAGGTGGCATCGCAGAGGAAAAGGTCGGCGTTCTGCGCGGCCTGTTCCAGCGCCGGGCAGGGAGCGGTATCACCCGAGAACACGAACCGCAGACCCCGGCGTGCCGGGCCCAGCACATCCGCAGGGGCGACCACAGCCCCACTTTCCAGCGGGATGCTCTGGCCCCGCTGGAGCAGCTTCCATGCAGGCACCGGAACGTTCAGTGCCCGGGCCTTTGCAGGGTCAAAGCGGCCCGCCCGGGGCAGGTCGAGCCGGTAGCCCCGGCTGGGCACCCGGTGCCGGGTGCGGAAAGGCGTAAGCTGCGCCCCCGCAGGCCAGCCGGAGGAAAGGGTGGTCAGATCGATGGGATCTGTGTCCAGCTGCACAGCCCTGACCGGATACGGCAGCGGCCCGGCCAGGGTGCGCAGGGCGGGCCAGACCTCCCCCAACCCCTCCGGGCCGTAAAGGGTCAGCGGGCGCTCCCGGCCCTGACAGCCCAGTGTCTGCAGCAGGCCCGGCAGGCCGAAGATATGGTCGCCGTGATAGTGGGTCAGGCAGATGGCATCCAGCTTCATCAGGTTGACCCCGGCGCGGCGGGCCGCCGCCTGCGTGCCCTCGCCGCAGTCAAACAGCAGGGCATGGCCCCCGCATTCGGCCAGCGCGGCGGTCAGGGCACGGTCCGGCAGGGGCATGGTGGCCGCCGTACCCAGCAGTGTAATGGTCAGCATAACAGTTCCTCCGTGATTTGTCGGTAACAGTGTACCACATTTTGCGCCCGCACACAATCGGCACAGCCCGGCATAGGATGGCGCAGAGCTCTGATACAAAGGGAGGTTTGACCATGCAGCGCAAAAAAGTCCCCGCCGGGCACCACCGCTTCGGGCTGGCCCGGCTTGTTCTGGTCCTGGCACTGCTGTTTCTCGTCGTGGCGCTCACCGCCGGGCTGGCGGGCTGCCTGTTCCAGCCCGTACTGGCCGCCCGGGGCACGCTGCTGTTTCTGCCGGGGTAATAGAAAGAAAAAGCGGAATCGTTCCATCCTTGCCTGAGAGAACGATTCCGCTTTGTGCTATTTTATTCTGCCGTTTTCAACTGCTGTGCTTTTTTCCATGCGCGAATGGCTTCTCCATAGGAGATTTGCTCATCCGGCTTAAACTGTCCTATATGCTCTTCATCAGGCAGCTCCATCAGCTCGTTTTCCACGGCCCACTGTGCGGCCTGCTGTGCCGCTTCCTCATTCAGGCCGATGTCCTCATACATTGCATTTACATCCGGTACAGGCTCTCCTGCATTTTTCCAGAGCATTTCCGCCAGCTGGATCCTGTTTTGGGGAAGTGCCGCCCCACTGGGCAGCAGATATTTCAGATAGAGCTCCGTTCCCAGCTGATGCGCCTGATAGGCCAGTACAACAGCCGAAATTCCCACTGCGCCGATCATTGCGGCACTGCCCAGCAGTTCGGTTTCTCTGGCATTTTCCGCGCTTTCGTACATTGCCTCTACGGTCACATCTGCCGCCGGCATGGGAAAACTCATGGTCTGGCTGGTGTGTGCTACATCAGGGTCTCCCATCAATGCCGGATCACTGATGTTCCACTGCGCAAAGACCATTCCTTCCGGTGCCGCATTTGCCGCAACCGTAACCATTGCGCCCGCAGGGATCTTTCCGATCTGGGTCGTACCCTCTTTTTTCAGCTCCACATTCTTCGTGATATCCACAGTCGTTCCATTTTTCTCAACCGTCACACACACAAGAGAACCGTCTTTTTCCGTCAGAGTATACTCTTTGGCCGTATCAGTATCAGGGTCAGGGGTAGGAGTAGGAGTAGGAGTAGGGGTAGGGGTAGTAGGAGTTGTAGGAGTAGGAGGAGTAGGAGGAGTAGGAGGCTCAGGGTCAGGGGCAGGCTTCACGCTCCAATGTGCGTAAACCGTCACATCTTCCGTAATTATCTTGTCAAAGTCAAACGGTACGCCGCCATTTTCTTGTGTATACCAACCTTCAAACCGGTAACCGTCCGCTTTCGGATTAGCGGGCGGGGTGACCTTTTCTCCATACTGCACCACCTTGGTGCTTCCCTCTGCCTTACCGCCGCAGTTAAAGTACACAGTATGGTTAGTCTCCACCTTGCTCCAATGTGCGTAAACCTTCACATCTTCCGTAATTTCCTGGTTGAAATCAAACGGTACGCCGCCATTTTCTTGCGTATACCAACCATCAAACTGGTGACCTTTCGCTATTGGATCAGCGGGCGGGGTGACAATTCCTTCATACTCCACCACTTTGCTGGTTCCCTCTGCCTTACCGCCGCAGTCAAAGCTCACAGTATGGGCGCAATCAAAGTTCTCCGAGTTAGTCAACAGGATATTTTGATTTATAAAATCATTTTCCTTTGCAAGTTTATCCCATTGTTCCTGGGTTCCCGTATAATGCAGTTCCACTAATCGTTTATTTTCACCACCAAATCCAAAGTGAAACGCATTTGCTCCTATCGTCTGTACACTACTCGGAATCGTCACGCTTTTCAAATCTGTGCAACTACTAAACGCACCTGCTCCAATTGAGATAATCGAATCCGGAAGTGTCACACTTCCCAAACTTGTGCAACTAATAAACGCACCTGTTCCAATTGAGATAATTGAATTCGGAAGTGTCACACTTCCCAAACTTGTGCAAAGCATAAACGCATTATCACCAATTGAACGAACTGAATTTCCAAGGTTCACCGTTTCCAGCTTTGTACATTCATAAAACGAAGCTGTTCCGACAGAAGTTACTGAATCCGGAAGTGTCACCGTTTCCAAATTTCCGCAGTATGCAAATGCACCATCTCCAATCGACTTAATGGGTGCTTCAGTTCGAACGCTTTTCAGCGCTGCGCAGTTGTGAAATGCATAAATTCCAATCGAAGTCACAGGATATCCCTGCGCAGTCGAAGGGATCACTACATTCGCTTCCTCAGCTGCGGTAGAAAACCCCGTCAATTCCACGGTGTCATCATCAAGCAACATATAGGTATAAGTATTCTCACCGTCTACCACTTTCATAGGAGTATTTCCCGCTGCGTTCTCCGGCTCTGCCGCAAATGCAGACAGGGGCATCAGCCCTAAAACCATTCCCAGAACCAGCAAAACGCTGGTAAGCCTTTTCAATTGTTTCATCCCAAAAAACCTTTCTCTGCATTTTCAACAAAAATCGCACAAAAAAACGGATATATATATATATATCAGATGGGTATGTCAATGCTTCAGTCTCATTTTTAGTATATCAGTACAGTATTTTGTTTAATATTTTTCATTTTTTGTGCGGTTTTCTGAAATCAATAACATAGCTCTTCAAAAACAGTGAAAATTGAAATTTCCCTCTTGACTTCAGGACAGTGACGTGATAAAACCCAGCCAAACCAGTGAGAGGGCATAAGTACCCCCACGATCCCCTGCTTTCCCAGAGAGTGCCGCGTTTGGTGGGAGCGGCGCAGAGCAGCTGTGGGCGGGAATGGGCCTTTGAGGGCAAACCAAACCGTATGGCGTAAATTTTATGGCATACGCAGTAGGGGCGACGGAGAGCGTCTCCGTGAACAAAGCCCGTATGTGTTGGCATATCACGAGAGGGCGGGGCGCAAATCCCGCCAAAATTGGGTGGCACCGCAGGAGTGCTGGCTCGTTCAAAAATTTGAATGTTGGCCGCTCTTGTCCCA
>OGFJ01001821.1_pt1 | contig 12701 bp, 8 predicted proteins | sample 1570861 | NCBI WGS metagenome assembly OGFJ01 (sample SAMEA2582060, study PRJEB24529) | metagenome | biome: Human gut stool | place: China | collected 2011
GATAATCGCCACTAAGGCACGGTTGGAACTGTCGGCATCCGAACCTCCTTTCAACACGCAGGCATTCCCGCTCTTGAAACAAAGGGAGAAAACGTCGAAGGTGACATTCGGGCGTGCTTCGTAGATGACACCGATCACGCCGAAGGAAGCGGTCATTTTGCGGATCACCATGCCGTTCGGGCGTGTGTATGATCTGCTGAATCAGGCACAGGACAGTAATCTTGCAAAAGAGTCTGCATACCGGCTTTTAAGTAGTGGAAAAAATCTGGCAGATATCTTAGGCGAGCTTGAGACGACGAATTTAAAAAAAGAGATCAGACTGGCAGTCATTGAGATCATGACCGCTGATTTATAAGGAGAAAAAAGATGCAGAAAGCATGGTGGAAAGAAGCAGTTGTTTATCAGATTTATCCAAGGAGTTTTATGGATAGTAACGGAGATGGAATCGGAGACCTTCAGGGGATCATAAAAAAATTAGACTATATAAAGAATCTCGGTATCACAGTTATCTGGGTATCCCCGATCTATAAATCTCCAAATAAAGATAACGGATATGATATCAGCGATTATCAGGCGATCATGGAAGAATTCGGAACCATGGAAGATTATGACAGGATGCTTGCACGGGCACATGAGCTGGGAATTAAGATTATGATGGATTTGGTTGTCAATCATACATCCGATGAGCATGCATGGTTTGTGGAAAGTAGAAAGAGCGTGGATAATCCATACCGCGATTTTTATATCTGGAGAAAAGGAAAAGACGGAAAAGAGCCGAATAACTGGGGATCCTGTTTCAGTGGTTCGGCATGGAAATATGACCCACAGACAGATATGTATTTCCTGCATCTGTTTTCGAAAAAACAGCCGGATCTCAACTGGGACAATCCAAAAGTGCGGGACCGGGTATTTGATATGATGAACTGGTGGTGTGAAAAAGGCATTGATGGATTCCGTATGGATGTGATCAGCCTGATTTCCAAACCGGAAGGACTGCCGGATGGAATTCCGGGAGAAACCGGATACGCAGACAGCGGTTGTGCGAATGGTCCGCATGTGCATGAGTATTTAAAAGAAATGAACCGGAAAGTGCTTTCCCATTATGATCTGATCACGGTAGGGGAGGCTGCCGGAGTGACGCTGGAAGAGGCAAAAAAATATGCCAATGCAGATGGCAGCGAACTGAACATGGTTTTCCAGTTCGAGCATATGGGAAGCGGACCGGAGGCAGACAACCGGTACGGTAAATGGGACAGCCATAAGATGCCGCTTCCGGTATGGAAGAAGATTTTATCCAGATGGCAGACCGGACTGGAAGGGAAAGCCTGGAACAGTTTGTTTTTATCCAATCATGATCAGCCGCGCTCGGTTTCCTGGTTTGGAAATGACAGTGAACAGTATCGGGAAATTTCAGCAAAAATGCTGGGAACCTGTCTGCATATGATGCAGGGAACGCCATATGTTTATCAGGGGGAAGAACTTGGTATGTGTAATGCTTATTTTGATCAGTTAGAGGATTACCGGGATATTGAAAGTCTGAATGCATACAAAGAGCTGACGGAAACCTGTGGAGTATCTCATGAAGAAATGATGGGATATTTAAAGCGGATCAGCCGCGACAATGCGCGCACGCCGATGCAGTGGGATGATAGTGCAAATGCTGGTTTTACCACAGGAACTCCGTGGATTAAGGTAAACAGTAATTATCCAAAGGTTAATGCAAAACAGGAGGTCAGTGATCCGGATTCTGTCTTTTCGTACTACAAAAAACTGATTCGCCTTCGTCATGAAAACGAGATTATCGTTTATGGCGATTACGAACTGTTAGCACCCGAGGATGAGGCATTATTTATCTATACCAGAATGCTCGGGACGCAGCGGCTGATGGTGCTTTGTAATTTTACGGAAAAAGAAGTTGCCATTCCGCAAGAAGTAACGGAACAGATTCCTGCAGATGCCAAGCTTTTGATCGGAAATTATTCCAAACAGAAAGAAGAAATGCTGCAGGCATATGAAGCACGGGTGTATGCTTATCATTTATAAATTTTAGAAAAGAAAAAGCATCCCAGGCTGGTGTAAATGGATGGGAAAAACAGATTGACTTGTATGATTTTCGGGCGTAAAATCCCCTGTGGAAATAGGAATTTTCACAGGGGATTTTGTTTTATGAATACATCAGACAGCAACTTTTTTGGAACAGAAAAAGTCAGCAGGATTCTGCTCAAGATTGCGCCACCGGTCATGCTCGCTCAGCTGATACAGGCTCTTTATAATATTGTTGACAGCCTGTTTGTCGGAAAATATTCGGAGAGTGGACTGACGGCACTTTCCATTATTTATCCATTGCAGCTTCTTATGATTGCCATTGCTGTAGGAACGGGAGTCGGGATCAATACGGCAATGGCACATTATCTGGGTGTACATGATGAGAAAAAAGCAAATGAATATGGCGGGATCGGAACACCGCTTACACTGGTTCTGTGGGTATTGTTTGCACTGATATGCTTCCTTTTTATGCCCGCATATGCGCGTATGTCTACGGATTCCCCGGAAGTCATAAAGGATGTGATTGTATACGGCCGGATCGTCTGCGTATTCAGCATCGGACTGTTTACCGAAAGTATCTGGACAAAGATTTTACAGGCGAATGGAGATATGCGGACACCGATGATTGCGCAGATTGTCGGGGCATTGGTCAATATAGCACTGGACCCGTTGTTTATTTTTGGTATGTTTGGTCTGCCAAAGCTTGGAATTGCCGGGGCGGCCATTGCAACGGTTGTGGGACAGATTGTGGCGGCTCTTATCGTAATGAGAAAAGGATTTTGTAAATCGCCCCAGCTTTCGGTGTATCCAAAAGGTATCTGCTTTATTTACAAGCTCGGAATCCCCAATATTTTAATGCAGTCGGCATATACTTTTTATATTCTCGGACTTAATCTGATCCTTGCAACATTTTCAGATCAGGCCGTCACGGCACTGGGGCTTTATTACAAATGGCAGTCTTTTTTCTTTATTCCGCTTGGGGCACTGCAGACCTGTATTGTGCCGGTGATCAGTTATAATTATGCATCGGGACGGATGGATCGCTGTAAGAAAACACTGTCCACTTCACTTGTGGGAGGAATGGGGCTGATGTTTATCGGGACGTTAGTTTTCAATCTGATTCCTGGACAGATGCTTCGGGTATTTACAAGTGATCCACAGGTGATTGCGATTGGAACCGTTGGGTTTCATTTTGTGGGAATCAGTTTTATCCCGATGGTTACTTCCCTGATTTTTCCGGTATTTTTTCAGGCGGTTGGTGCAGCAGTCAAAAGTTCGCTTCTTACCGTCGTGCGCACGATGATTCTGTTTGTACCGCTTGGATATTTGTTTTCCCGTCTGGGACTTAATTATTTCTGGTTTACTTTTCCGGTGACGGAAGTTCTTACCACGCTGGTGGGGGTGTTCTTTTACCGAAGATTTATGGCACAACAGAAGTGAAGAGTAACGATTGTATTTAGACAGAAAAAATAAATTAAAAAATGATTGCTATTTTTACTATTATATCTATAATGTTTACGGGTATCGGCATTGGATATCTGTTGCGTGATTTGCGATTTTTGCAAAAAGTAGAGAAAAGTATTTCTCTTACCATATTCCTGTTGCTTTTTGTTCTGGGGCTTTCAATAGGTTCCAATAGCTTAATTATTAATAATATAGGGAAATTCGGATGGCAGGCCATTGTACTTGCAACTTTAAGTATTTTAGGTAGTTTACTGGCATCTTTCCTGGTGTTTCATTTATTTTTTAAGAAAGGAGGTAACGAATGAAAGGTAGTTTGATTGTTGTGGCGTTTTTCTGTGTCGGTTGTTTGATAGGAGCAGCCAATGAGTTCCGGTTTTCTACACACAATGTTTCCATGTATGTGTTGTATGCATTGATGTTGCAAGTTGGAATTGGGATTGGATGTAACAGACAATTAAAAGAGTTGATTAAAAGTTTGCGATTCAAAATGCTGCTGGTGCCTGTTGCTACTATTACAGGAACGTTGCTTTTTTCGGCATTTGCCAGTTTGTTATTAACCCAGTGGAGTGTTTTTGACTGCATGGCGGTGGGAAGTGGCTTTGCCTATTATTCCCTTTCTTCTATTTTGATTACACAGTTCAAAGAACCTTCTATGGGATTACAGTTAGCCACAGAGTTAGGAACAATTGCTCTTTTGGCAAATATTTTTCGTGAAATGATGGCACTTCTCGGTGCTCCTCTTATTCGGAAATACTTTGGGAGGCTGGCACCTATTTCTGCTGCCGGAGTTAATTCAATGGATGTATTATTACCTTCTATTACCCGGTATTCGGGAAAAGACATGATTCCGATTGCTATTTTTCATGGAATCTTGATTGACATGAGTGTTCCTGTGTTTGTTTCATTCTTTTGTAATTTATAAGGAACTGCATGTAAAACCGTTGTTTCCACATGCAATCAGCCATGTTTCTGCAATATAAATTGTTTTTCCTTTTCTCCTTTCATTAACCGTTGAAAGGTCCTGCTGATGGGGGTCCGGTAGTGAATGGACATCTTGTTTTCACCCTTTCATCCTCCTTTCATTTACAAAACTTCACACTGCTGAAGGCAGATTTTGAAAGGGCCGGGTAAGACGGCTGAAACGAGGATGAGGGGATATCCTGTCATTCTTAATAAACTAATTATCAGTGTGTTTTTATTAAAATGTAAGGATGAACGGACAAAAAGAAATAACCGACTTGGTGAGGGGAGGTAATCTGCCCTTACAGGAAAAACATACCGAGCTTTTTAAAAAAGATGGTGATGTTTTCAAAAAAGACCTTGATGTTTAATAATAAGCTCGGCATGTTTTTAAGAAACATCAAGGTCTTTTTGCAACATCCAGTGCGAGCTGTCTATTTGTAAAGTGTGTGTACGTACGCATCGGGTTATACACATACGGTGACACAAGCCTGCACGTACGTACGCACGAGCCTGTACATACGGTGGCATAAGTCTACACATACGTACGTACAAGTCTACACGTATATATGTTATTTTTTATTTCTTTTTGGCTGCAACGGCCAACAACACTCCCAGTACGATGCCCAATATGGCGGCAAACAGTACTCTCATATTCGGAGGGAGCAGGAAAGTGATGGTATGTGCCGGATACCAGAACAAAGGAATGGTTTTCTTGAATACGAATCCCCACAACACTGCCCAGTTCAGTTCCGTCATAATCCGTTTCATGGGGATGGGAGTGAGCAGTGCCTTTACCGAACCGCCGCAGTGACCTATGTGGGTGTCGGTTATCTTATGAAGAGTCATAAAGACGGGGGCAAAAATGCTGTTCATGGCTACCGATATGGCTAATGCTATCATTATTTTCTCAAAACACATCTCTCCGTTGATGGTGGAGGAAGCATTTGCCATACCCATATATTCCATAAACATCGGCACTCCTTTTGAGAAGATAATCATTGCCATATTGATGCCCATGCCAAGCAGTCCCCATACCACCATCCGGGGAATGATTCCGAAAGTCCGGTTGATATAAACACCGGTACTGATGCGCAGTCCGATCATTTCGCCCATGGTAGAAAGGATGGCAAACTTCAGGAAACTCATGACCATGCCATGGGTGGCGTTAAAGGTTTTGTACCATTCATAAGCGTCATCGCTTACAAAGAAGGGGAGAAAAATGGCTGTAGCCACCAAAAGAAAGATAAAATCGCTCTTTTTCATTGTTTAAGTTGTGTTTTTCAATAATATAATGGACAAACATACAAAAAAACTTCTAGGTTCCTATCAAAAGACTTTCTTTATTTTATTGTTTCTTATACCTGGAGTGAGAAAAATAATCGGAAAAAAATGAAGTGTTTGATAGGAAAGGTTGCTGTTGTGATTATAATATGTATTTTTGTGATAGAGTAATAATGAAATTCTTTGTATAGTATGAAGACACCTCTTCTCTCGTTTTTGTTTTTTCTGGTGATATTTGGAGCATGTATATCCGATAGGCAGCCGGCGTCGGCTGTTGATTATAGTTTATTGGTAAACCCGTTTATCGGAACAGATTTTACCGGGAATACCTATCCCGGTGCTCAGGCACCGTTTGGCATGGTTCAGTTGAGTCCGGATAACGGCTTGCCCGGTTGGGACCGTATTTCGGGTTATTATTATCCCGACAGTACGATTGCCGGTTTCAGTCACACGCATTTGTCGGGAACAGGGGCCGGTGATTTGTACGACATTTCCTACATGCCTGTCACCCTTCCTTATCGTGAAGCTGAAGCGCCTTTGGGCATTCATTCCAAGTTCCGGCATTCGGATGAAGAGGCTTCTGCAGGATATTACCGTGTATTGCTGAAAGATTATAATATAAATGTGGAGTTGACTGCCACGGAGCGTTGTGGCATTCAGCGTTACACTTTCCCAAAAGCGCAGTCTGCCGTATTCCTGAATTTGAAGAAGGCGATGAACTGGGATTTCACACAAGACTCCCATATCGAGGTGGTGGACTCATGCACCATACAGGGATATCGGTTCTCTGACGGTTGGGCACGTGGACAGCGTGTTTTCTTCCGTACCCGTTTTTCCAAACCGTTCCGGTCTTCCGAAATAGATACTACCGCCATCATACAGGATGGCAAGACCATAGGTACTGCATACGTGGCACGTTTCAACTTTGATACGACCGATGGGGAAGAGATAGTGTTGTGTACGGCTCTTTCGGGAGTAAGCATGGAAGGGGCAGCTGGAAACCTGGCGGCTGAGGCTCCTCATAATGACTTTGATAAGTATGTGGCGGAGACCAAAGAGAATTGGAACCGTCAGCTTGGGAAGATAGAGGTCAGGGGCATCTGTGACTTGGATGACAAGGTGAATTTCTATACGGCTTTGTATCGCACCATGATAGCGCCCACTGTCTTTAGTGATGTGGACGGTTCGTATTATGGACCTGATAAGAAAATACATAAAGCCGATGGCTGGGTGAACTATGGCACTTTTTCTTTATGGGATACTTATCGTGCCGCCCATCCGCTTCTTACTTATACCGAGCCTGTCCGCACCAATGACATGATAAAGTCTTTTCTTGCTTTTTATGACCAAAACGGCCGGCTTCCGGTTTGGAACTTTTGGGGTAGTGAGACTGATATGATGATTGGCTATCATGCTGTTCCCGTCATTGTGGATGCTTATTTGAAAGGAATAGGTGACTTTGATGCAGAGAAAGCATTGAAGGCCTGTGTTGCCACTGCCAACTTGGACAATTATCGGGGAATCGGGCTTTATAAGAAGCTCGGTTATATTCCTTATAATATAAAAGATGAGTATAATGCCGACAATTGGTCGCTTTCCAAAACACTGGAGTATGCTTTTGATGATTATTGCATTGCAGAGATGGCGCGCAAGATGGGAAAGACGGAACTGGCGGAAGAGTTTTACAAGCGTTCTCAAAACTACAAGAATGTATTCAATCCCGCTACAGGATTTATGCAGCCCGTTGATGACAAGGGTGTTTTTATCCGGCCTTTCTGTCCCGATGACTATACAGCCCATATTTGCGAGAGTAACGGATGGCAGTATTTATGGTCTGTGCCTCAGGATATTCGCGGACTGATAACTTTGGTCGGAGGAAAAGACCGCTTTGCAGAGAAGCTCGATAGTATGTTTACGTATATCCCTGCCGGGAAGGAGGATTTGCCTATTTTCAGCACCGGTATGATTGGGCAGTATGCTCATGGCAATGAGCCGAGCCATCATGTCATTTATTTGTATAATAAAGTACGTCAGCCGTGGAAGACTCAGAAGTATGTGGCACAGGTGATGCATCATCTTTATTTTAATGCACCTGCCGGACTGTGCGGCAATGAAGATTGCGGTCAGATGTCTGCCTGGTATGTATTCAGTGCCATGGGCTTTTATCCGGTCAATCCCGTAAGTGGTGAGTATGAAATAGGAACTCCGTTATTTCCCGAAATGCGTATGCATCTTGACAACGGGAAGACTTTTACAGTGCTGGCACCGGCTGTCAACCGTGAGAATATCTATATCCGGTCGGTCAAGTTGAACGGAAAGCCATACGATAAGAGTTATATCACCCATCAACAGATAATGGACGGGGCTACTGTGGAATTCGAGATGAGTTCCGAACCGGGAGAGATTTGGTATCGATAATCCGTTTCATCGGAAATAAAATAACATCAAATAGAAAACAATGAAATTCAATAGACTCGTAAGCGGTTGTTTGGTAGGATTATTATGTTTGAGTGCATGTTCTACCCAAACAACGGAAATGAAAGAATACACCGGTTATGTCAATCCTTTCATCGGAACGGGAGGACACGGACATACGCATCCGGGTGCCATGTTGCCTCACGGAATGATTCAACCGGGTCCTGATACGCGTATCGATGGCTGGGACTCCTGTTCGGGCTACTATTACGAAGATTCCACCATCAATGGTTTTGCCCACACACGCCTTAGCGGTACGGGCTGTGCCGATTTCGGTGATTTTCTTTTGATGCCTACCGTAGGTGAGCAGAAGGTGGAATATCTTGGGAAAGAGAGTCAGCAGCGTCCTTTCGCTTCTGCTTTTTCGCACAGGAACGAGTATGCCGAACCGGGATATTATTCGGTTTTCTTGGATACTTACGGTGTGAAAGCCGAGCTGACGGCCACTGAGCGTGCCGCCATGCACCGTTATACGTTTCCTGAAAGCAAGGAATCGGGTTTCATTCTGGATATGGACTATAATATTCAGCAGCAAACCAATCAGGTCATGGAGGTGGAGGCTGTCAATGATACCGTGCTTTGCGGATACAAGCGCAGTGCTTATTGGGCTTGGCAACAAGATCTTTATTTTTATGCTGTTTTCTCAAAGCCTTTTACCCATACTCTTTATACCGATACCATCGAGGAAGGCGGACAGCAGATTCCCGTCTGCAAAATGTTGCTCCGTTTTGATACGGCTGAAGATGAACAGGTAATGGTTCGTTTCTCCATCTCGTCTGTCGATGGTGAAGGAGCCAGGCAGAATCTGTTGGCTGAGTTGCCCGATTGGGATTTCGACAAGGTGCGTGCCGATGCCCGAAAGACTTGGAATGATTGTCTTTCAAAGATAGAGGTGAAAACGGAAGACCCCGACCAACTTGCCATTTTCTATACTGCCATGTATCATGCCTTCTTGAGTCCGAACTTGTTTACCGATGTAGACGGGCGTTATTTGGGGATGGATTTAAAAGTGCACACCACCGATAAGGAAGATCCTGTTTACACCACTTTTTCTATTTGGGACACATTTCGTGCGTTGCATCCTTTGCTCACCATCATAGACCCTCATACCAACGAAAGCTATATCCGTTCATTGTTGAAGAAACAGTGTGAGGGAGGTGTTTTCCCGAAATGGGATTGTGCTGCCAACTACACGGGAACGATGATTGGCTATCATGCTGCCTCTATCATCACCGATGCATACGTGAAGGGCTATCGCGATTTCGATGTTCGCGAAGCCTACCAAGCCTGTCTCCGTACTGCCGAATACGACACGACCGGCATTGTCGGTCCGAAGTGGCTGGTTCCTTTTGTGATGCCCCGTGCCCGTTATTACAAGGATGCGCTGGGCTATATTCCTTGCGACCTCGAAAACGAATCGGTGGCAAAGGCATTGGAATATGCATACGATGATTGGTGTATATCCGTATTGGCAGATAGTTTGGGAGATGTGGAAACAAGAGATAAATATGCTCGTTTTGCCGGGGCATATAAGTCTTACTTCGACCCCGAAACCCGTTTTATGCGCGGGCGGGACAGTAAGGGGAAATGGCGTACTCCGTTCAATCCTCGTTCGTCTACCCATCGCAGTGACGATTATTGCGAAGGTACGGCTTGGCAGTGGACTTGGTTCGTGCTTCACGATGTGCCCGGTCTGGTTGGCTTGATGGGAGGAGAGGAGGCTTTTGCCGGTAAGCTGGATTCCCTGTTCACTGTTTCTTCTGAGCTTGAAGGGGAGACGGTTTCGGCAGATATTTCCGGTCTTATCGGGCAATATGCTCACGGCAACGAGCCGAGTCATCACATCATCCATCTGTATAACTATGTCAATCGTCCGTGGCGGACACAGGAATTGGTAGACAGTGTGCTGCATAGTCAGTACCGCAATGCTCCCGACGGTCTTTCGGGCAATGAGGATTGTGGTCAGATGTCAGCCTGGTATATTCTGAATGCGATGGGTTTCTATCAGGTGTGTCCCGGTGAGCCGGTTTACTCCATTGGCCGTCCCTTGTTCGAGGAAGTGACCATTCACCTGCCCGGTCAAAAGGATTTTGTGATTCGCACGAAGAACAACTCAAAAGAAAACAAATATGTTCAGTCCATTCTGTTGAACGGGAAACCGCTTGAACAGCCTTTCTTCACGCACAGCGACCTGACGGCGGGGGGAGTGATGGAAATCAGTATGGGAGCCGAACCTTTTAAACCGTAAATAAACCAGGCAACACGATGATAAAGAAACTTTTCCTGTCAGTTGTATTCTTTTGCTTCACTTTATGGGTGCAGGCAAAGGACTATGCCGATTATGTGAGTCCGTTGGTGGGAACTCAGTCCTCTTTCGAACTTTCCACCGGCAATACTTATCCTGCGACTGCCCGTCCGTGGGGAATGAATTTTTGGACACCGCAAACCGGAAAGATGGGTGACGGATGGCAATACGTCTATACTGCCAACAAGATTCGCGGTTTTAAGCAGACTCACCAGCCCAGTCCGTGGATTAACGATTACGGTCAGTTTTCTCTGATGCCCGTTACCGGGAAGCCGGAGTTTGATGAAGACAAGCGTGCCAGTTGGTTTTCCCATAAGGCCGAACTGTCGCGTCCTTATTATTATAAGGTGTATCTGGCGGAACATGATGTAGTGACCGAGCTTACACCGACCGAACGTGCGGTGATGTTTCGCTTCACTTTTCCTGAAAATGATTCATATATTGTGGTCGATGCTTTCGACTGTGGGTCGTCTATCAGGATTATTCCCGAAGAGAATAAGATTATAGGCTATACCACACGCAACAGTGGCGGCGTGCCCGATAACTTCAAGAACTATTTTGTCGTTGAGTTCGACAAGCCGTTTACTTATCGGGCCACCTTCTCCAATGATGAGAAGCCTAAAAGGAAAAAGGATGAGGTTTCCCTTTCTTTAAAGAGAGACGTCATGGAGCAGAATGCTTTTCACACAGGAGCCGTTATCGGCTTCAAGACCCGTAAAGGGGAAGTGGTGCATGCACGGGTCGCCTCTTCGTTTATCAGTCCCGAACAGGCGGAAGCGAATCTGTGCGAATTGGGTGCCGATGATTTCGATACGCTGGTGCGAAAAGGCAAGGATGCCTGGAACCGGGTGTTGGGCAAGATAGAGGTGGAAGGCGGAACAGACGAACAATATCGCACCTTCTATTCCTGTCTCTACCGTTCGTTGCTTTTTCCGCGTAAGTTTTATGAAATGAATGCGAAAGGACAGCCGATACATTACAGTCCTTATAATGGCAAGGTGCTGTCCGGTTATCTATATACCGATACCGGCTTTTGGGATACATTCCGCTGCCTGTTTCCATTGCTCAACCTGATGTATCCGTCCGTCAACAAGGAAATTCAGGAAGGTCTGATAAATACTTATAAAGAAAGCGGTTTCTTTCCCGAATGGGCGAGTCCGGGGCATCGCGGTTGTATGGTGGGTAATAACTCGGCCTCCGTTTTAGTGGATGCTTATATGAAAGGTGTGCGTGTGGAAGAGGTGGAAAGCTTGTATAAAGGGTTGCTGCACGGAACCGAAAATGTGCATCCCGAAGTATCCTCCACCGGGCGACTGGGCTATAAATACTATAACCGTTTGGGTTATATCCCATACGATGTGAACATCAACGAGAATGCTGCCCGCACACTGGAGTATGCATACGATGACTGGTGTATTTACCGTCTGGCAAAGGAATTGAAACGGCCGCAGGAAGAAATTACTCTCTTTGCCAAACGTGCCTTGAACTATAAGAATCTTTTCGACACCGAAAGTAAGCTGATGCGCGGCAAGAACCGGAACGGAGAATTCCAAAAACCGTTCTCTCCGTTGAAGTGGGGAGATGCATTTACCGAGGGAAACAGTTGGCATTATTCCTGGTCGGTTTTTCATGACCCGCAGGGGCTGATAAACCTGATGGGAGGTAAAGAAATGTTTGTCACGATGCTTGACTCGGTGTTTGCTGTTCCTCCTGTTTTCGATGACAGTTATTACGGGCAGGTGATTCACGAAATACGTGAGATGACGGTAATGAACATGGGGAATTATGCACATGGCAACCAACCCATTCAACACATGATTTACCTTTACGACTATGCCGGACAACCCTGGAAAGCGCAATATTGGTTGCGTGAAGTGATGAATCGTATGTATACTTCGGCTCCCGACGGATATTGCGGAGACGAGGACAATGGCCAGACTTCGGCTTGGTATGTGTTCTCGGCATTGGGCTTTTATCCGGTATGTCCCGGAACGGATGAATATGTTCTCGGTGCACCGCTTTTCCGCAAGGCAACCCTTCACTTTGAAAACGGCAACGACTGGGTACTCTCTGCTCCCGAAAATAGTGAAGTAAACCGTTATATCGACCAAATGCTGGTCAACGGCCGGGTCTATACGGCAAACTTTCTCAAGCATGGTGAGATGTT
>OGFJ01001822.1_pt1 | contig 12699 bp, 10 predicted proteins | sample 1570861 | NCBI WGS metagenome assembly OGFJ01 (sample SAMEA2582060, study PRJEB24529) | metagenome | biome: Human gut stool | place: China | collected 2011
GGAGTATGGGTAGTATGTTGCTTTAGTTTACCGAACTTATGCGAGGCTTCTCTTAAGTACATAAAATGGATTAAACAAATATGTTAGGTTTGGTAAAATATGGGTATAGTTTGTTTGGTAGTATTTCTTGCTTTAGTAATTTTTTTTACTCTTTGAACCCTCTATTTCCCTTTTTCAGCAAGCAATTTCTTTTTAGTTTGCAACTTCATTCTTATCTTTACGGAATAAAAATGGTATAAAAGGACTTTTTTTGAAAAATAGGGTGTTTTTATTCCGTTCTTTCTCTTTTTTATCTGAGGGATTTTAGTACTTTTGGGCTCAAATCTAATAAAAAGGGAAAAAATCGCAATTATATAATTATTAAAATTACTCCTGTGTATATGGAAAACAAAATTCAAGAGTTGACTGATAAGATTTACCGCGAGGGGGTTGAAAAAGGTAACACCGAGGCCCAGAAACTTATCGCTAACGCTCAAGATGAAGCCAAGAAAATTGTAGAAGATGCTCGTAAAGAAGCTGAAGCAATTGTGGCTGCTTCTCGTAAGTCTGCCGATGAACTGGCAGAAAATACCAAGTCGGAATTAAAATTGTTCGCCGGCCAGGCAGTGAATGCCTTGAAGTCTGAAATTGCCACACTTGTGACGGATAAAATTGTCAATGCGGATGTGAAAGCATTTGCTGCCGATAAAGATTATCTGAATGCATTTATAGTTGCATTGGCTTCCAAGTGGAGTGTGAACGAGCCTATCGTGATTTCGACTGCTGATGCAGATGGCCTGAAAAAATACTTTGCTTCACAAGCAAAAGCGTTGCTGGATAAGGGAGTGAAGATAGAGCAAGTGAACGGTAACAAGACGTTGTTTACAGTCTCGCCTGCCGATGGTTCGTATAAGGTAAACTTCGGTGAAGAAGAATTTATGAATTACTTCAAAGAATTCCTGCGTCCGCAATTAGTGGAAATGCTGTTCTAAAACCACAGGATATGAGTAAATACTATTACTACTTGGTAGCTGGTTTGCCTGAACTCACATTGGAGGACAGTAAGCTGAGTTATACGGTAGCTGATTTCAAAGTGGAACTGTATCCGGATTTGTCTGACGAAGATAAGAAGCTGATTGATTTGTTCTATCTGAAGTTTGACAATGCGAACGTTCTGAAATTACTAAAGGACAAGGACGCTGCCATTGATCTGCGCGGAAATTATTCTGCAGAAGAATTGGTAGAGTTTATCTCGTCTCTGAAAGAGGGTGATGAGATAGCTGATGCCGTGTTCCCTTCCTATCTCTCCACTTTTATTTTCGAATATTTCAATGCTACTGCTGAGGACGATTTTCTGTATGAAGACCGTCTGGCTGCGCTTTATTATGAATATGCAATGAAGTGCAAAAATAAGTTCGTGTCTTCATGGTTTGCGTTTAATCTGACGATGAACAATATACTGGTGGCACTGACTGCCCGGAAATTCAAGATGGATATCGCTCCGCTGATAGTAGGTGATACGGAAGTGTGCGAGGCTTTGCGTACATCCGGTGCTCGTGATTTCGGACTGACGGGGGAAGTGGATTTCCTGGATCAGTTAGTTAAGATCAGCGAAACCGAAGAGCTGGTGGAACGAGAGAAGAAAATAGACCAGTTGCGTTGGAATTGGATGGAAGAAGCTACTTTTTTCAATTATTTCACTGTGGAACGTTTGTTCGTTTTTCTGTTGCAACTGGAAATGATAGAACGGTGGATTTCTTTGGATAAAGAAAAAGGCAACCAATTGTTCCGCAGCATCATAGCAACGTTGAAGGACGAGGTGCAGATACCTGCAGAATTCAGATAAAATAAATAACATAATTATATGGCAACAAAAGGAACTGTTAGTGGCGTTATCGCCAACATGGTAACCCTCGTCGTTGACGGCCCGGTGGCACAGAACGAGATTTGCTACATCTCGACCGGAGGCGACCGGCTGATGGCGGAGGTGATTAAGGTGGTAGGTACCCATGTGTACGTGCAGGTGTTTGAAAGCACCCGCGGACTGAAAGTAGGGGCTGAAGCCGAATTTACCGGACACATGCTTGAGGTGACATTAGGCCCGGGTATGCTTTCGAAAAACTATGACGGTCTGCAAAATGACCTTGATAAGATGGATGGAGTCTTCCTGAAACGTGGACAATATACGTATCCGCTGGATAAAGGAAGCAGATGGCATTTTGTGCCTCTGGTGAAAGTAGGGGATAAAGTGGAAGCGGCTGCCTGGCTGGGACAAGTGGACGAAAACTTCCAACCGCTGAAAATCATGGTACCTTTCACCCAGAAAGGCGTATGTACCGTGAAGTCCATCGTAGACGAAGGTGAATACAGCATCGAAGATATTGTAGCTGTACTAACTGACGAAGAAGGAAATGACATTCATGTGAACATGATACAGAAATGGCCGGTGAAACGCGCCATGACAAATTATAAAGAAAAACCGCGTCCCTTTAAACTGCTGGAAACGGGTGTACGTGTAATCGATACTGTGAATCCTATTGTAGAAGGTGGTACGGGATTTATCCCCGGTCCTTTCGGTACTGGAAAGACGGTACTTCAGCATGCCATCTCCAAACAGGCGGAAGCGGATATTGTAATCATCGCTGCCTGTGGTGAGCGTGCCAATGAGGTTGTGGAAATCTTTACGGAGTTTCCGGAACTGGTTGACCCGCATACCGGACGTAAGTTGATGGAGCGTACAATCATTATCGCCAATACTTCGAACATGCCCGTAGCTGCTCGTGAAGCATCTGTGTATACGGCTATGACGATTGCGGAATATTACCGAAGCATGGGCCTGAAGGTATTGCTGATGGCTGACTCCACTTCCCGCTGGGCACAGGCATTGCGCGAAATGTCCAACCGTATGGAAGAGTTGCCTGGACCTGATGCATTCCCGATGGACTTGTCTTCTATCATCTCCAACTTCTACGGACGTGCCGGATATGTAGTGCTGGGTAACGGTGAAACGGGATCTATTACCTTTATCGGTACAGTATCTCCTGCCGGTGGTAACCTGAAAGAGCCTGTAACGGAAAATACGAAGAAAGTAGCCCGTTGTTTCTATGCTCTTGAACAGGACCGCGCCGACAAGAAACGTTATCCTGCCGTGAATCCGATTGATTCTTATTCTAAATACATCGAATATCCTGAATTTGAGGAATATATCAAAACTCATATCAATGGTGAATGGATTGGTAAGGTGAACGAAATCAAAACAAGATTGTTGCGTGGTAAGGAAATTGCTGAACAGATTAATATTTTGGGTGATGATGGCGTACCTGTAGAATATCATGTAATCTTTTGGAAATCAGAGTTGATTGATTTTGTGATTCTGCAACAGGATGCTTTTGATGAAGTGGATTCAGTGACTCCGATGGAACGTCAGGAGGAGATCTTGAATATGGTAATCGACATCTGTCATACGGAATTCAAGTTTGATACTTTCATTGAGGTGATGGATTATTTCAAAAAGATGATCAACCTTTGCAAACAGATGAACTATGCTAAATATAAATCTGAGCAGTATGAGGATTTTAAGAAGCAGTTACAGGAATTGGTTGCCGAGAGAAGTGTCTGATTTTAATTTTTAATTTTAATTTATAATGAGTAGAGATGGCAACAAAAGCATTTCAAAAGATATATACTAAGATTAGCCAGATTACCAAGGCAACCTGTTCGCTGAAAGCGTCAGGAGTGGGCTATGATGAGTTGGCAATGGTTAATGGGAAATTAGCCCAGGTGGTAAAAATCATGGGTGATGAAGTGACTTTGCAGGTGTTCGAGGGTACGGAAGGTATTCCGACCAATGCTGAGGTCGTATTCTTGGGCAAGTCGCCTACACTGAAAGTGAGCGACCAGTTGGCTGGACGTTTCTTCAACGCTTTTGGTGATCCGATTGATGGGGGACCGGAAATTGAGGGACAGGAAGTGCCTATCGGCGGTCCGTCTGTGAATCCGGTTCGCCGTAAACAGCCGTCGGAACTGATTGCGACCGGTATTGCCGGTATCGATTTGAACAATACGTTGGTATCAGGACAGAAGATTCCTTTTTTTGCTGACCCTGACCAGCCGTTCAATCAAGTGATGGCCAATGTGGCATTGCGTGCCGAAACCGATAAGATTATCTTGGGCGGTATGGGTATGACTAATGACGACTACCTGTATTTTAAGAATGTATTTTCTAATGCCGGTGCGCTCGACCGTATTATCAGTTTCGTGAATACTACGGAAAATCCTCCGGTAGAACGTCTGTTGATTCCGGATATGGCGCTGACGGCTGCTGAATATTTTGCAGTGGAACATAATCAGAAAGTATTGGTGTTGCTGACTGATATGACCAGTTATGCTGATGCGTTAGCTATTGTGTCTAACCGTATGGATCAGATTCCTTCCAAGGACTCTATGCCGGGATCTCTTTATTCGGATTTGGCGAAGATTTATGAAAAAGCGGTACAATTCCCCGCAGGTGGTTCAATCACTATTATTGCGGTAACTACCTTGAGTGGCGGTGATATTACGCACGCTGTTCCTGATAATACGGGTTATATCACTGAAGGTCAGCTGTTCCTGCGTCGCGATAGTGATATCGGTAAGGTTATCGTGGACCCGTTCCGTTCGTTGTCTCGTTTGAAACAGTTGGTGAGTGGTAAGAAAACCCGTAAGGATCATCCTCAGGTGATGAATGCTGCTGTACGTTTGTATGCTGATGCCGCCAATGCCAAGACTAAGATGGAAAATGGTTTTGACTTGACTAATTATGATGAACGTACTTTGGCATTCGCTAAAGATTACGCTAATCAGTTACTCGCCATTGATGTGAATCTGGATACTACTGAAATGCTGGATGTTACATGGGGATTGTTCAGCAAATACTTTAAGCCGGAAGAAGTCAATATAAAGAAAGAATTGGTTGACCAGCATTGGAAAAAACAATAAATTAACGAAGAAACATGGCAATAAAGTTTCAATATAACAAGACCTCGCTACAACAGCTTGAGAAGCAGCTCAAGGTCCGTGTGCGTACGCTTCCTATTATTAAAAATAAGGAAAGCGCTCTCCGCATGGAAGTAAAGAGATGCAAGACAGAAGCTGCCGGGTTGGAGGAAAGGCTTGAAAAACAGATTCAGGCATACGAGGCCATGTTCGCACTTTGGAATGAATTTGATGCTTCATTAATAAAAGTGAGTGATGTTCATTTGGGTATAAAGAAGATTGCCGGTGTACGAGTTCCCTTGTTGGAAAACGTAGACTTTGACATCCGTCCCTACAGTCTGTTCAACAGCCCGAAGTGGTATTCCGATGGAATATATTTGTTGAAAGGATTGGCACAGACTGCTATTGAAAGGGAATTTATGCTTGCCAAACTGAACCTGCTGGAACATGCGCGTAAAAAGACCACTCAAAAAGTGAATCTTTTTGAGAAAGTGCAGATACCCGGATATCAGGATGCTCTGCGAAAGATAAAACGATTTATGGAGGATGAAGAGAATTTGTCCAAATCATCGCAGAAGATTCTGAAATCTATTCAAGAGAAAAGAAAGGAGGCGGAGGCATGATTACAAAAATGAAGAAGTTGACTTTCCTTATTTATCATAAGGACTATGAATGTTTCCTGCAAAATATCCGTGATTTGGGCGTAGTCCACGTGGCGGAAAAAGCGCAGGGGACAGCGGAGAATACCGAACTTCAAGAGAGCATCCGTCTGTCCGACCACTATGCTTCAACTATTAAGTTTTTGCAAGGTTTTAATGTTGAACTGCAAGAACAGAAGGGGGATACAGCCCGTGGAGAGAAAGCGTTGGAGGAAGTGGAGGCGTTACAACTGGAGAAAACCCAGTTGCAGCATCAGTTGCAGATTTGCGACAAAGAGCGTGCCGCGTTAGAGGTATGGGGAGATTTCGATCCTGCGTCGGTTATGCGGTTGCAAGAAGTTGGATATCAGGTGAATTTCTATATTTGCTCAGAGAAGAACTTTAACGAGGAATGGTTGGATACGTACTATGCTACGGAGGTTAACCGTATTGGTTCACGCATTTATTTCATTACCATAACCAAAGAAGGAACGTTGCCCGAATTGGAAGTGGAATCGGTCAAATTGCCGGTAATGTCCTTGAGTAGGCTTGCTGCCAGATGTGAAGATTTGGAACAGCAAATGAAGAGTGTGGATGATAAGTTAGCTGCCATAGCAGGAGAAAAACTTCTTTCTTTGCAAGTTGCACAAGCTAATATCCGCTCACAGATAGAATTCTCAAAAGTGGTGCTAAGTACTGAACAAGCTGCGGATGACAAATTGATGTTGTTACAGGGGTGGGCACCGGCTACGCAGATTCCGGAGATTACTAATTTTCTGAATCAACAGGAGGCGTACTTTGAAATTGCTGACCCTACGCCGGAGGACAATGTACCTATTCAGTTGAATAATAAAGGATTCTTCCGTCTGTTTGAACCGATTATGAAACTGTATATGCTTCCTAAGTATAATGAACTGGATTTGACGCCGTTCTTTGCCCCTTTCTTTATGCTCTTTTTCGGGCTGTGTTTGGGCGATTCGGGCTATGGTCTGTTCATGGTATTAGGAGTAACTGTTTATCGTATGTTGGCGAAGAATGTCGGTGCTTCCATGAAGCCCATCTTAACTTTGGTGCAGATTTTGGGTGCTTCTACTTTCTTCTGCGGTATGCTGACAGGTACTTTTTTCGGATTTAATCTGTATGGTAATGATATTCCGTTCTTTAATAAGATGCGTGATTTGTTCTTCTTGGACAATCAATGGATGTTTAATCTTTCATTGATTTTGGGAGCGGTACAGATTATTTTCGGTATGATACTGAAAGCGGCTAATCAGACCATTCAGTTCGGATTGAAATATGCATTGTCAACTATCGGATGGATTATTGTATTGGTAAGTACAGCTTTGGCATTCCTATTGGGAGATACCATGCCGATGGGAGGAACTGTCCATTTGGTAATTCTGGGGCTTGCCGGTGTGCTGATTTTCTTGCTCAACAGTCCAGGAAAGAATATTTTTCTCAATATCGGTTTGGGTTTGTGGGATTCCTACAATATGGCAACCGGTTTGCTGGGGGATATCCTTTCGTATGTGCGTTTGTTTGCTTTAGGTCTGTCGGGTGGTATTCTTGCCAGCGTATTCAATAGTCTGGCGGCTGGAATGAGTCCTGATAATGCAATTGCAGGTCCGATAGTGATGGTATTGATTTTCTTGATAGGTCATTCTATCAACATGTTTATGAATATATTGGGAGCGATGGTTCATCCGATGCGTCTGACTTTCGTGGAGTTTTTTAAGAATTCGGGTTACGAAGGAGGGGGTAAGGAGTACAAGCCTTTCAAGAATTGAAGAATGAGAATAAAGAATTAAAAGCTGTTTAAGCCTTTTCGGCATTGTCATTTTGAATAAATGTTGTATCCTTGTGCAGACAGAAAAGCTAGAAAGGGAGAATCTGAAGCATAGTATGCAGATATTTCGCTAAGTTCTGGATGACATGAAAAGTATTCCTTTTAGGAGAAGTTTGATAAAATAAAGAATTTAAAAATTAAAAATAGAAGAATTATGGAAATGAATTTATTGATTGCTTATGTAGGTATTGCAATTATGGTTGGTTTATCAGGTATCGGTAGTGCGTATGGTGTAACTATCGCAGGTAATGCATCTATCGGTGCATTGAAGAAGAATGATAGTGCATTCGGTAACTTCTTGGTGTTGACTGCACTTCCCGGTACACAGGGACTGTATGGTTTTGCCGGTTATTTCATGTTCCAGAGTATTTTCGGTGTTCTGACTCCGGCTATTACAGGTATTCAAGCTGCTGCCGTGTTGGGTTCCGGTATTGCTTTGGGACTTGTAGCTCTTTTCTCCGCTATCCGTCAGGGGCAGGTTTGTGCTAATGGTATTGCTGCCATTGGCCAAGGACATAATGTATTTGGTAATACATTGATTTTGGCCGTTTTTCCTGAATTGTATGCTATTGTTGCTTTGGCTGCAACCTTCTTGATGGGATCTGCATTGGCTGCGTAATCAGATTAGTTTTTTTATATGGGCGGCTATTTCCTGTTTTTATGGAAATAGCCGCTTTTCTTATTCTAATGTAAGACAGAACCTTAAAAATATTTATTATTGTAGCCGATATCAGTATTTTTTGTGAAGATTGTTAGAGTAAAATAATTGAATGCTAATTCAGAAACTATCTGAATAACATAAAGTTGCAAAAAAACTTTATTATCTCATTGAAAATATGTAACTTTGCGCTCGAATTAAGATTAGTTAATAGATGGCAAAAGAATTGTTAGCCCCTGATTATATATTCGAAGCAAGTTGGGAGGTATGTAATAAAGTAGGGGGAATTTATACGGTGTTGTCCACCAGGGCCAAAACACTGCAGGAAGCATTCAAAGACAAAGTCTTTTTCATAGGACCCGATTTTTGGGCAGGAAAGGAAAATCCTTTGTTCAGTGAAAATGAAAATCTTTGTGCGGCATGGCGTGAACATGCTTTGAAGAAAGACGGATTGAAAGTTCGTGTGGGACGCTGGAATATTCCGGGAGAGCCTATTGTCATATTGGTGGATTTTTATCCTTTTTTCTCTAAAAGAAATGAAATATATGGCCGGATGTGGGAGGATTTCAAAGTTGATTCACTTCATGCTTATGGAGATTACGACGAAGCGTCTATGTTTTCTTATGCAGCCGGAAAAGTGGTTGAAAGCTTTTATCGTTTCAATCTGACCGAAAATGATAAGGTCATTTATCAGGCACATGAATGGATGACAGGTATGGGGGCCCTTTATTTGCAGAAAGCGGTACCCGAAATAGCTACCATTTTTACTACTCACGCTACTTCTATAGGCCGGTCTATCGCCGGAAACAATAAACCCCTTTACGATTACTTATTTGCTTATAATGGCGACCAAATGGCGCGTGAACTCAATATGGAGGCAAAGCATTCTATTGAGAAGCAGACTGCGCATCATGTGGATTGCTTTACTACGGTCAGTGAGATTACCAACAACGAATGCAAGGAGTTGTTGGACAAGCCGGCAGATGTGGTGTTGATGAATGGGTTTGAGGATGACTTTGTTCCGCAAGGTCGTACATTTGCCGCCAAGCGTAAGAAAGCTCGTGCTGCGATGTTGAATTTGGCTAATAAATTGCTTGGCTTGACGATGAGCGATGATACTCTTATTGTGGGTACAAGCGGTCGTTATGAGTTTAAAAATAAAGGTATCAATGTCTATTTGGAGTCCTTGAACCGATTGACCCGTGATAAAAATTTGAAAAAAGAGGTGCTGGCATTTATTAATGTACCAGGTTGGGTAGGGGATCCTCGTGAGGATTTGGTGGAACGTTTGAAAAGCAAAGAGAATTTCACAACTCCGTTGGAGTGTCCGTTTATCACACATTGGTTGCATAATATGAGTCATGATCAGGTACTTGATATGATGAAGTATTTGGGAATGTCCAATTCGGCGGAATCTAAGGTAAAAGTAATATTTGTACCTTGTTATCTGGATGGAAAGGATGGTATCTTGAATTTGGAATATTATGATTTGGTGTTGGGGAATGACTTGAGTGTTTATCCTTCCTATTATGAACCTTGGGGGTATACACCTTTGGAAAGTGTAGCATTCCATGTACCTACTATAACAACTGATCTGGCTGGATTTGGTTTGTGGGTAAACTCGTTGAAGGGTAGATACAGTGAGTTGAAAGATGGTGTGAAAGTTATCCATCGCTCGGATTACAACTATTCTGAAGTGGCGGATGTTATAAAGGACACTATATCGGAATTTTCGGGATTGCCGGAAAATACAATCAAGACAGTGCGTAAAAATGCGGCGGACATTGCTGAAAAGGCATTGTGGAAGCATTTTATCAAATATTATTATGAAGCTTATGATGTGGCATTGCATAATGCACAGAAAAGGCTTGTTATGAATAGCTAATTAATTATTAATAAATAATTTGAGAGACATGAAAATCAAAGTAAGTAATGCGAATACTCCTAATTGGAAGGAAGTTACAGTAAAATCACACATTCCCGAAGAACTGAAGAAGTTGGAGGAAATGGCTCGTAACATCTGGTGGGCATGGAATTACGAAGCAACAGACCTGTTTAGAGATTTAGATCCTGCAACTTGGAAAGAAGTGGGGCAGAATCCCGTTGCTTTATTGGAACGTTTGAGCTATGAAAAGCTGGAGGCATTAACTCAGGATAAGGTGATTGTAAAGCGCATGAATGATGTATATGCTAAATTCAAAGCTTATGTAGATGCTAAGCCGGATAGCAAACGTCCTTCTGTTGCTTATTTCTGTATGGAGTATGGTTTGACACATGTTTTGAAAATCTATTCCGGTGGGCTGGGTATTTTGGCCGGTGACTACTTGAAAGAAGCATCAGACAGTAATGTAGATATGTGTGGTGTTGGCTTCTTGTATCGTTATGGGTATTTTAGCCAAAGCCTTTCAATGGATGGTCAGCAGATTGCTAACTATGAATCACAGAATTTCGGTAGCCTGCCTATTGAACGTGTAATGGATGAAAACGGACAGCCGATGGTAGTTGATGTTCCTTATTTGAACTATTTCGTTCATGCATACGTATGGAAGGTAAATGTAGGACGTGTTCCTTTGTATCTGCTAGATACGGATAATGAAATGAACAGCGAATTTGATCGTCCTATCACTTATCAGTTGTATGGTGGAGATTGGGAGAACCGTTTGAAACAAGAAATCTTGTTAGGTATCGGTGGTGTGTTGCTGCTGAAGAAATTGGGCATTAAGAAAGATGTCTATCATTGTAATGAAGGACACGCTGCTTTGTGTAATGTGCAGCGTTTGTGTGATTATGTAGAAAGCGGGCTGACATTTGACCAGGCTTTGGAAGTAGTTCGTTCTTCTTCTTTATATACGGTTCATACTCCGGTTCCTGCGGGGCATGACTATTTTGATGAAGGCTTGTTTGGAAAATATATGGGTGGTTATCCACAGCGTATGGGGATTTCTTGGCAGGATTTGATGGACTTGGGTCGTATTAATCCGGGTGATGCAGGCGAACGTTTTTGTATGTCTACATTTGCTTGTAACACTTGTCAGGAAGTAAACGGTGTGAGCTGGTTGCATGGCAAGGTTTCTCAGGAGATGTTCTCTGGAATTTGGAAAGGCTATTTCCCTGAAGAAAGTCATGTGGGTTATGTAACTAATGGTGTTCATTTCCCAACGTGGAGTGCTACTGAATGGAAGAAGCTATATGCTAAGCATTTTGCTCCTAATTTCCTGGAAGATCAGTCTAATGAGAAAATTTGGGAAGCTATTTATAATGTAGCCGATGAAGAAATTTGGGAAACCCGTATGGCTTTGAAGTACAAATTGGTTGACCATATTCGTAAGCAGTTCAGTGAAAGCTGGTTGAAGAACCAAGGTGATCCTTCACGTATCGTTTCTCTGATGGAAAAGATTAATCCGAATGCCTTGTTGATTGGGTTTGCCCGTCGTTTTGCTACTTACAAACGTGCGCATCTGCTGTTTACTGATTTGGAACGTTTGTCTAAGATTGTGAACAATCCTGATTATCCGGTACAGTTCTTATTTGCAGGTAAGGCTCATCCACACGATGGTGCAGGTCAGGGGTTGATCAAGAAGATTGTGGAAATTTCCCGTCGTCCGGAATTCTTGGGCAAAATCATCTTCTTGGAAAATTATGATATGCAGTTGGCACGGCGTCTGGTCTCAGGTGTTGATATTTGGATGAATACTCCTACCCGTCCTTTGGAAGCTTCTGGAACATCAGGCGAGAAGGCTTTGATGAATGGTGTTGTTAACTTCTCTGTGCTTGACGGTTGGTGGCTGGAAGGTTACCGTGAAGGAGCAGGATGGGCGTTAACTGAAAAACGTACTTATCAGAATCAAGATCATCAAGATCAATTGGATGCCGCAACTATTTATAGTATTTTGGAAAATGAGATTCTTCCATTGTATTATGCACGTAACCGTAAGGGATATTCTGAGGGTTGGGTGAAGACTATCAAGAATTCTATTGCTCAGGTGGCTCCTCATTATACAATGAAACGTCAGTTAGACGATTATTATGCTAAGTTCTATACTAAAGAAGCAAAACGTTTTAAAGAATTGGTAGCCAATGATTATGCAAAGGCTAAGGAACTGGCTGCTTGGAAAGAAAGAGTTGCAGAACTTTGGGATTCCATTGAAATCGTTTCATGTGAAAAGACGGAAGAGCTGGCTAGCGGTAATATTGAAAGCGGAAAAGAATATATCATTACTTATGTTATAGATGAAAAGGGATTGGATGATGCAGTAGGTATTGAACTGGTTACCACTTTCACGAATGCGGAAGGTAAAGAGCATATCTATTCTGTAGAACCAATGGAAGTAATTAAGAAAGAAGGTAACTTGTATACATTCCAGGTTAAACACAGTTTGTCTAACTCAGGCAGCTTCAAGGTGGCATACCGTATGTTCCCGAAGAATGTTGATTTGCCTCATCGTCAGGACTTCTGCTATGTTCGTTGGTTTAACTAATCATTGAATTAAGATAATATTTCTATTTAAAGAACTGTTTCCTTGGAAAAGAGAGGAAGCAGTTCTTTTTTATTAGGGATATTCAGTAAATGTCTCTAAAAAATAAGATGGCATATGAAGATGATA
>OGFJ01001824.1_pt1 | contig 12680 bp, 7 predicted proteins | sample 1570861 | NCBI WGS metagenome assembly OGFJ01 (sample SAMEA2582060, study PRJEB24529) | metagenome | biome: Human gut stool | place: China | collected 2011
CTCTATTCGTCTTTCGGACGGTACAGTAGACCGATATGAATTTCGGGAACATGGCGTATGGAAAACCATACCCTTTCGCCACGACCGAATGGCCGGACCGGCTTGGGACGGTATCATGCTAGCTCACGATAAAAAAAATCCGGGATCGTTTATCGGTGAAAAAGACCACATTTTATACAATATCTCGTACGTCCCGGCGCAAGACCATCTCATCGTCAAATGCTCCATGACCAACACGGGGAGTACACCATACGCTCCGAAACAAAGCAGGCTGATTCTCGGTATCGATAGTGAAATGCACGCCTACCCTCAATGGGACACTAAATTTTTCCCCACTCTGCTACGTTGTGAAAAAGACTTCGCATGGGGCTATTTCATGTCTCCGAAACAAACCATATTCGGTTTTACAACGGCCGAACCGGTTGCCTCATACGCCATAAACTACATTTACGAGGGTTGGCTTAAATGGAAATGGGGACATCAAATAAGAACTGCCAGTTTAGATATGCTACATTGCTTACCTCTGCCGGAAAGGCATCCCCAGAACTTAACGGAGCTGGCTCCCGGAGAGACGAAATGCTGGCATATACACATGGGACAAATACAGTCCCTTCCCGACGTAAAATCGAAACTTTCGGAATGGGCTGCTGTTCCCATGATCGAGTGTGACCGCTACACCATAACATCGAAAGAAAGCATATCCGTACGGGGGTATTCGACCGACTCGATAAGCATCGCAATAAAAGGACCCGGCATAAAAAATCAAAAAAGCCTCACGACCGACAAAAAAGGCAATCTGTACACGACCTGTTTCCGCCCGACTCAAAAAGGAGAGTATAAAATCACGGCGACAACCCGATCGGGAAAAACAGCAGAAGCCCGTATATTCGTTCGGCAACCGTGGTCGTGGTACATGAAAAATGCCCGAGACTTCGTAGCCGAGAACCAACCCTTATTCTCCAACGCTTGTGAAACATTTTACGGATACTACACCGCCTTTCTTGCGGCAAAACACTTCCCCGACATGGCAAAAGACAACGCCTTGCAAGAACGGTTCGACAACACTCTACCTCTAATTATCGACACAACCACATGGCTGCCTAACCCGAAATCACTGCCTCACCGCATACAAAATTTCTCGGCCCTGATGGGAATGCTGGTCGACCTATGGGAATATACGGGAGAAAAACATTACTTGGAAAAAGCCGCCCACATCGCAGATTATCTCTGTTCCGATAAAATACAAGGGCCCGACGGAGCTTATCGCTCGCAAGGAACTCATTACACGGCTGTTATCTATACAGCCAAATCGATGCTCGAATTGGTGGCCGCCGAAGAAAAGCTCATCGCGAATCCCGTTTGGAAAGAACGCCACGAACGACATTTAAACTCGGCCCGAAAAGCCGTAGACGATTTGTGCGGACGGCTCGACGACATAGAGACCGAAGGCGACATGACTTTCGAAGACGGCATGATCACTTGCAGCGCCCTGCAATTGGGCATGTATGGATTGCAACCTACCGAACCGTCACAGCAGAAGAAATACAGCGAAGCCGCCCGATATCTGATGGACAAACATAAATGTCTTGAACAATTATTAATCCCCGATTGCCGCATGAGGGGAGCCACACTGCGATACTGGGAAGCTCTCGACGTTTACTTTATTCCCAATCAAGCCATGAACTCTCCGCATGGCTGGACGGCATGGAAAATCTACGCCTCTTACTACTTGTATCTGCTGACCGGTGAAGAATTTTATCTAACCGATTTCATGGACACGCTCGGGGCCTGCGCCCAAATCATGAGAGAAGACGGTCATTTGCGCTGGGGATTCATTCCCGACCCCTATATAGAAGCCAAACTATATGTAGAAAATCCCAAGCAAAAACACCACGGATTAGTTGTCGACTCTATCGTGGGAGAACAATACTTAGATATGATAAGTCCGTGGTTGCGTCCCGACGACGAAAATACCATCTGTCAATTTAAAGAAAGAGGAGGAGCCGGAGACAATACGGTTCAAGAAATTTTCAAAGTCATGGAAGAGTGCGCTCTCACATCAGCCTATGTCCTCATACGAAAAGACGGCTCTATTCTGGCTTACAATTGTCAGGCTCACAAGAAAAACGGCACTTTGCATATTATACCCGATGAAGCCATCATCTCTAAGATACACTTGAATACCACCCGAAAAACAAATATTTCCATACAGGCGACCGGCAAAAAGATTCGCGCGAAATCGATTCTCGGGTGTAAATGGATCGAACTAAATTAAGTCTTACCTTATGAACAAAAAACTTATTTTTTTAGTAGTCAGCTTCTTGTATATGGTGACGGCTACGGCACAACCGTTATTAATCCCATATCCCCGATCGATAGAGATGCGGGAAGGATATTTCGTCCTCACCGCAAAAACAGGCATTATCAACCTCAGCGACAAGAATAACGCCCGGCTGTTAAAACATTATATAGAAGAAGATATCAATATTAACCTCCACGAACAGCGAGGCGACAACAATATATTCCTAATCACGAACCGAAAACTCAAAGAATCGCTGGGAGCCGAAGGATACCGCATGAACATTTCGACTGATTCGATCGTCATCGAAGGAGCTGAAAATGCCGGCGTTTTTTACGGAATCCAAACGTTACGACAGTTGGCAGCACAAAACAGACTGGCTATACCCTGTATGGAAATATTCGACAAACCCGAATACGAATGGAGAGACTTTATGCTCGACGAAGCACGCCATTTCAAAGGGAAAGTCGTCGTAAAGCAACTTCTGGAAGAGATGGCCTATTTGAAAATGAATAAATTCCACTGGCATCTCACCGACGATCAAGGGTGGCGTATCGAAATCGAAAAATATCCACGGCTCACTCAGATAGGAGCATATCGGGACAGTACCCAAATAGGAGGTTGGAACAGTCCCCTCTACGATGTTAACATTCATGGCGGTTACTATACCCAAGAAGACATACGGGAAATTGTAGACTTTGCGGCCGAACGGCACATTGAAATCGTCCCCGAAATCGAAATGCCGGGACACACCTCGGCTGCCATAGCCGCCTATCCCGAGCTCGGTTCCTTGAAAACGCCCCCTACCGTGGCCACATATTTCAACCCCACGTGGGGAGTATTCAATGTAGCCGACGAACGTGTAATACAATTTATACAAGATGTTTTCGACGAAATTTTCGATTTGTTTCCAAGTCGCTACATACACATAGGCGGAGACGAAGTCCACCCCGAATCGTGGGAAGCCAACAGCGACATCAGCCGCTTCATGAAAGAAAAGAATCTCAACAATTATAGCGAAGTGCAAATGTTGTTCACCAACCGGGTCGCCTCGCTCATACACAGCAAAGGACGCACGATGATCGGGTGGAACGACATCATGGGCAAGAACATTCACGAGTGGGCCGACTCCGATAACGAAAGTGCCCATGCCCTCGCTCCTTACGCCGTCGTTCAATTTTGGAAAGGAGACACCGCCCTCATAGCCGAAGCGCTGAAACAAGGTCATCGAGTCATCAACTCATCGCACAGGGATACTTACCTTGACTATAATTATACCAAAATTCCTTTGAAAAAAGCCTACGATTTCTCTCCTTTTCCAAAAGGCATAGACCGAAAATACAAGCAGCTGCTGTTGGGATCGGGCTGTCAAATGTGGAGCGAATGGATACCTCGCATCGAAGATATGCAACGCCAAGTGTTTCCCCGCATAGCAGCCTATGCCGAATCTGGTTGGACCATCGAAAATAGAAAAAATTTCACCCGGTTCTCGACCTCCCTATCCCAAGTATTGATTCCTAGATGGAAACAAAAGAACATCGCATGGCATAAAGAATCGACACCGCAAGCCGAATAAATCAGTACAGGTGCGTATCCACTCATATAGTTTTAGATAGTTTTTCATTCGGTAACAAAAAAATCACGAAAAAATATTTCGTTATCGACTACCCGATAAACATACAGACTTGTCCTAATTATATAACAAGAATATTGTTTTATGACTATTAACTAAAAAACTTTAATACTAACCTTTAATCAAACCAATCAATGATTAAGCATTACAGAACCCTGCTACTCGTGTTTGCGCTATTCTGTAATACGGTTGTCATTCAAGCTCAGAACGTTTCTCTGAAATTGAATAACGTAACCGTAAAGGAGGCCATCGAAGCAGTGAAAAAGCAAACAGGCAAATCATTCTTCTTTAATGTGAATGATGTAGATCTAAACCATCGGGTAAATATCGACTTAAAAGATGCGCCCCTCGGAAAAGCACTCTCTCAAATTCTTCAAGGTCAAGACATCGATTACGAAGTAAAAGACAATCACATCGTCTTATCCAAAAGAAACAGTACAAAAAACAACCAGACTTTTACAGTCGTAGGGCAAGTTACCGATGAGAAAGGTGTGCCGCTCATCGGCGTAAACATCACTGCGAAAGGGCATGGAAACACGGTGACCGACATCGACGGAAACTATTCTATCAAAGCCGCACCGGGTATCGCTCTTGTGTTTTCCTATATCGGATATCTGCAAGAATCGGTCAAAGTAAACAAACAAAAGACGGTCAATGTCCAAATGACCGAAGACACGAAAGCGCTGAATGAAGTCGTAGTCATCGGTTACGGAACTCAGAAAAAAGCCAATCTGACCGGAGCTGTTGATGCCATATCTTCGAAAGAAATCGAAGACCGTCCCGTTTCCAACCTCGGCCGTGCCCTGCAAGGAGCTGTGCCCAACCTCAATATCACCTATGGATCGGGAAAGCCTAATGAAGGAACGAACATCAATATCCGCGGTTTCGGCTCGATCAACCAAGATGCCAAACCATTGGTTCTTATCGACGGTGTCGAAGGCAACCTCGACAATATCAATCCCCGGGACGTCGAGTCCATCTCGGTGTTGAAAGATGCATCCTCGGCGGCCATATACGGTGCAAGAGCCTCGTTCGGTGTAATCTTGGTAACCACGAAAAAAGGGAAAGACGGCACGGCCAAAGTCAGCTACAACGGACGATTCAGCTTCTCGAGCTCGACAGTCAAGACCAATTTCCTTACCACAGGTTACGATGCAGCAAGATTGGTCGATGAATACTTGATGTCCTACAACGGAACACGCTACACCAAATACACCGAAGAAGACTTCGCCGAATTGGAAGCTCGCCGGTATGACAAGACCGAAAATCCCGAACGCCCGTGGACAGTTATCAAAAACGTAGGTGGAGTAGACCAATACATGCATTACGCCAACTTTGACTGGTACAACTACCTCATTAGCAATTCAAGACCCACTTGGGACAACAATTTGAGCATTACCGGTGGCACACAAAAGTTAAACTACTTCGTTAGCGCCAACTACCATACCGAAGACGGTATATACAAACAAAACACTGACAGGTTCGAAACAGCCAATATCCGTGCCCGTATCAGCGGCGATATAAAAGACTGGTTCAACTTGACGGTCACCAGCCATTTGTATCACTCCCGCTACAAAGCGCCCGGTTTGGAAAACGGCAACAACATCGCGAACTACACGTTCCATGCCATGCCTTTCTTAATGCCTTACAACCCCGACGGAACCCACGTGTTCAGTACCCCGATCATTGCGCAACAACCCACCGATGGCGTACACATCATGACCGCCGATGGTAACACCTTTACAGACGATAAATTCAAACGTTTGACAACATCGGTAAACGCTACGTTCAAACTATATAAAGGATTGACACTGCACGCCAATTACAGCTTCCGATACGATACACAGGACAAAGTCGTCCGTACGGCCCCCGCAGAATATTCGACGGAGCCCGGAGTCGTTATCCCGGTAACAGGAGATCTGTTCAAAAACAAATTGCGTCAGCGCAGTAATAGCGAATACTATCACATGGTCGATGCCTATTTAAGCTACGACAACACATTCAACCACCACCACATAAGAGGACTCGTCGGTTTCAACTACGAGCAAGATTATCAAAAGAATCTTTACTCCACAATGATGGATATACAATCCAACAACCTGAACGACTTCAACTTGGGTAACCACACCGAAGGTGTCTCTTTGGAAGGAGGACAATACGAATGGGCACTCGAAAGTTTCTTCGGACGTGTAGGATACGACTGGAAAGGAAGATACTTGGCAGAAGTAAACCTCCGCTGGGATGCATCTTCGCGTTTCCGCAGGGACAAGAGAGCAGCGGTATTCCCCTCGGTTTCGGCCGGTTGGCGTGTAAGTGAAGAACCTTTCTTCGCACCCATACGCAACACATTCTCCAATTTCAAAATCCGCGGATCGTTCGGGTCGCTCGGCAATCAGGCCATATCCAGCCCCTACCCCTATATACAGACATTGGATTTGTTGCAACAAAACTATCTGGTAAACGGCGAATTCCTCACCTACGCATCCGTCTCCGCTCCCACAGCAGGTAACTTCACTTGGGAAACCGTTGTTCATGGGAACTTGGGTCTAGACCTCGGATTTTTCAACAACCGGTTGACATTCGCCGGAGACTTGTATATTCGCGACACGAAGGACATGCTCGTCCCCGGTAAGACACTACCCGGAGTATACGGAGCCGCTTCACCGAAAGAAAATGCCGCCGACTTGCGCACCAAAGGTTATGAACTGACTTTGAGCTGGAACGACAAATTCAACCTAGCCGGCAAACCTTTCACTTATGGCGTATCTTTCGCTTTGGGTGACAACATCTCCAAAATCACGAAATACGATAACCCCACCAAAGATTTCAACGTTTCTCAATACTACGAAGGCATGACCATCGGCGAAATCTGGGGATACAAAATCGACGGCTTGTTCAAAACCGATGAAGAGGCTGCCGCATACCAAGCCGAAATAGACCACTCGCTCATCGCCAAAAACATCTTGCAAACGGCAACGGGCAAATATAAAGGATTGAAAGCCGGTGACCCCAAATTCGTAGACCTCGATGGAAACGGTCGCATCGACGACGGTGAAAAAACGGCAAACAATCGTGGTGACATGCGTGTCATCGGCAACTCCCGCCCCCGTTACAATTACAGCGGAAGCATCAACCTCGGCTGGAACGGGTTCGATATTTCGGCCTTCTTTCAAGGTGTAGGTCGTCAGCACCGTTACCCCGACGGCAACGCCATGCTCTTCTGGGGTGGATATGCCCGTCCCTACTCTTCGTTCGTGCCCGAGCACTTCTTGGACGATGTTTGGAGCGAGGACAATCCCGACGCTTACTTCCCTAAATTAAGAGGTTATGCAGCTCAGGGAGACCGCCATTTGGCAAAAGTAAACAACCGCTATTTGCAAAATACCGCATACTGCCGTTTGAAAAACCTCACTGTCGGATATACCCTTCCGGTCGACCTCACCCGGAAAGCCCGGATCGACCGCGTGCGCGTCTATTTCAGCGGTGACAATCTGGTCACTTGGACGGCTCTCAAAAGCAAATACATCGACCCCGAACAATTCTCTACCGATGGTAGCGCCCGGGTCTATCCGTTTGCCAAAACATTCTCTTTCGGTCTTGATATTACATTCTAATAACTTTCATTACTTATTCTCATGAAAAAGAACATTAAATATATAGTTGCGGCTGTTGCAGGTTTATGGTTGACCGGCTGTACCGACGACCTTGACCGCTTCCCGCTTTCTTCTCTTTCTCCCGAAACCTATTTCAACACAGAGGAAGAGTTGGAGACTTTCACGAACCATTTTTACAGCCAGTTCCCGAGCGCAGCGTCTGGTTACGGAGAATCCGAAGACATAGTTAACATCTTTACTCTACCCGCAACGACGATCGGGCTCACCCGCACAGTCCCCACCAAAGGAGGCGGCTGGAACTGGGACTACCTGCGTGAAATCAATCTCTATTTGAAATACTCCCATCGCTGTAACAACAAAATAGCTCGGGAGCACTACGATGGTATCGCACGTTTTTTCAGAGCCTATTTCTACTTCGAGAAAGTAAAAAGATTCGGCGATGTACCCTGGTATAACAAACCGTTGGAATCGAACGACCCCGACTTGAAAAAGCCTCGCGACTCCCGCCAACTCGTCATGGACTCGATCATGTCCGACATCGACTATGCGATCAACTACTGTGACGACAACTCCGAACTGTACCGCGTGACCAAATGGACGGCTATGGCTCTCAAATCGAGAATATGCCTGTTCGAAGGAACATTCCGTAAATACCATGGAATCGCAGGACACGAGACATTCCTCGAAGAATGCGCCACCATCTCCAAACGATTTATCGATGAGAGCCCTTACAGCATCTACACGTCGGGAGACAAACCCTATCGAGACCTTTTTGCCTCGATGAACGCCATACAACAAGAAGTTATATTGGCTCGTGACTACGACTACACAAAAGGTGTGAAGCACGAGGCCAATTACAACACCATGGCACAAACCTACGGACGTCCCGGCATGAACAAGAAAATCGTAAACAGCTACCTCATGACCAACGGTGACCGCTTCACCGACCAACCCGGCTATAAGACCATGCAATACTACGATGAAATGCAGAACCGCGACCCTCGCCTCACTCAAACCGTCGTAGGCCCGGGCTACATGCGTATCAATAGCGACAAAGTGGAATCGCCCAACTTCTCCTCGTCGACCACCGGATACCAAATCATCAAATGGGTAACCGATGCATCGGGCGACGGATATTTAGGGTCTTCCAACGACTACATTCTGTTCCGCGCTGCCGAAGTCTACTTGAACTATGCCGAAGCGAAAGCCGAGTTAGGGACCTTGACACAGGAAGATCTCGAAATCTCCATCAAGAAAATCCGCGACCGCGTGGGCATGCCCAACATCGATATGGACGCTGCCAACGCAAATCCCGACCCCTATTTGTGCGCTTTGGAAAGTGGATATCAAAACGTTACAGGCCCGAACAAAGGCGTGATCCTCGAAATACGTCGCGAACGCACCATCGAACTACTTCTCGAAGGATTCCGTTACTACGACATTATCCGATGGAAAGAAGGAAAAGTATTTGAGCAACCGTACAAAGGAATGTATTTCCCCGGTTTGACGCAAGGATCGGGCGACAACCGCTACGATGTGTTCGACATGAACGATGGAACCGTCGGTGACAAAGAAAAAGTGGACATCTGCATCTACACTGGCAAAAAGCCCTCGGTGAAGAACATTCGCAAATTCTACAAACTGGGAGACGAGTTCGTCTTGACCGATGGAGACAAAGGCAACATCATCTGTCACGACATCGAAAAAGAACCTCGCCAGTGGAGAGAGGATCGGGACTATCTATATCCTATCCCCACCCAAGAACGACTACTCAGCAACGGAACGCTCTCTCAAAATCCAAACTGGGACGATGGACTTGATTTCTAACAAACCGGCAATGACATTTCCGACCCTTAGTAGGAAAAAAGACCAATGACAGGCAATAACGATAGTTGGACAACATTTATGTTACATTTCCATAAATACGTCCAATTATCGTTATCTAGATTCTTAAATCCCACAAGTAAATAACATCTTTATATAATTACTTTTTATTTATAAATTATGAAAATTACAAAGAAAAGCATCACATTATTATTGGCCGGATTACTTTGTGCATCAAACTCTTTCTCTCAAACCTATCCCAAGCAAGACGGAGTAATCCGATTACTCACCTACAACACCCACTACTGCAAAGGCGGCACAGATCCGGGAAGCCTCAATGATTTGAATACCAAACGGTTCGCAAACATACTTAAAGCGCTCGATGCCGATGTCGTCGCCCTGCAAGAATTGGACAGCGCAGCCAACGGTCGTTGGAAAAGGGTGCTCTTAGACGATATCGCCAAATGGAGCGAGCTCGACTATGTACAAGTATACGGTATAGCTGCCGATTACGATGGAGGCAGTGTGGGCAACGGAACACTGGTGAAACGCTGGTTGCCTATCAAAAAAATAAAAAAGATGAAGTTAGGCAGCGATGTAGGACGTATATTGATAAGAACCGACTTCGAAGACTTCTCGTTCATGAGTACCCATTTGGACTTAGACGACAACAACCGCATGCAAGAAGCAGCAGCTATCTGCACCGAATTGGACTACATACGCAAACCGGTATTCTTGGCCGGAGACATGAACGATTCCCACAGATGGAAAAACCTAGCATTCAGCGTTTTCTTGGAAGATTTCCAGATTTTCAGCGACACCGAAGGCAACACGATACCGGGACGGGAAGAAAATACAGCTTGCATAGATTACATTCTTTTCCACGATTACAAAAATTCGGGCATTCAAAATATAGAATCACACATTGTCAGAACAATCACCATCGATGGGCAAAAAGTAGATCTTAAAGATATCTCGGACCACTACCCCGTATATGTCGACATCAAAATTCCCGGCATGAGCGCGATACAGCAAACAACAAAAAATAACTTGGAAATAAGACTCCAACTCAGCGACTGCGAACTATCTGTATTCTCAGCCGAACCTATCAACGAAATAGAAATCTTCTCGTCCAATGGTTGCCTCATTCAAAGGAATCAAGGCAAGAACCTACAAACGACAAACATACCGCAATTACCCACCGGTATCTACTTGGTAAAAGTAAAATCAGAAGAAGGATACACGGTCACCAAAAAGATACTGAAACGATAACACGCCCACAATAAGCTCATAATGTCACACTCAATAAAAAAAACGATAGTTGACTATCGTTTTTTTTATTGCCATAACCCAATGTGTAATCATTTTGGAGATTGCAAGTAGTTCTTGTGAAACTTTCATATCCAGCTTCTTTGCAGGCTTCATCTGTGATAGCCTGTGCAACAGCTTTCTTATCATCGTTAATTACAGTAGCGTCATCACCAACTTCACCAAGCATTGGCTCTGCGATTGCTACGGATTCGAATTTATCTTTATATCCGTCGATAGCTTCTACCATTTCATCATATTCAGCACCATGCATCAGATGTGTAGGCTGTACAACAAGATTCTTAACACCGTTGTCTACTGCACGGTCAAGTGCCTGCTGCATGTTATCGATTACTTCATTATCTCTTGCTTCTACATGGTTGATAATAATCTGTGCTGTGAATGCACGTCTTACTGACCAGTCCGGATATGCTTCTGCAAGAGCATCTTCGATTCCTTTGATATCCTCTGCACGGCTGTCGTTGAAAGATGTACCAAAGCTTACTACAAGGAGTTCGTTCTCACCGATTTCATCCTGGTTACGCGGATCATCTTTGGAAGCGTCACCTGTGTCACGGCCAAAGTATTCAGGGCTTGCTTCTTCACCTTCTACCAGCTCTTTCTGAGCATCTGTCAGTTTGTCCCATGCTTCTTTTGCTGCTTTGCAGTCTTCGTCAGTTGTGTCTGTTCTTTCCTGAACATAAATCTTATCGATCAGGGCACCAACTTCGTCTGCGGCTTTCTGATCATCATCAGAAGCTTCTGTTGTATCATCAGATGCTTCCTCTGTATCTGCTGCATCTGCATCGTCTGCAGCTGCTTCTGTGTCATCTGCAGCCTCTTCTGTTGCTGCATCATCAGATGCAAAAGCAACTGTACCTGTTGCTGCTGTCATGGAACAGGTCATGGATACTGCCAGTAATAAGGCTAACATGGATTTTCTTTTCATTTCGTTTTTCCTCTTTTATTTCTCGTATTTCCGGACAATTGTATGCACAAAAAAGGCAACTGCATATTCTGCAGCTACCGCTTTCCCATAAATACATGGTTTATATGTACCAGATATATCTGTAATTTCGATTCTGTCTGATTCATTTAATAAAAGAGCTATGTATCGTTATGAGAATACAGGTTCTGTATACCGCAGACCTTAAATTCTACGCCAAGGCAGTTCTCCTGACTTCGATCATCGCCGCTTTCCCCTTCCCGGCAGCCCAGTGGTCTCTGAAAGGCAGCTCCCATACACAGTGACGGTATCGCTCCGGATTCTCACCGGATTCTCTTTTGCACATCATATATGATGTAACCTTTGCGCTATAACATTGCACATATTCAATTCGGATACTCTTTTTTTATCACATTTAATAAAAAATGTCAATACAATTTATATATATTTCCTATTGATGTTTTTACACTATGTGAGAAACAACGTTGATTCTCTTACTTTACTGCCTCTGTCAGTGTTTTGAAGAAGCAGGTTCTGTTTCCTGTATGGCAGGCTGCACCGATCTGCTCTACTTTTGCAAGGATGGTGTCGTTATCGCAATCTAATGTAAGAGACTTTACAAACTGAAGATGTCCGGAAGTGAGACCTTTTGTCCAAAGCTCATTGCGACTTCTGCTCCAGTAGGTCATTTTGCCGGTCTGGAGTGTGGTGTTAAATGCTTCTTCGTTCATGTATGCAAGCATCAGAACTTCATTTGTCTGATAATCCTGTGCAATTACAGGTACCATTCCGTCGCTGTTTAATTTGAAATCCGACCAGGCGATGCTGCTCTTTAAATTTGCTGTATTTTCCATCTTTATTACTCTCTCCTGATTAACTTTTATATAGTGGTTTATTTTATCTTTATCTCAAAAGATGTTCCACAGAACCCGCAGAAAATACTATTTTCCTGCTATTCCGGGAACATCTTTCATTATTCTGCAATTATCGTAACTGTTCAGTACCTTCACAGGTACGATTAAAAATCGCCTTCGGCGATGGGATTTTGACTGGTAT
>OGFJ01001825.1_pt1 | contig 12662 bp, 9 predicted proteins | sample 1570861 | NCBI WGS metagenome assembly OGFJ01 (sample SAMEA2582060, study PRJEB24529) | metagenome | biome: Human gut stool | place: China | collected 2011
TTAAAGTAGAAATAGACTGTCATGGTGGTGTATATGCTATGCAGAGGGTTTTGGATACAGTGCTGAAAAATGGTGCCGAAATTGCAGAACCAGGAGAATTTACCAAACGTGCCTTCCTGAACGGACGGATGGATCTATCCCAGGCAGAGGCTGTTATGGATGTTATACAGGCGAAAAATGAATATGCGCTTCGCAGTTCCATGGATCAGTTAAGAGGTTCTGTGCAGAAAGCAATCCGAGATATCAGAGAAAAGCTGATTTATCACATTGCATATATAGAATCGGCACTGGATGATCCGGAACATATCAGTCTGGATGGATATCCCCAGGAACTTCTGGAAGTTGTGGATAATGAACAGAAAGAAGTGAAGCGCCTGTTGAAAACTTCTTCTGACGGAAAGATGATCCAGGAGGGAATCCAGACAGTTATCCTTGGAAAACCAAATGCCGGAAAATCCTCACTGTTAAATCTTCTGATCGGAGAAAACCGGGCTATTGTGACAGATATTGCAGGAACGACCAGAGACATTCTGGAGGAATATATCACACTTCATGGAATATCTCTGAAGATTATTGATACAGCCGGAATCCGGGAAACAAAGGATATTGTGGAAAAAATAGGGGTAGACAGAGCCAGAGAAATGGCACAGAAAGCAGATCTGATTCTTTATGTAGTGGATTCTTCTGTTCCGCTTGACGAAAATGATGAAGAAATCATGGAAATGCTTACTGGAAAAAAGGCGATTATCCTGTATAATAAAACTGATCTTCAGCCGGAAATCCAGCCGGAAATCCTGAAAGAAAAAACAGGACATCCTGTAATTCCGATTTCTGCAAAAGAAGAAAAAGGCATTACAAAACTGGAAGAACAGATTAAAGATATGTTTTTTGGAGGAGAGATTTCCTTTAATGATGAGGTATATATTACAAATGCCCGTCATAAAGCAGCACTGGAAGAGGCTGACAGAAGCCTTGATCTGGTCAGAAACAGTATCGAAATGGGAATGCCGGAAGATTTCTTTTCTATAGATCTTATGAATGCATATGAAAATCTGGGTAAAATCCTCGGAGAGTCTGTTGGTGAAGATCTGGTAAATGAGATATTTAGCAAGTTTTGCATGGGTAAATAAAAATCAAAAAATCGCCTTCGGCGATTTTTGAAAGAATAGGATGAACAGTTGTAAAATAAAAGGAGACAAAATGAGAACGTTAGTAGAAGATTATGATATTGTTGTAGTCGGTGCCGGTCATGCCGGATGTGAAGCAGCACTTGCGGGCGCACGCCTGGGCCTGAATACAGTGATGTTTACTGTAAGTGTAGACAGTATCGCATTAATGCCATGTAACCCGAACGTAGGCGGCAGTTCCAAAGGCCATCTGGTAAGAGAACTTGATGCCCTGGGCGGTGAAATGGGAAAAAATATTGACAAGACCTTTATCCAGTCCAAAATGCTTAACTGTTCCAAAGGACCTGCAGTGCACTCCTTACGCGCGCAGGCTGACAAACAGGCATACAGCAATGAAATGAGAAAAACGCTTGAAAATACACCTAATCTGACTATTAAACAGGGAGAAGTAACAAAACTTCTGGTCGAGGACGGAAAGATTACAGGGGTAAAAACATATTCCGGTGCAACTTATAACTGTAAAGCAGTGGTCCTCTGTACAGGAACTTATTTAAAAGCAAGATGTATTTACGGTGATGTAAGTAATTATACAGGACCAAACGGACTGCAGGCAGCCAACTATCTGACTGATTCTCTGAAAGAGCTGGGAATTGAAATGTTCCGTTTTAAAACAGGAACACCTGCCCGTATTGCCGGAAATACAATTGACTACAGTAAAATGGAGGAACAGTTTGGAGATGAGAGAGTTGTACCATTTTCATTCTCAACTAATCCGGAAGATGTTCAGATAGAGCAGAAATCCTGCTGGCTGACATATACAAATGAGAAAACTCATGAGATCATTCGTGCAAACCTTGACCGTTCTCCGTTGTATTCCGGTATGATCGAAGGAACCGGTCCGCGTTATTGCCCGTCAATTGAAGATAAAGTAGTCCGTTTTGCAGATAAGAACCGTCATCAGGTATTTATTGAGCCGGAAGGTCTCTATACAAATGAGATGTATATTGGTGGAATGTCCAGTTCTCTGCCGGAAGATGTGCAGGAAGAAATGTATCATTCCGTACCGGGACTGGAACATGCAAAAATCGTAAAAAATGCATATGCCATCGAATATGACTGTATTAATCCACGTCAGTTATATCCTACACTGGAATTTAAGAAAATCAAAGGACTGTTCAGCGGCGGTCAGTTTAACGGAAGCTCAGGGTATGAAGAAGCAGCGGCGCAGGGACTGATCGCAGGAATTAATGCTGCTCTGGAAGTTAAAGGTCAGGAACAGCTGATTCTTGACCGTTCTGAGGCTTATATTGGTGTTCTTATTGATGATCTGGTAACAAAAGAAAACCATGAGCCATACAGAATGATGACCAGCAGAGCGGAGTACAGATTACTTCTCCGACAGGATAATGCGGATCTGAGACTTCGTAAAAAGGGATATCAGGCAGGGCTCATCAGTGAAGAGGATTATCAGAAAATCCTTACGAAAGAAGAACAGATAAAAACAGAGATCAGCAGAGTAGAACATACAAATATCGGAGCAAACAAAGAGGTTCAGACCCTTCTGGAAAGCTATAACAGCACACCGCTGAAATCCGGAACCACTCTGGCAGAACTGATCCGCCGTCCGGAACTTTCTTATGAAGCAATCAAACCACTTGATAAAGAACGTCCGGAGCTGCCATGGGATGTACAGGAACAGGTTGACATTAACATCAAGTATGATGGATATATCCGCAGACAGTTAAAACAGGTAGAACAGTTTAAGAAACTGGAAGCAAAGAAAATCCCGACAGATATTGATTATGAGAAAGTTGGAAGTCTGAGAATCGAAGCACGTCAGAAACTGGAAGCATACAGACCGATTTCAATCGGACAGGCTTCCCGAATTTCAGGAGTTTCTCCTGCTGATATATCAGTTTTACTGGTGTATCTTTCCAGTACGAAATAATTAATATAATACGCTTTAATGTGCTTATAAAAACAAGAAATTGGCAAAAAATATTAAAATAGTACATAAAAGAGTAAAATAACGGACTATAAATAACAGATAAAATCATAAAAGCACATAAAACAACCCTGTAAAATATACAAAAATAATAAATAAAGGTAGAAAAAGGAGAATAATACATGCCGTATAATCTGACGACATTGGAAAATGGATGCAGAGAACTGGGTATAGAGCTGAGCCAGAAGCAGAAAAATCAGTTTATCCAGTTTTATGAATTTCTGGTAGAAAAAAATAAGGTTATGAATCTGACAGGTATTACTGAGTTTGAGGAAGTTCTTACAAAGCACTTTCTTGACAGTCTTGCCTGTGTAAAAGCCATTGATATGACAAAAGTAAAAACAATTATGGACATCGGTACAGGTGCCGGATTTCCAGGTGTGCCTTTGAAAATTGCTTTTCCACATCTGGAGGCATGTCTGCTGGATTCTCTGAAAAAGAGGGTAAACTTCCTTGAGGAAAGTTTTGAGCTTCTTGGATTAGAAGGGATTAAGGCGATTCATGGAAGAGCAGAAGAGTATGCAAAAAATAAAGAGTATCGTGAGAAATATGATCTCTGTGTATCCAGGGCAGTATCAAACCTTGCAACTCTGTCAGAATATTGTCTTCCTTATGTAAAGATAGGAGGAACTTTCATTTCCTATAAATCAGGAACTGTACAGGAAGAGGCAGAAGAAGCAGAGAAAGCAATCAATATCCTCGGTGGTCAGGTGAAAGACATCACATACTTTAAATTGCCGGACTCCGAGATTGACCGATCCCTTGTCATTATAAATAAGAAAAAATCTACACCTGGAAAGTATCCGCGTAAAGCAGGAACACCATTAAAAGAACCATTGTCATAATAAATCTATGTATAGTTGTCTCATGAAATCTTCTGGCAAAAAATGCCGAGATTTCGGGACAGCTATTTTTTTCAAACAAACATCACAGAATAATCACACTTTTATCCTAATTTCATCACAACTTCATCATAAACTATTTTTATAGAGATGTCCTCGGGTTCCCCCATTCTCTGTTTCACCTGGGGACATTTTCTATATTTTATTTTGGCAAAAATTAAGAGGAGGAGAACACATTGATTGAAGTAAACAATCTGGTCAAACGATATGGTAACCATACGGCAGTTGACCACCTTTCCTTTAAAATAGAGAAAGGCAAAATCTATGGATTTCTGGGACCAAACGGTGCAGGAAAATCCACTACAATGAATATGATAACCGGATACATCGCATCCACCGAAGGAACCGTCAAAATTGACGGACACGATATCCTCGAAGAACCGGAAGCGGCAAAGAAATGTATCGGTTATCTGCCTGAACAGCCGCCGGTCTATTTTGATATGACTGTCCTGGAATACATGAAATTTGTGGCAGATCTCAAGAAAATTCCAAAAGATAAAAAAACAAACATGATCGAAGAAATCATGGACATGGTAAAGATTTCAGACATGAGAAATCGTCTGATCAAGAACCTGTCAAAAGGTTACAGACAGAGAGTTGGTCTTGCTGAGGCGATTATGGGGTATCCGGAGGTGATCATCCTGGATGAGCCGACAGTAGGTCTTGACCCTAAACAGATTATTGAAATCCGAACCTTAATTAAAGAATTAAAAAAGAAACATACCGTTATTCTCAGCTCGCATATACTTTCTGAAGTAAGCGCGGTATGCGATTACGTGCTGATCATTTCTCATGGAAAACTGGTAGCAAGCGATACTCCTGAGAATCTTGGAAAACTTGCAGAGGGATCCAACACTCTGGAGATGCTTATTAAAGGTGAAAAAACACAGATCAGGCAGGCTCTCGAGGGAATCGAGGGAGTCAACAGCGTAACAATGGAAAAAGATGAGAAACAGAATCTCTGGAGTGTGAAAGTTTCAACAGAAGAGCAGAATGACATTCGGGAAAAAGTATTCTACAAAATGTCGGAGATTAACAGCCCAATCTATGAGATGAAGTCCAGGAAAGTATCACTGGAGGAAATCTTCCTTGAACTTACTGCATCCGATAAACCAATATCTGCAGACGAAGTCCCAAATACACCTGAAGATAAAGATACTGATGCCGGTAAATCAAACGAGACAAACGTAAAACAGACATCAGCAGAAATACCGGAAGAACAGAATAATGATAAAGGGGGAGAGAAATAACCATGACAGCTATATATAAAAGAGAGCTGAAAAGTTACCTGACATCCATGGTAGGATATTTATTTATCTTTTTCATTCTTGTACTGACAGGTATTTATTTTTCAGCATACCAGCTTTCAGCAACATATCCGAAATTTGAATACACCTTAAGTGCAATTACCTTTGCATTCCTGATCGGAGTACCGATTTTGACTATGCGTGTACTTGCAGAGGAAAGAAAACAGAAAACAGATCAGCTGCTTCTGACAGCACCGGTTTCTGTGAGCGGTATTGTAATAGGTAAATATCTTGCACTGGTAACTGTATTTGCTGTTCCGATGGCAGTTATGTGTACTTATCCGCTGATTATGTCCAAGTTTGGCACAGTAGAGTTTGCATCTGCATATACAGCAGTCCTGGGATTCTTTCTCCTGGGATGTGCAAATATTGCAATCGGTGTATTTATGTCAGCATTAACTGAGAGCCAGGTAATTGCAGCGGTACTCACATTTGTTTTCTTATTTGCATTTTACATGATGAATGGTATTTCTTCATTCTTCTCTCAGACATCTATGTCGACATGCGTGACATTTGGGTTATTGATCCTGGCAGCAGCCATCATTATCTATACCATGATCAAGAATATTCTGATCTCAGCAGTGATCGGTGTGATCGGAGAAGTGGCACTGATTATTATTTATGTAGTAAAATCCAGTATTTTTGAGGGCGGTATTCAGAAAGTCCTGGATGTGTTTAATCTGAGCGGACACTTTGATAATTTTACAAGTAACATCTTTGATATAAAAGGAATTGTATATTTTCTTTCTGTGATCGCAGTATGCCTGTTCCTTACAACACAGTCTATTTTGAAGAGACGCTGGAATTAGTGGGGAGGTGAAAGAAAATGAAACTGAAAGAAAAGATGAAAAATAATAACCATAAAAAATTTGACAAAAAGAAACTGATTGGCACCATCAGTAAGAAGCATATCAAAAATGGCTCTTACACAATGGTTATGTCAGTGATATTTATTGCAGTAGTTGTAGTGCTCAACATGATCGTAAATGCGATTCCGTCCAAATATTCAGAAATTGATATCAGCAGCCAGAAACTCTACAGTATTGGTGATGATACAAAAGCAATGCTGAAAGATCTGGACAAGGACGTAACAATTTACCAGATTGCACAGAGCGGTTCTGAAGATGAAAATATTACCAATCTGCTTAAGAAATATGAAGATGAATCCAAGCATATTAAAGTAGAGCAGAAGGATCCTGTAGTAAATCCTAAATTTGTAACGGAATATACAAGTGATGATCTTTCTGCAAACAGTCTGATCGTTGTATGCGGCGACAGAAATAAAGTCATTGATTACAACAATATCTATGAGAGCACAATTGATTATCAGACCTACAGCTCTCAGACTACCGGTTTCGACGGTGAAGGTCAGATCACAAGTGCGATCGGATATGTAACATCCGAAGATCTCCCGATCCTTTATACACTCGAGGGACATGGTGAGAAGGAGATGGATTCTACTATCAAAGAAGACATCGAGAAGGCAAACATGGATATTCAGTCTCTGAATCTTCTTACAGAGGGAAGTGTTCCGGATGATGCAGACTGCCTGTTCATTGATTCTCCATCCACAGATATTTCAGAAGATGAAAAGACTGCTATTATTGATTATCTTGAAAATGGCGGAAAGGCGATGATTTTCTCTGATTATACAACAGAAGACCTGCCAAACTTTGATGCAGTTCTGGAAAACTATGGTGTTCAGAGAGAAGCTGGAATCGTATTTGAAGGTGATAATCAGCATTATGCAATGCAGATGCCATATTATCTGGTTCCGACTATAAACAGCACAGATGCAAGCTCTGAGACTGTTTCCGGAGGATATTATGTACTTGTACCATATGCACAGGGAATCAAAAAAATGGATGATGTAAGAGATACCGTAACGATCAACAGTATCCTCACCACATCAGACCAGGCATATTCCAAGACAGATCTGAACAGTGATACTCTGGAGAAAGAAGACGGAGACGAAGCTGGCCCATTTGATCTGGGAGTAAGCATCACAGAGACTCTGGATGATGACAAAGAAACGCAGATCGTATACTATTCAACTTCCAATCTGATGGAATCACAGGTAAATCAGATGGTATCCGGCGGAAATGAGAAGCTGATCATCGAATCCCTGAAGTGGATGACAGACACAGAAGACAGTGCAACCGTATCTATCCCATCCAAGAGCCTGTCTGTATCTTATCTGACACTTACAGATTATGATGCTGCATTCTGGAAAATCTGTACGATCGGACTGATTCCTGGATTCTTCCTGGTTGTAGGTTTTGTAGTCTGGATGAAGAGGAGAAAAGCTTAAATGAAGAATAAAACTGTAAAAATGATTCTTGCAGTTGCAGTTCTTGCAGTTTGCTGTGGGGCATACGCAGGCGTAAAAACCTACGTATCCCACCAGGAACAGAAAGAATCAGAAGCGGAATCCGAAGAAAACACCTCTGTATTTACTGCTTCTGCTGACGACATTAAATCTCTGGATTTCATGGTTGATGATACAGAAACAACATTTGAAAAAAAAGATGATAGCTGGGTAAAAAAAGATGATACAGATTTTCCGGTAAATCAGAGTACTTTGGACAGTGCTGCGTCATCGGTTACTTCCGTAGAGTCAGACAGAGTTCTGGAAGATGTAGATGACCTTGCAGAGTATGGTTTGGATTCTCCGGCAAATACAATTAAGATTGTGACGAAATCAGAGGATGAAGACGGCGATGATACAACAACTACATTATATGTAGGAGATGAGAATTCATCTACAAGCCAGTATTATGTAAGAAAAGATGATGAGAAAACAGTTTATCTGGTAGATTCTTCCTGCGTAGAACCATTTACAAAGACATTATATGATTACGCGCAGATGGAAGACTTCCCGGCAATCTCCAGCACAGATACAATCACTAAGATTTCTGTAGACGGAGATAATTCCTATGAATTAAAAAAGGATGCGGATACCAGCGTATGGTCAGTAAGTGCTAATGGAGAAGAGGATAAGGCAGATTCAGCTACAGTAAGTTCTCTGGTATCTTCTTTTGGAAGCATGGCTTATAATTCCATGGCAGATTATAAATGCGAAGATAAGAGCAAGTATGGACTGGATAAACCATATTCGACAATCACCGTAGATTATCAGGAAAAAGTAGAAACTTCGGATGATAACGCAGAAACCTCAGATTCTGAAACACCGGATTCTGCAGAAACGACAGAGATGGTAGATAAACAGCTTACAATTCTGGTTGGTAACGAAGCTGATGACAGTAACAGATATGTCATGGTAAATGACAGTAATGAAGTCTACACTATGTCGGAAGAAACACTGTCTGCACTTACGGATAAAACAGAAGAAGATTTCTGGGATATGACAGTAAGTTATGTATCTGTAAACAGCCTTGCAAGCTTAAAAGTAAATTATCAGGGAACAGATTATAAGGTAAATGCTTCACGTGAAACATCAACAGACGAAGACGGAAATGATACAGAAACAGTAACATATAAACTTGACGGCGCTGATCTGGATGAAACAACATTTACAACATTCTATAATAAACTGATCAACATGGCAGCACAGAAACGCCTTACGGAAAAATATGATCCGGATGGAGATGCAGAACTGACAGTAACATTTACAGAAGAAGACGGAGACACACTGGAAGTTTCCTACTACAGTTATGATACAAACTACTATGCAGCAGTAGTAGATAACAAGGTATATCTTGTAAACAAAATGAATGTAAAAGAGTTATTTACAGCATTCGAGTCAGTCGCAGGCGTTGAGAAGGATGAGACTAAAACAGATTCAGACAAAGTGGAATCAGATGAAAAAGCATCAGCAGATGTTGAAACTGATAGTGAAACAGAAACATCCGATAATAGTGATGCAGTAACTGATGATGATTCAAAGTCCGCAAGTGCATCTGATACAACAGATACATCTGAAAGCGATACAGAAGAGTAAGAAAATGTAAATAAAGACCATAGCAATTCCATTATTTTCTGGAATTGCTATAAAAAAGCTTCGATACATAGAAATAAATCTGCGTGTCGAAGCTTTTTGTGTTTGAGAACAACTTTATAGGGTTGCTTTATTTGCAGAACGCCTTTTTCAAATATGTTCTAATCTGCCACTAAAAGAAGATTTTAACCTGCTCGAGAAAGTTTTCTGGGTTTTCAACATGAGGAAGATGCTTAGTACCAGTCAGTGTAGAAATTTCTATAGCCGGGTTACAAGAACAATATTCATCTGTGATGGACTTTGCATTTGGTTCTGCTTCTCCCTCAACGATATAAATACTGTTATCTAACGCCTTGACAGCATGATTGATGTTAATATTCATGTATTTGGAAGCCAGGCTGGAGTACAGATATTTCGTATAACATCCGCCTTTATGTGCTGCCTCATAATATGCATCTGTCATCTGAGAATCCACATGAAACGGATTGTAATACATTTTCTCTATAAACAAATTACTTACATTATCACGTGAAACAATCATATGGTAAATCAATGTTCCAAAAATTGGAACCTCCAGAGCAAGTTTTAATAAGTGGTCTTTTCTTGTTGGCATATGCCTTAACTGAGTAAAGCTTGGAGGGTTAACCAGCATGATTTTGTTAAAGAGCTCTTTCTCATTATGACAGGCCATTACAACAAAGGAACTGGAAAATCCACTGGCAATTACATCTGTTTTTTCTCCGATAATTTTCCGGATAAAGTCACAGATCATCTGTACATATACAAAATTGGTATATGTGATGCTGGGTTTATCGGAGCGTCCACAACCTAAAAGATCAACAGTATATACGGTATGGTCAACTGCCAGTTCATCTTCAATTTTGCTCCATTCATATCCAGAAGCTCCTGGTAAAGCATCATGAATTAATAAAATTGGTGAGCCGGTTCCTTTTTTTGTATAGTAAATATTGCCAAAACGCCATTCAAAGTAATTATCATCAGAAATATGAATCATCTGTTTAAGCTGTGCGGCAGCAGCAACAGTGCGGTTGATCAGATGGACTGTAACAGTTGCACCAGTCATCAGAGCAGCAAATGTAAGAAATTTATGTTTGTTTCTGTTCATTTTCAGCCTCCTTTATTAAGCATAGCAAATGTTTAAAACGTTACTGCATACCTTATTTTAAGGAATATATTTTATGACAAAATAGCATGTGACAGTAACTATAGCAGTTTCATAAAATACTGCAATTAATTCAGCCCGTCAGAGAGTGAAGTCCTGTGTCAGATATCTTTGTCCTGTGTCAGCACGCCTGCAGATATCTTTCTTGTCCTTCACACTCTGCTGAACTGTCTAATTGCATTATTTTCTGGAATTGCTATAAAAAACACTAAACATATATAAAGATATTATACTGCGAGGACATTGATTTTACAAGAAAATCATGAGCCATACAAACTAAACAATTTTTTTAAAAAAATTTATTTGTTTTTTTATGTTTCACGTGAAACATTATGTGGCGGGATTAAAATAAAAGTGTTATAATAAATCTGCAATACGCACAATGACAAATAAAACCTCATAAAGGAGGAATGAAGTTGGGAAGAATTATAGCAGTTGCCAATCAGAAAGGCGGAGTTGGTAAATCAACAACTGCAATTAATCTTTCGGCCTGTCTGGCAGAAAAGGGAAAGAAGGTTCTTACAATTGATATAGACCCACAGGGTAATACAACCAGTGGACTTGGCGTTGACAAGAATTCTGTAGAAAATACATTGTATGAACTTCTCCTTGGAGAAGCCGAGACGAAAGATACGATTATAAAAAATGTTGTCGAAAACGTAGACCTGATTCCATCTAATGTTAATCTTTCCGGTGCAGAAATCGAATTAGTAGGCATCGATAATAAAGAATTTATATTAAAAGGAATTACAGATAAGCTTCGACGCAAATATGACTACATAATACTTGATTGTCCGCCATCACTAAATATGCTGACAATTAATGCGTTGACTGCAGCGACATCAGTATTAGTGCCTATTCAGTGTGAGTATTATGCATTGGAAGGACTTTCGCAGTTAATCCATACGATTGATCTGGTAAAAGACAGATTAAACAAGCGTCTGAAAATGGAAGGTGTCGTATTCACAATGTATGATGCCAGAACAAATCTGTCTCTGCAGGTTGTGGAGAACGTAAAGGAAAATCTTAATCAGAATATATACAAAACGATTATTCCGAGAAATGTAAGATTAGCAGAGGCACCAAGTTATGGACAGCCGATAACAATTTATGATCCAAAATCAGCGGGAGCAGAGAGCTACAGACTTTTAGCTGAAGAAGTGATCAACAGGGAGGATAATTAATGGCAGGCAGAAAGAACGGTCTTGGCAGAGGTTTAGATGCACTGTTTCCGGAAAAGAAGTCTGCTGTCAAAGAACCTGTAAAAAAAACAACAGCTAAAACAGAAAATAAAACTGTAGCAACTGAAAAAGAAACAACTGGTACGAAGGAAAAAAGCAATACAGCAGAGCATAAAAAAACAGCAATGATAGTAAAAATATCAAGCGTAGAGCCTAATGTAAATCAGCCTCGTAAACAGTTCGATGAAGATGCGTTGTTAGAACTATCTGAGTCCATTAAACAGTATGGAGTTCTCCAACCACTGCTTGTATCCGATAAAAAGGACTATTATGAAATAATTGCAGGAGAAAGACGCTGGAGAGCAGCAAAACTTGCCGGACTCAAAGAAGTTCCTGTAATTGTAAAAGACTTTTCTGAACAGGAATTAGTAGAAATTTCCCTGATTGAGAATATTCAGCGGGAAGATTTAAATCCGGTCGAAGAAGCAATGGCATATAAACGGCTGATTGATGAATTTCACCTTAAACAAGATGAAATCGCAGAGCGTGTAGGCAAAAGCAGAACTGCTGTAACAAATGCTATGAGACTTCTTAAACTCAGTGAAAAAGTGCAGCAGATGTTGATTGATGAGATGATAACTGCCGGACATGCACGTGCAATCCTTGCAATATCAGACAAAGAAAAACAGGAATCTGTTGCGATGAAAGTTTTCGACGAGAAATTAAGCGTTCGAGAGACAGAAGCACTTGTCAAACGTATGCTGGAGCCACCGAAAACAGAGAAAAAGAGTAAATTCAGCTCTGCGGAAGATGCAATCTACGAGAGTCTGGAAGAAAAAATGAAGAGTATCATGGGTACCAGAGTACAGATCCACCGAAAGAAAAATGACAAAGGTAAAATTGAAATTGAGTATTATTCCAAGGATGAATTGGAGAGAATCATAGATCTCTTTGAATCCATTGGTTAGGAGTGACAGTAATATGAGTGGCATTTTTGAA
>OGFJ01001835.1_pt1 | contig 12609 bp, 6 predicted proteins | sample 1570861 | NCBI WGS metagenome assembly OGFJ01 (sample SAMEA2582060, study PRJEB24529) | metagenome | biome: Human gut stool | place: China | collected 2011
ACTGTGGGCGCTTGGCATTCCTGCCAAGACCAAGCACAACGAGGTCGCCCCCTGCCAGCATGAGCTCGCCCCTGTCTACGGCGAGGTCAACGAGGCCATCGACCAGAATCTGGTCATGATGGAGAAGATGAAGCTCATCGCCTCCCGTCACGACTTGGTCTGCCTGCTGCACGAGAAGCCCTTTGAGGGCATCAACGGTTCGGGCAAGCACAACAACTGGTCGCTTGGCACCGAGTCCGAGAACCTGCTCGACCCGGGCGACACCCCGCTCGACAACCTGCAGTTCATCGTCTTCCTCACCGCGGTGATCGAGGCCGTCGATAACTATCAGGAGCTCCTGCGTGCCTCCGTTGCCTCGGCCGGCAACGATCATCGTCTGGGCGCCAACGAGGCTCCTCCGGCGATTATGTCCATCTTCCTGGGCGACCAGCTTACCGAGGTCGTCGAGAAGATCATCGATGGCAAGGCTTCCGTCCATGCCACGCGCGGCGTGCTCGACCTGGGCGCCGATACCCTGCCCAAGCTGATGCAGGACAACACCGACCGCAACCGTACCTCCCCGTTCGCCTTCACCGGCAACAAGTTCGAGTTCCGTGCCTGCGGCTCCGAGCAGAACGTCTCCGACTCCAACCTGGTGCTCGATGCTGCCGTGGCCAAGTCGCTCAAGTCTTTCGCCGACGCACTCGAGGGTACGCCCGAGGATAAGTTCCAGGACGCCGCGCTCGAGTACTGCAAGAAGGTGCTGACCGATCACCAGCGCATCCTGTTCTCCGGCGACGGTTACTCCGACGAGTGGCCCATCGAGGCCGAGAAGCGCGGCCTTGCCAACAACAAGACCACGGCCGACGCCCTGCCCGCCTTTGTTTCCGATAAGGCCATTGCGCTCTTTGAGGAGACGGGCGTCCTGACCCGCGCCGAGGCCCAGTGCCGCTATGACTGCAAGCTCGAGAAGTACAACAAGCTCATGAACATCGAGGCTACCACGATGGTTCGCGAGGCGCGTCGTACCTATCGCCCGGTCATTACCGCCTATGCCACCAAGGTCGCTAAGGGCCTTGAGACTATTCGTGCCGCCGGTGCTGAGGCCGCCATGCAGTGCGAGCAGAACACGCTCAACAAGCTCTGCAATGGTATCACCGCCATCAACGACTCCATTAAGGCGCTCGACGCCGTGCATCAGAAGGCCGAGGCTCTCGATGGCCAGGAGCAGGCCAACGTGTATGCACACGAGGTCGTTCCCGCTATGGATACGCTGCGCGCCGCCGTGGATGCCATGGAGGAGATCGTGGCCGCCGACTACTGGCCGGTCCCGACCTACGATGACATTCTGTTCTATGTGTAACAGACACGTTTGATTTTGCGTGCGAAGGGGTCTCGCCTGTGCGAGGTCCCTTCTGTTTTGTCGCCACTGGCGAAGACGGCAGAGGTTCTTGGCTGATTTGGCGCACATTTGGCGCACATTTGGCGCACATTTGGCGCGCATGCGCCGAAACGAAAACAGCCAAGACAAAAAAACGAACCCGCACGACTTAACATCGCACAGGTTCGCACATTTTCGGGTTGGTGCCCCCAGCGGGATTCGAACCCGCGATATCCACCTTGAAAGGGTGGCGTCCTTGGCCGCTAGACGATGGGGACAGCGGGAAAGAGTATAGCAGACTTTTTTGCCGGCGCGTATATCGATGACAAACTGGAAAACCACCACAAAGGTGCCTGTCCACTTTGTGATGGTTAGGGGAGGAGCTTCATCGCGGCGTCGTGGGCGACGTGCTCGTAGGTGTCGTCGAGGGGCTTGAGCGGCAGCAGGGCGGCGGCCTGTGCGTCGCCACGGCGCTCAAGGGCGTGGGCGATGAGCCAGTCGGCGAGCTCGGGGTTCTTGGGTAGCGCTGGTCCGTGCAGGTACGTGCCGATGACTCCCTTGTAGATCAGACCCTCAAATCCATCGTCGCCGTTGTTGCCGGTGCCCGTGACGACGGACGTTCCGAGCGGCGTGGCATCGGCGTCCAAAAGCGTGCGGCCACCGTGGTTCTCGAATCCCACAAAGGGCTCGGGTGCCAGGTCGGTCTTGACGGCGACGTTGCCGATCAGGCGGTCGGAGCCGCGTACGGTCTCGGCGGCAATGACGCCCAGGCCCTCTATGCGATTTTCGCCCATATAGTACGAACGGCCGAGCAGCTGATAGCTGCCGCAGATGGCGAGCAGCGAACCGCCGTCCTCAACATAGGCTGCGACCTTGTCTTTTTGGGCGAGCAGCTCGTGTGCCACGGCTAGCTGGTCGCGATCGGATCCGCCGCCCATCATGACGATATCGGCATCATGCAGATCGAGCACCTCGCCCATGCGGACCTCATCCACGCGAACGGGGATGCCGCGCCAGGCGCAGCGGCGCTCGAGGGCGATGACGTTGCCGCCGTCGCCATAGAGGTTGAGGGCATCGGGATACAGGTAGACGATGCGCAGCGGGCGCGAGAGCTCGACTGGCGCGATACCGACAGGAAGAGCGCTGCCGTCGGCACGGACTGCGGCGCGGGCAGCAACCGTGGCTGCATCGGCACCCTTCAGCCCGTCGAGTTCTTTGACCAGCGGCGGGAAGGCCGTGTAGTTGGCGACGGCGTAGAAGGTGTCATCGGCGGCCTCGTCTGCCATGGCGCCAATTGCCTGCGCGACGTCCGAGATAATCGCGGCATCGATGCCGGCGTACTTGAGGCGCACCTGCATGTCGTGCGCGCGCGTGCCGCCGGCAAAGGCGACAAGACCCGGCGTGTCGGCGATGCGCTCAAAGTCGACGTCGTAGATCCACGATACATCGTGGCCGTCGGCGTCGTTGTCGTTGAGGAAGAAAGCGCAGAGTCTGCCGCCTGCCGTCTTGATGGACTGGATCTGGCGATCGAAGCCTACGGGATTCTTGGCCAGGTTGGCCTCGACGGTTCGGCCGGCGATATTCCAACGGCCCATGCGACCACCTGCCGGCACGTAGGCGTCGAGCGTGGGCTGCAGGCGTGCGGTGTCCACGCCCAGCTCGTGGGCGGCGAAGAAGGCGGCGGCGACGTTATAGACCATGTACAGGCCGTTGTAGCGCGTGGCGATGTGCACGGCGGGCGCGTTGGCCTCGGGTCCAAAGGCCAGGTCAAAGCCGTAACCGTCGCAGCCGAGTTCCACGCCCGTCACGCGACGGACAAGCGCAGGGCGGGCCCAGCCGCACGAGGGGCAATGGTAGGCGCCGAGTTGACCATACTGTACGTAGTCGTACTCCAACGGGGCGTTGCACTGCGAGCAAAAGCGCGAGTCGCTAATGCGGTCGGACTCGGTGCCCGTGGCGCCATCGATGCCAAAGGCAATACTCGCGTTGGGAACGCGCGCGGCAATCGAGGCGCACAGCGGGTCGTCGGCGTTGTAGATGAGCGTCGTTGCCGGCGAAAGCTCCAACGCGTGGGCGATGACCTCCTGGGTGTGATCGATCTCGCCATAGCGATCTAGCTGGTCACGGAACAGGTTGAGCAGCACGAAGTACGTCGGCTTGAGCTTGGGCAGGACGCGCACAGTGTAGAGCTCATCGCATTCAAAAACGCCTACGCGCTTGCTGCTGGCGGTTCGCTTAAGGTTGCCGCGGGCCTCGAGCAGAGCGCCCACCACACCAGGCTCCATATTGTTGCCGGCACGGTTGCACACCACGGTAGCACCGCTGGCAGCAACGGCGTCGGCGATGAGGTTGGAGGTGGTGGTCTTGCCGTTGGTGCCGGTGATCACCACGCTGCGGTCGACCAGACTCGCGAGGTCGCTTAGCAGCTCGGGGTCGATCTTCATGGCGATGCGGCCGGGGAGTACGCCGCCCTGGCGCTTAAGGACGGAGCGCAGCCCCCAGCGGGCGATATCGCTCGAGGCACAGGCGAGAGATGAGCGGAAGTTCATGAAGCCGTTCCTAACGTGAATGACATGGTCGTGGCGTTTGCGCCGTTAAAAGCCGTAACGGCGCGCAAATTCCTGGGCAAGCTGCGATACATCTTCGCAGGCGTTGGCCCAGGGGGCAAAGTCGGGGGTGTCCGAGATGATGCCGTCGGCTTCCCAAACTGCCTGATGCGAAAGGTCCCAGGGGTCGTGCGGTTCGGGCCGGCAGGGAAGGTACGGTGTCTGATACATGGGGTTCAGCAAAAAGAACGCGCCGCCCTCGCAACGGTTAGCGAACTCACGCAGCGCGCGCGTCGCCGGGCGCATCTTGTTTGTTTTGAACAGCAGAATCGTGCGGGCGAGCAGGTACCAAGGAGAGTTTTCGAGTGCGTCTGCCCCCATCTGTTCCTCGAGCTGGTGGGCTAGGGCAAAAAAGCCGTCCTGGTCTTCCAGGCGAGCGAGAGCGAGCAACACGGTGCCGGCAGCTCGGGTGGGATAGCCTTCTGCCTTAAGGACGCGGCGGGCGTAGTTGGCAGCAGCGCGGTAGCGGGCGCTTGCCATGCACAGCTGCGAGATGGCCTCGAGTGTGTGGAGCCACCCGATAAGGGCCGGCTCGCTCACGGTAAGGTCCGCTGCGGTGACACCGTCGGCCAAAACATTATTGGCCCAGTAGTGTGGGGCCTCCATGTCGAACCCGGGCACGCTTTGCCGCAGGTAATCGGTCGTGGTCGCTTCGAGCTTCATCAGGTCGCCCAGGCAGGCGTCGACGGGTGTGTCCGCCAAAATGATGGCGAGCAGCTGGGCATCGACCGCCAGCGCATCGACGCGAACGATCTTGAGCAGCTCATCGCGCATATCGTCGAACAGGCGGTTGCGCGTCTGCTCAAACTCCTCGTCGCTGCCCATGTCCTCGATGCGATGGAGCTCGTCGAGCAAATGACGATGCACGCCGGCATAGGAAAGCAGCGCCTGCGCATGCTCGGTCTGCGCGTACTTTTGAGGGCTGACGCTCACGTCGTTATGGACAAGTTCGCGTGCTGCATCGGTGAGTTCGGGGTGCGACGCAACGTAGGCGCGCTCCAGGTAGGCGGGGATGTAGACGCTCGGATCCATTAGAGGTCTCCTCCCTTAAACGGCAGGCCCTGCTCGGCCGCCCGCAGGATGCGCTCGTCGATCTGGGAACGCACGATATCGTTGGTGGCGACCCAGGCGGCGAAGCCGGCGTTGTCGGGGGCGCCCAAGCCCTCCTGCAGTACCGGCGTCGCCTCGGACAGCGCAAGGACAAGCTCGTCGGTAGAGCCCACACCCACGTTGACGCGGGCATAGACGCCATCGGGAAACTCGGTTTGGAAGTAGAGTGCCTCGGCCGCGTGCGGGCACGAGCGTGCAAGGATGCGCAAGTAGTGCTCGGCACCCTCGTAGTCCAGCTCGCGCCAGGCTGCGCTCATCAGTGCGATGAGCGTCCACGGGTCCAAGTCGCGCTCCGCGTCCTTGGGACGACGACGCAGCGGCGTGTTGGCGAGATAGGGGACGGAGTGGGCAGAGCGAAAGCGCTTGAGCTCCTCGGCAGGGTATTCGAGCTTCGCCATGGCGAGCATCGCGGTGTGGCGGACGCCGGCCGGATCGTTGGGGGCAAAGTCGAGGCTGCGGTTTGCAGCTTCGAGCGACATGCGATAGCGTCCGCTAATGAGGGCGCGCGATGCAAGGGCGGCAAGCCAGCGCAGGTAGGGGCGGCGCATAAGGTCGCCCGCGGCCTCGCGCTCATAGGGGTCCTGCGCCGAGGCGATCTTGAACGCCAGGTCATGCTCGACTTCATCGCGCTTGGATACCAGGTACTGTACGTATTCCTCGTTGGAGTCGGCGGTGAGGGCCGTCAGCATGCGCTGGGCATCCCAGTTGGTCGGATCGAGCGCGGCGGCCTCGCGAAGCATGTTCTCGGCAGCGGCCTCTTCCTGCTCGGCTTGGGCATCGTCGGGGATAAAGGGAATGCGGTAGTCGACAGCCTCGACCACCTTGGCAATCAGATGTCCGGCGCGGTCGCGATCATGCACGATGAGCGGCGCGGGGTTGCGGGTGAATTGTTCCATCAGACGCTCTACGGCGGTGCCATCGGTGAGCGGGATATTGTCGCGGCGCAAGGCCTCAAGAACGAGGCGATGGCAATCCTCTTGAATGGGATCGAATGCCATGGGGCCTCCTTTGCTGCGGTTAGGGTTCAAATGTCTCTATATAAGGTTCTAGTTTACCCGCATGTGGCACACCGGGGGTGTCGCACTTGGACTTGCACCTTTGCACCACGAAGACGGATGTCGCACAAATGTCGGCACCTTGGACGACCGAGTGGTATCACGGTGCCGCAAACGGTCGATTTTCGGCGGCGAACGGTGCATATTTTGGAGGGGCACCGTCCTGCCCGGGATATGTGGTCAACCTTGATAAAACGTTTGCCCAGCTTGGGGGTATGGATGCTGCACAAGGGTCTTCAGGGATAGAAAAAACGTTTCATCATTGGTAACTTTGGATGAATAACTGACCAACCAGAACGGTAAAATAATGTTTGTCTGAGCGTTGAGACGTTTAGACATCGCGCATTGTCATCGCCGGCAACGCGCAAAACGGTCCTAACGGAGCCAATTGGGTGCTCCGTTATATACACAAGTCTAAGAGGGGCTTGTTTAGGAGGCACAGTATGGGACGTTTTACCAATCCTCGCGATCTGTACTTTGGTGAGGGCGCTCGCCACGAGGTGAAGAACCTCAAGGGCAAGAAGGCCATCATCGTTTCTGGCGGCAGCTCTATGCGCCGTGGCGGGTTCTTGCAGGACGTTGAGGCCGACCTTAAGGAAGGCGGTTTCGAGGTCAAGCTGTTCGAGGGCGTCGAGTCCGATCCGTCCATCGAGACGGTCATGAAGGGCGCCGAGGCCATGCGCGAGTTCGAGCCCGACTGGATTATCGCCATCGGCGGCGGCTCGCCCATCGATGCCGCTAAGGCCATGTGGGTCTTCTACGAGTATCCCGAGGAGTCCTTCGATAACATCATCCAGCCGTTCAGCTTCCCTGAGCTGCGTCAGAAGGCTCACTTCTGCGCCATCTCCTCTACCTCCGGTACCGCTACCGAGGTTACCGCCTTCTCCGTCATCACCGACTACGCCAAGGGCATCAAGTACCCGCTGGCCGACTTCAACATCACCCCTGATGTCGCCATCGTCGACCCCGAGCTCACCTACACCATGCCCGCCAAGCTGTGCGCTCACACCGGCATGGACGCTCTGACCCACTGCATGGAGGCCTACGTTTCCACCTGCGCCTCTATGTTCACCGATGCCAACGCCCTGCACGGCATCCGCGAGATTGTTGAGTGGCTGCCCAAGTCCTATGCTGGCGACCACGAGGCCCGTCAGCACATGCACGAGGCTCAGTGCATCGCCGGTATCGCCTTCTCCTCGGGTCTGCTCGGCATCGTTCACTCCATGGCTCACAAGACCGGTGCTGCCTTCGAGAACGGCCACATCATCCACGGTGCTGCTAACGCTATGTACCTGGGCAAGGTCATCCAGTGGAACTCCAAGGATCCCCGTGCTGCCGAGCGTTACGCTTACGTGGCCAAGGAGATCCTGCACCTTCCCGGCGAGACCAACGAGGAGCTTATCGCTGCGCTCGTCCAGAAGATCCGCGACCTCAACGACCAGCTCAACATTCCGCAGTCCATCAAGGATTACGCGAATGGTGGCGTGAAGGTCGACGCCGAGAACCCGCAGATGGTTTCCGAGGAGGAGTTCCTCGCCAAGCTGCCCGAGATCGCTGCGAACGCCGAGACCGACGCCTGCACGCCCGAGAACCCGCGTGAGACCAAGGCTGCCGACTTCGAGAAGATCCTCAAGGCCTGCTACTACGACACCGACATCGATTTCTAATCGACTCTTGTTATCGTAACGAGGGGCTCCGCACGTATCCGTACGGAGCCCCTTTCTTTTTTCTTTTAGAGAATGGGATAGTTATGGCTGCAATTTTCAATAGCCCCAGCAAGTACATCCAGGGTCCGGGCGAGCTCGCCAAGCTCGGCTCCTATGTCGAGCCGCTCGGCGCTAAGGCCCTCGTCATCGTGACGCCTTCGGGCAAGAAGCGCGTCGGTGCCAAGATCGAGGGTGGTTTTGCCGAGGCTAAGGCCGAGCTGCTGTTTGAGGACTTTAACGGCGAGTGCTCCAAGGGCGAGGTCGATCGCCTGGTTGCGCTCGCTCGCGACAACGGTTGCGACATCATCGTCGGCGTCGGTGGCGGCAAGATCCTCGACACCGCGAAGGCCGTCGCCTATTACCTGGAGTCCCCGGTTATCATTTGCCCCACCATTGCTTCGACCGATGCCCCGTGTTCGGCACTTTCGGTGCTCTACACCGACGATGGCCAGTTCGATAAATATCTCTTCCTTAAGGCAAGCCCCAACATTGTCCTGATGGATACGACGGTTATCGCGGCGAGCCCGGTGCGCCTGACGGTTTCCGGTATGGGCGATGCGCTCGCAACCTACTTTGAGGCCCAGGCGACGCATGATGCCGACGGTGGCACCTGTGCTGGCGGCAAGGGCGGCATGGCCGGTCTGGCGCTCGCCAAGCTCTGCTACGAGACGCTTATGGCCGATGGCGTCAAGGCCAAGGTCGCGCTGGAGAAGGGTGCGCTCACGCCTGCCGTCGAGCATATCATCGAGGCCAATACGCTGCTTTCGGGCATTGGCTTTGAGAGCTCGGGCCTTGCTGCTGCTCATGCCATCCACAATGGTCTGACGATGCTGCCCGAGTGCCACGGCATGTATCACGGCGAGAAGGTCGCCTTTGGCACCATCGTTCAGCTGGTACTCGAGGATGCTCCGACTGAGAAACTCGAGGAAGTCTTGGGCTTCTGCATTGAGCTGGGCCTGCCGGTCACGATGAAGGAACTTGGCGTTGCCGAGCTTACGCGCGAGCAGGCTATGATTGTTGCCGAGGCCGCCTGCGCGCCCGATGACACCATGTGCAACATGCCGTTTGAGGTGACGCCCGAGATGGTCGCAAACGCCATCCTGGGTGCCGACGCGCTGGGCCACTACTATCTCATGGATGAGTAAATCAAGCTAAGGAAGGGGCAAAGCCAACAGATGGCTTTGCCCCTTTTTGCTATGGTGCAAACTAACCTGACCCCATCGCACCAAGTTGGTGCAAAGGGGTCAGGTTAGTTTGCACCAATCGTTGTTTGATGAAGGGCGGATTCTCGTATGGCGCTTCCTATGGTTTATGGCGGTCCCGGCCGGTATGTTCAGGGGCCGGGCGAAATTTCGCGTCAGGGCAGGTATTTGTCATGGTTGGGCTGCGCTGCCTATGTCTTGTTTGACCAGGGCACCGAGGATCGGCTGTGCAGGCAGATCGTCGATGGATTTCTGGATGAAGATCTAAGCGAGCCGTTCTTTAAGATTTACAACGGTCCGTGTACGGAAGATGCCGTTGTCGAAATGGCCAAGGAAGCCCAGGCCGAGTATTGCGACATGGTGGTGGGCATTGGCGGCGGCAAGATGCTCGATATCGCAAAGGCCGTTGCGTTTTATGCTGAGCTGCCGTTGTGTGTATGCCCCACGGCGGCCTCAATGGATGGTCCGTGCAGCGCGATTTCGGTGTTGTATCACGAGGATGGGTCGTTCGACCGCTACCTGATGCTCGAGAAGAATCCAGACCTGGTCGTGGTCGATACCAACGTGGTCGCGGCGGCCCCACTGCGTATGACGGTCGCTGGTATGGGCGATGCGCTGGCAACGTACTTCGAGGCGCGTTCGTGCGCCGCGGCGCACGGCGCCAACGAGCACGGTGGCGCGCCGGGGCACTTGGCACTGGTCGCGGCACGTGCCTGCTACGACACGCTTATGGAATGTGGCATCGCCGCTAAGCGTGACCTCAAGAAGGGTCGAATAACGCCGGCGGTTGAGCGCCTGATCGAGTGCAATATTCTGCTTTCGGGTGTCGGCTTTGAGAGCGGTGGTTTGGCGTTGGCTCATGCCATCGCCAACGGTCTGACGATTCTGCCCGAGTGCAAGGCCATGCACGGCGAGGCCGTGGCGTTTGGTCTGGTGGTCCAGCTTCGTCTGGAGCGTGCGCCCGAGCTTGAACAGGTGCTCGAGTTTTGTCAGCGCGTCGGTCTGCCGACGACGCTCGAGGAGCTGGGCCTTGGCGAGATTTCCGATGCCGACCTGATGAGCGTTGCGGATGCGGCCTTTAGAAACGAACGCAATATGGCCAACGAGCAGGCCAAGGTGACCAAGCAAAAGCTCGTCGAGCTCATGCGCGAGGCATAGCTTGGCGCTTGATCGACCTTGTGCAATCGGGGCGGCGATAGGCCATAGGCTATTTGCCGCAAAGGTGCTCCGCGTGTAATTTGCCCGAGGCACGGGCCGATAGCGTATTATTATCTCTTGCTTGTTTGCACTGCTCAGGGAGGGGCCGCGCATGGCGCAGGAACACGATCTGTTTGATGACATTATCGAGATCAGCAAGGGTTTCGACTTTCTTAAAAACCCGCTTGGCGGCGTGACCGACGCGCTCGATCCGTCGGCGCCGCAGTGGAATCCTGCCGACTACAAGGAGCGTCCGCGCGGCAACACGATTCCGTGTCTGACCTGCAAAAACGAAAAGAGCGGCTGCACCGCGTGCATGGACGTGTGCCCGGTCAACGCCATCGAGGTCGAGGAAGACGCCATCGAGATCCTCGATACCTGCCGCAAGTGCGGCCTGTGCGCTGCCGCCTGTCCGACTGAGGCGATTATTTCGCCGCGTCTGGCGCCCAAAAACCTTTACGACGACATTGTCTCGGCGGCTACAAGTCACGAGACCGCCTACGTTACCTGCACGCGCGCCCTTAAGCGCATGCCGCGCGAGAACGAGGTCGTCGTTGCCTGCGTGGGCGATATTACAGCCGAGACCTGGTTCTCGGTGCTGGCCGACTATCCCAACGTGAGTGTGTATCTGCCGCTGGGCGTGTGCGATAAATGCCGCAACACCGGTGGCGAGGACATGCTGGGCGAGGCGATTGCGAAGGCCGAGGAATGGGCTGGTACGGGTATGGGCCTGGAGGTCGACCCCAAGAGCCTCAAATGCCATAAGCGCCGCGAGTACGAGCGCAAGGAATACATGGAAAAGATCGCCCGCACCACGGGCCTGACGGTGACCAAGCTCAACCCGGCGACGGCGGCACTGGCTTCGGTGACGCAGAAGCTCAAAGCCCATCGCCATCAGATCACCCAGCTGGAGCGCGCGCTCAACACCATGTGCGGCACCACGACGGCCAAGCGTCGCCGTTCGCTCACCCATGGGCGCCAGCTGGTACTCTCGACGCTGCAAAACCACCCCGAGCTTGCCCAGAACATGCAGGTGAGCACGCCGGAGTGCGATTTTGACAAGTGCACGTCGTGCGGCGAGTGCGTTAACGCGTGCCCCACGTCCGCCTGCGATTTGGTGGGAAGCGGTCGCTTTGCACTGGAGTCCACGTATTGTTTGGGTTGCGGAGCCTGCGTCAAGGTTTGTCCCGAACATGCGCTCAAGCTGGTCGAACACGATGCGTCCAATCTGGTCGTCGTCGATCCCGAGGCCGAGGAAAAGGCCGCCCAGAAGGCGAAGGCTCACGAGGAGGCCGAGAAGGTCAAGGCCGAGGCAAAGGCCAAGCTCGATAAGATGCTCGATCAGGTGGAAAAGCTCGCAGACTAGTCAGCGACCCCTATCTCTGCTTCATTTGCGCCGCCGTGGCGTCCGGGTTCGCCTGGATGCTGCGGCGGCGCTATACTTATGCAGTTTGAAGTACCTGTATCAAAAGGAGCTGTCGTGTCCCTTTCCATCGGTATCGTGGGCCTGCCCAACGTGGGCAAGTCGACGCTGTTCACCGCGCTTACCAAAAAGACCGGCCTTGCCGCCAACTACCCGTTCGCCACGATCGACCCCAACGTGGGTATCGTCGATGTGCCCGATAGCCGCCTGCAAAAGCTCGCCGACATCGTCAACCCGGGTCGCATTGTGCCGGCTACGGTCGAGTTCGTCGACATCGCAGGTCTGGTGAAGGGCGCTAACGAGGGCGAGGGTCTGGGCAACCAGTTCTTGGCAAACATCCGCGAGACCGACGCCATCTGCGAGGTCGTGCGCTACTTTAAGGACCCCAACGTCATGCGTGAGGTGGGCCGCACCGGCGAGTTCGTCGATCCCGCCGGCGATGCCGACACCATCATGACCGAGCTTATCCTGGCCGACATGGGCACGCTCGAGAAGCAGCTGCCCAAGCTCGAGAAGGAGGCCAAGCGCGACAAGGAGCTCATGCCCAAGTTTGAGGTCGCCAAGCGTCTGCTTGCCTGGCTCAACGAGGGCAAGCGCGCCGCATCCATGGAGATGACTGACGAGGAGCGCGCCGCCGCCAAGGGCCTGTTCCTGCTCACCATGAAGCCCATCCTGTATGTGGCCAACGTGGACGAGGATATGCTCAACGAGGACCTGGCGCCCATCGATGGCGTCAAGCCGCTGCCGATCTGCGCCAAGATTGAGGCCGAGCTTTCCGAGCTCGATCCCGAGGACGCTGCCGACTACCTGGAGAGCCTGGGCCTGGAGCAGCCCGGCCTGGACGTGCTCGCGCAGGCCGCCTACAAGCTGCTTGGCCTGCAGTCGTTCTTTACGGCCGGCGAGATGGAGGTCAAGGCCTGGACGGTGCGTCAGGGTGCGACCGCTCCGCA
>OGFJ01001840.1_pt1 | contig 12589 bp, 9 predicted proteins | sample 1570861 | NCBI WGS metagenome assembly OGFJ01 (sample SAMEA2582060, study PRJEB24529) | metagenome | biome: Human gut stool | place: China | collected 2011
GAGGACCCCCTTGGGGAAAGCGCGACCCGTTCTGGACGCAGATTCCGGGACGTACTTTCCGCAACGCCCGGTCATCCCATGCCCCCACAATCTCGGCGTATAAAAAACGAGGGAAGGCACGCGTCCTTCCCTCGTTACGGGCAATAGGTAGCCGCTCGCCTACATCAAGCGCAGGCTGACGTCCTTGAGCTGGGCGCCAGAAACGGCACTCGGGGCGCCCGACATGAGGTCGGAGCCACTGGCCGTCTTGGGGAACGCCATGACGTCGCGGATAGAATCGGAACCGGTGAGCAGCATGCACACGCGGTCCAGGCCCAGAGCGAAACCGCCCATCGGGGGCGCACCAAACTTGAGCGCCTCCATGAGGAAGCCAAACTGAGACTCGGCGCGCTCTTCGGTAAAGCCCAGGAGCTTAAGCATGGACATCTGCATCTCGGCGTTGTGGATACGCATACCACCGCCACCGGCCTCAAAGCCGTCCATGACAAAGTCGTAGGTGCAGGAGCCGGCTGCCAGCGGGTCAGCCTCGATCTTAGCGATGTCGGTCTCGGTCGGCAGGGTGAAGGGCTGGTGCTCGGCAGCATAGGCCTTGCGATCCTCGTCCCAGTGGAACAGCGGGAAGTTGACGACCCACAGGAAGTCGTGGCCCTCGCGCTTGACCTCGAGCGCATTGGCCATGTGGGAACGCATGCCGCCCAGGATCTCGTCGGAGAGCAGGCGCGGGCCGGCGGCGAACATCACAAGGTCGCCGGGCTCGACGTCCATGCGCTCGCGCAGGGCAGCCATCTCCTCGTCCGAGAAGAACTTGACGATGGGGCTGTTAATGGAGCCGTCCTCGCGGAATGCGATCCAGGCCAGGCCCTTGGCGCCAAACGTGGAAGCCACGCCGGCAAGCTTATCGATCTTGGCGCGAGCCCAGGCACCGGCGCCCTTGGCGTTGATGGCCTTGACGACAGAGCCCTCCTCGTTCGCGGCAGTCGCAAAGACCTTGAACTTGGAGTTGGCGAAGATGTCGGTCAGGTCGACCAAGTGCATGTCATAGCGGGTATCGGGCTTGTCGGAGCCATAGGTGTCCATGGCCTCCCAGTAGTTCATGCGACGCAGCGGCGTGGGCATCTCGACACCCATGCGGCCGAAGGCATCGGCAAGAACCTCTTCGAGCGCGCTCATAACGTCGTTCTGGTCCACGAAGGACATCTCGATATCGACCTGGGTGAACTCGGGCTGACGGTCGGCACGCAAGTCCTCGTCGCGGAAGCATTTGGCAACCTGATAGTAGCGCTCGACGCCACCGACCATAAGCAGCTGCTTCAGGAGCTGCGGGGACTGCGGCAGGGCGTAGAAGTTGCCCGGCTGGATGCGGCTGGGGACGATGAAGTCGCGGGCGCCCTCGGGCGTAGACTTGAACAGGGAGGGCGTCTCGACCTCCATGAACTCACGGTTGTGCAGCGCCTCGCGAATGGCAAAGGTAAAGTCGGAGCGCAGCTTGAGGTTGGCCATCATCTCGGGACGACGAAGGTCCAGATAGCGATAGCGCAGGCGGGTGTCCTCGCTGGTCTCGATGCCGTCCTCGATTTGGAACGGCGGGGTGACGGACGTGTTGAGCACCTCGGCGTGGTCGGGCAGGACCTCGATCTCGCCGGTCGCGAGCTTGGTGTTGGTGGTCTCCTCGCCACGGGCGCGCACGACGCCGTGAATCTTGATGGGCCACTCGGGACGCATGGTCTCGGCGATCTTAAAGGCGTCGCCGTCGGAGTGCTCGGGGTCGAAGGTGAGCTGCGTGATGCCCTCACGGTCGCGAAGGTCGCAGAAGATAAGGCCGCCGTGGTCGCGGCGACGGCTCACCCAACCGGTGAGGGTGACCTCTTCGCCCACGTTCTCGAAGCGAAGCTCGCCGCAGGTACGGGTGTGCATGGAATGCTCATCGATGGGACGGGTCTGGCTCATACCAGTGATCCTCCTTTATGGATCTGTGCCGCCCCGTGTCGTTCCGGGCGGCGTCGTACAGATTTGCCCAGCCTGCGTAAACCGCGCAGCCAGACATGGCGTTCTATCTTATCGCACTCGCGTCGATGTGCCGCGAAAAAGTGGCTCCTGCCCAAAGACTTGACGGAGACGAAACAATTGACGCGCCGCGACACCCGCCCGCGCTCGTCACGTGCGACAATATGCCCCAATAAAACAGCACTCGGAAAGGCCCGCCATGACTGCACGCCTCATCGTTATGGATATCGACTCCACGCTCATCAACCAGGAGGTCATCGACCTGTTGGGCGAAGAGGCCGGCGTGGGCGAGCAGGTGGCACAGATCACCGAACGCGCCATGCGCGGCGAGCTTGACTTTAAGCAGGCGCTCGTGGAGCGCGTGGGGCTGCTCGCCGGCCTGGACGGGAGCGTGTTCGAGCGCACCTTTGAGCGCGTGACATTTACCCCCGGCGCGTTGGAGCTTGTGCGCTCGGCACACAGCAAGGGCTGGAAGGTCGGCGTCGTGAGCGGCGGTTTCCACGAGGTCGCTGACAAGATCGTGGCTGCCGCGGGTATCGACTTTTGCCTGGCTAACCGCCTGGAAGTCGTAGACGGCAAGCTCACCGGCAAGCTGGCGGCAGACATCGTGACCAAGGAGTCCAAGCTCATCCAGCTGCTAGATTGGGCAGTTGAGTGCGGCGCCGACATGGCCCATACCGTCGCGATCGGCGACGGTGCCAACGACATCCCCATGATTCAGGCCGCGGGCACGGGCATCGCGTTTTGTGCCAAGCCCAAGACGCGCGAGGCCGCCCCGTTTGCCATCGACGAGCGCAATCTGATGCTCGCCATGGACATCATCCTGCGCGACTAGCCAATCCGTCTAGCAATTGAATCAGTCTGTCCTATAGTTTCCGAACAATTCTGCTTTAGTGTTCGGAAACATACCCTTTGAGTGCTAAACTTTGCGCCGTCGAAGGGAACATATATGGATAAGCGAGATCTAGAGCAGCTGCTGAGCGATGTTGCCGGCGGAGCAGTCATCCCTGCCGACGCCCTCACGCGCATCCAGACGGCTCCGACCGCCGATTTGGGCTTTGCGCAGCTCGACCTTTCGCGCGGGGTGCGCCAGGGAGCCGGCGAGGTTGTCTACGGGGCCGGTAAAATCGCCGATCAGATTGCCGCCATTATCGAAGCACTGCGCGATGCCGGCCAGGAGCGCATCCTGGTCACGCGCCTGGATGCCGAAAAAGCCGCGCGCACCGCTGAGCTTCTCGGCAACGGCATCGACCTGGGATATGTCCCGGACGCACAGCTCGCCCTCGTGGGCGGCAAGCCCTCCCCTACCGGCAACGGACGCATCGTCGTCGCCTGCGCCGGCACGAGCGACCTGCCCGTCGCCGAGGAAGCCGCGTTGACGGCCGAGTTCTATGGCAACGAGGTCGACCGCCTCTACGACGTAGGTGTCGCCGGCCTGCACCGCCTACTCGCGCATGCCGAGGAGCTTGCTCAGGCGCAGGTGGTCATCGCCATCGCCGGCATGGAGGGCGCACTGGCGAGCGTTGTCGGCGGCCTGGTAAGCTGTCCGGTCATAGCCGTTCCCACCAGCGTGGGTTACGGCGCGAGCTTTGGTGGCGTAGCCGCGCTGCTCGCCATGCTCAACTCCTGCGCCAGCGGCGTTTCGGTCGTCAATATCGACAACGGCTTTGGTGCCGCCTACCAGGCAAGTCTTATCAATCATCTGAGCGCCGGCACGCCCTGCGCCCGTTAAGGAGCATTCCATGTCCAATCATCAGCACACGCTTATCATCGACGGCACCTCGGGCATCAGCGGCGATATGACCGTCGCGGCCCTGCTCGACCTAGGCGCCAGCGAGGAGCACCTGCGCGAGCAGCTCGCCACGCTGCCGGTCGACGGCTTTACGATCGCCGTCACACGCGTAAGCAAGCATGGTATCGACGCCTGCGACTTTGATGTTCAGCTGGCTGAGGAGCTCGAGAACCACGACCACGACATGGTCTGGCTCTACGGCAACGAAGCGGGCACCGAGCACACACATGAGCATGAGCACTACCATCATGATCATGGCGAGCACGAACACGAGCACTGCCACGAGCATGACCATGAGGCCCACGGTCATGGCCACGAGGGTCACCATCACGCCCACCACCATCACCACCGTTCCTTGGCGGACGTCACCGCCATCATCGATGACTCGCAGCTAAGCGATGGCGCCAAGCGTCGCGCGCTCGCCATCTTTACCGCGCTCGCCGCCGCCGAGGCCATGGCCCACGGCAAAACGACCGAGACCGTCATGTTCCACGAGGTGGGCGCCATCGACTCCATCGTCGACGTCTGCTCTGTCGCCATCTGCCTCGATGACCTAGGTATTGAGGACATCGTGGTCGAGTCGCTCTCCGAGGGTCGCGGCACCATCCGCTGTGCCCACGGCCTTATGCCCATTCCTGTCCCCGCTGTCGTCAACCTGTGCCAAGCGGGCAATATCGCCCTCACGCCCGCGCCGGTCGCCGGCGAGCTCGTGACGCCCACGGGCGCCGCCATCGTCGCCGCACTGCGCACGTCCGAGCACCTGCCGGCCCGCTACCGCATCGAGGCCGTCGGCTACGGCGCCGGTAAGCGCCCCTACGAGGGTTGCTCCGGTACGCTCCGCTGCCTGCTCGTTCACACGGACGCATAGCCATGGATGCCCGCAAGGCAAAAAGCCGCGCCGCCATCGTCGCGGCGTTCTCCGAACTGCTGCGCGAAGAGGACTACGGCAAGATCACCGTCGGCGACATCATCGCTCGCGCCCATGTGGGTCGGGCCACGTTCTATGGCCTCTTCAAGAGCAAAGATGACCTACTGTCCGAACTCGTGAGCGACATCTGCACCCACGCCCTCGACGACGATGGCACACCGCTCGATGATCCGCTCGTACAAGTCGAGCATATCCTCAACAACCTCTGGGAACGCCGCCAGGGCGTACGAGCCCTCGTAGCCGGCGCCGGCTCACGCGTCTTCGCCGACTGCTTACGCAAGACCATCATGTCACGAGCAGCCGAAACCGTCCCCACCGACCCAAACGGCCCCGCCGCCACCATGGACCGAAGCTTCCTACTACACCACATAGCCTCAAGCTTCGTAGGAATGGTCCAATGGTGGGCCTGGCACAACTTCCAAGCCGACAAAGCCGACGTAGCCAAAGACTACCTATCAGCCATAAAGCCTCTCTTCACCTAAGTAAGAAGCTCATCCCAAAGCATCACCCCAACCCAGGGCGCCACGCATCCCAAAGTATCAACAACAGCTCAACGCCCCTATCAGCAACAAGCCCCTCCCATCCAAATTCAGATATATGTTGGGTTGCTTGCTCGAGCGCAGCAAAGATCCCACAGCTGGCCGCATGGGGTAACTTCCCAGCGCATTCCGCAGGACGCAAAAAGGCTCGCCGCACGAAGTGCGCAGCGAGCCTTTTTGCATGTCCGAGGACGCGCTGGGAAGTTACCCCATGCGGACGGCGGACAACCTATGTAGCCTCAGACTAGAACATGCCCAAGAAGCCATGCACAAACAGCGCGGCCACAATAGCACCGACAAACGGCGCGATGCCAGGAACAAGCAGACCATACTTCCAGTTGTTGTCGGCCTTGTTCTTGATCGGCAGCACCTGATAGGCCATGCGAGGACCAAGGTCACGAGCCTGGTTCATGGCGAAGCCGGTGATGCCGCCCATGCCCATGCCGACAGCCCAAACGATCAGGCCGACGCAGATTGCGAGCATCAGAACGTTCTCGCCGGCGCGGCTAGCGGCAGCAAGGATGGCGCTGATGAACACGAAGGTGCAGATAGCCTCGCAGAAGAAGTTACGAGCATAGTTCGTGCCCTCGGTGGTGGGGTTGGTCGAGAAGATGTTGCGCTGGGCAATGGGGTCGACGACGTCCTCGGAAGCCTTGAACTCATCGGCATACATAAACCAAGCGATCACGGCACCCACAAAGCCGCCGAGCATATCGGCAAGCATGAAGGGGATGCAGTTGCCCCACGGCACCAGGCCGACGATGCACTGGGCAAGCACCATGGCGGGGTTCATGCACACAGCGCCACCAAAGACAAACAGGCAGACCGAGATGCCAAAGGACCAGGTGGTGATGGCAAACATATGGCCGGAGCCCTGATACTTGGTGCCCTTGAGCACGGTATCGCAGTGCACGCCCACGCCAAAGACGATCATGAGGGCCGTCGCGCCGAATTCGCAGAGGAGTTTGGTAAGCATAAAACCTTATCTTTCTTATCGGTTACAAACGATTCGTTTAAGCCGCGCACTAGTGCTGTGCGACGACAACACCCAGGCCATCGGGGATGACGGCGACCTTGGCGTCGGCACCCTTCATCTCAAAGGCGAGCTTGAGCGCCTCCTCGAGGGTGTTGACCGGCGTCATGTGCATATCCTTGAGCATCTGGTGATCGCACAGGTCGGTAACCATGATCACGGGGTGATGTGCCAGGATGCGAGCGAAAATCTGGCTCGTCCACTGGTCGGGCAGGGTCTCGTCCTTGGGACGATCGATGCAGGCGCGCTCAAACTCCGCCGGATCGTTGTCGGCGATGTTGTGATAGAAGCCCTCGCCGCCGTGACCGTCGGCACAACCAGCGACATCGATAATCACGCCACCCTCGGGAAGCGTGGCCTCGGCAGCGCACATGCCCTTCACGGCCTGGTAGATATTCTGGTCGAGCGGGTAGCCGCCGTTGGTGGTGATGGCGATCTCGCACTCGACGGGCTCAACGCCGGCAAGGCTCTTCACGAACTCGCAGCCAGCCTCGTGCGCCTTGTGGATGTCGCCGGCAAAGGAGCCAATGACCTCGTGCTTGCCGTTGAGCACCACGTTGAGCACAAAGGCAAGGTGGGCCATCTCAGCGGCGGCAAACATGTCCTCGCTCACGTGGTTGTGGCACAGGTTGCCGGCGCGCGAATGGGAATCGTTCACAAACTGGCCGTTGTGGTTGTACATGATGGTCTTGTAGCTGGCGATGCCAGGCAGGACGGACTTGCGGCTGCCAGAGAAACCGGCAAAGAAGTGCGGCTCAATGAAGCCCTCGGCAAGCAGCAGATCGCAATCGGCAGCAATCTTGTTGATGATGCACTCGCCACCAGAAGGCAGGGTGCCGATCTTTTTCATCATGCTGTCGTCAGTCGCGACGTGCATAACGATTTCCTCGTTGGCAACGATCTCCTCGCCATATTTGTTGACGAGTTCCTCGTGCGTCGACGGACGGTGCATACCCGTAGCAACCAAAATACGCACACGGGCCTCGGGCGCAGCGGCATGAATGTGATGCAGCAGAATAGGCATCGTCACACGCGAAGGAACGGGACGCGTATGATCGGAGCTAATAATGACGATATCCTTTTTGCCAGCACAAAACTCCTCGAGCGAAGGCGAGCCATAAGGGTTGGCAAGCGACTCCTCTACCAGCTCTTCCTGCAATTTCGTAGTCTTAAACTCGTTTTGATGACCTTCCATCACACCCGCGAAGTTCTTGTCCTCGAGCTCCAGATGCAACGTCTTGTGGTCAAACGGCAGTTCACATTCAAACAATGATGAGCGCCCTCTTCCTTTCAACTGACACACTAGATAAACCGTTGGAAGGATACGCCGCTCACCGAAAAACACCACCGTCTACCGACTCATTAACACAACGTTCATATTTGACCCATAACAAAACGACCGCGATCCCAAACAGGACCGCGGCCGCCACAGTCGTAAGGCGAGAAGCGCCAAATGCGCCACCAGGATAGACCCCCTCCAAAACGCGCGAAGCGCGCCATTCTTCTCCTCAACTCTAATCCCTGAAGACCGAGGACGAAGGGACCCGATGGGTTTCCCTCTGAATGCATTCCGCAGCACGAAGCCCCATCAAAGTGCGCGAAGCGCGCCATTATTCCCCCAGCCAGTAATCCACCGAAGACCGGACATCGTAGGGCCCGCCATCAGCTTACTTTTAGGCACACTCCGCAGGACGCAAGAAGCCCTCGCCGCACGAAGTGCGCAGCGAGGGCTTCTTGCATGTCCGAGGACGTGCCTAAAAGTAAGCTGATGGCGGGCCCGGACGACTACAGGGCTATCGATTACCCCGTGTTCTGCAGTCCTGCCGAGACGCCGGTCACAGTCGAAAGAATCAGGCTCATGTACTCGGCCTTCTTCTCCTCGGCCATCTCGTCCTGGTTCATGCGCACCTCGCGAAGGGCGCGAACCTGGGCGATAGACAGGGCGTCGACGTAGGGGTTGCGCACGCGGACGGCGCAGCCGAGCACGCGGCGACGCTGCAGCGGCCACTCGTCACCGACGATGGCAAGGACCCACTTACGGGTGAGCTGCATCTCGGTGAAGACCTTCTCGGACAGATCCTGGCGATCGCCCAGGTGCAGGTACATCTTGGCGATGCGCTGATCGGTCTTAGCGATCGACATCTCGATGTTGTCGATGAACGTGCGGAAGAACGGCCACTCCTGGTAGGCAGCCTTGAGCTGGTCAAGGTCGCCCAACTGCTCGCAGGCGGTGCCCAGGCCGTACCAAGCGGCCAGATTGATGCGTGCCTGGCTCCAGCTAAAGATCCACGGAATGGTACGCAGGTCGTCGAGCGACTTGGCGCCCAGGCCGCGCTTGGCGGGACGCGAGCCGATTGGCAGCAGACCGACCTCGGTCAACGGCGTCACGGTCGAGAACCACGGTGTAAAGTCCTCGGTGTTCAGCAGGTCCAGATAGCGCTCATGGCTTACTGCGTTGAGCTTCTCCGCCATATCCCAGAACTTCTGCGTGGTCTCGGTGTTGGTCTTCTCGACGCTCGGGGCCGACTGCAAAAGCGTTGCGGCGGCAACGGACTCAACATGGCGCTGAGCCAGCGTGCGGTTGCCGTAACGGGCAAAGATGACCTCGCCCTGCTCGGTGAGCTTAAAGAAGCAGTTGACCGAACCCTTGGGCTGCGCCAGCACGGCCTTGTTGGCCGGACCGCCGCCACGGCCCACGGCACCGCCGCGACCGTGCATGAGCACCAGGTCGATATCGTTCTTCTCGGCCCACTTGGCAATGCGCTCCTGCGCGGAGTGCAGCGCGAGCATGGCCGTGGTAGGACCGGCATCCTTGGAGGAGTCGGAATAGCCCAGCATGACCTCCATGCGGCGGTTGGTCTGGGCAAGGCGCTTTTGCACCACGGGCAGCGTAAGCATCTGGTCGAGCACGTCGACGCAGCCCTCGAGGTCCTCGAGCTGCTCGAACAGCGGGATCACGTCGAGCTCGGGGACATCCTCCTCGTGTGCAAAGGACAGGTGGGCCAGCTCAAAGACGTCGGCCACATGCTGGGCGCTCTTGGTGAACGAGATGATGTAGCGGTGCGCCATCTTCTTGCCGTAGCGCTTTTGGATGGAACCGATGGCACGGAAGGTGTCGATAACCTCGCGCGTCATGGGCTGCAGGTCGCCATGGATACCGTTCTCGTGGATATCCTTGAGGGCGCGGGCGTGCACCACGGAGTGCTGACGGAACTCCATCTCGACCATGTGGAAGCCGAAGGACTCGACCTGCCAGATGATGGTCTGGACCGGGCCGTAGGCGGCACGGACGGCACCGCAGGCGGCCAGGGAGCGCTGGACGACGCGCAGGTCATCCAGGAACTCATCGGCGCTGTGGTACATGGTATCGGTGATGCGACGGACGGTGGCGTTCAGACGGTCGGCCATGACGAGCATAACGGCGCGATGCGGCTCGTGCTCGGAGATCAGTTCAGCACGTGCGGTGTACTGAGTGCTCATCTCGACCTGATGGTTCCACAGGTTGATGAGTTCGGCAGACGGCTTGCTGTAGGTGGCCTCAAGCGTCAGGTTACGGCCGATGCGGCGGCACTTGTCCTCGAGCTTGAGCACCATATGGGTGAAGTACTTGGCAGCAACCTCGCGGCTCACCTTGGCGGTGACATTGGGGTTGCCGTCGCGGTCGGAACCGATCCAGCTGCCGGGGTGGAAGAACGCCGGGCACAGCGGCGGCACGGTGCCGGCCTTGTCGCCCAGCACCCAGTCATCAAAACGACGATAGATAACGGGAATGACGTCGAACAGCGTGTTATCGAAGATGTCGATGATGGTATCGGCTTCTTCGACCGGCGTGGGCTTCTTGAGCGCGATGGGGCTCGTACGCACCAGAGCGTCGATCTCCTGCAGCATATGGCGCTCGTTCTCCACCAGGTCGGAGCCGCCCAGGCGCGGACGCTCCTCCAGCAGGTTGGAGATACGGCGAATCTTGCCCTCGACGGCCTTACGACGGGCCTCGGTGGGATGTGCGGTAAAGACAGGGTGGAACTCGAGCTTGTCGAGCAGCTCGTTGGCGCCCTCGACACCCATCTCGTTTACCAACTGGTGATAGGCGACGGTGAGTTCGTTGGCGGGATCGACCTCGGTATCGGTCGACGCACCTGCCTCGCGCTCGCGCAGCTGCGCCACGCGGTAGTTCTCCTCCGACAGGTTTGCCAGATGGAAGAAGCTCGTAAAGGCGCGGACGATAACCTGCTGCTTATCGAGCGGCAGACTGTCGATCAGATCAACGACCTCGCGAAACGCCACGGCGGTGGGCTCGTCGGCAGTGGGCACGCCCTGCTCGTCGACGGACTCGTCGGCAGCACGGGTGCCGGGGTTTCCGGCATTGGCCACAATCTCGGCTGTCAAAATCTTGTCGAACAGGTCCGCGATCTCGGGATCATACTCGCTAAGCACACGGCGCTCCAGGCGCAAGAACAGCGCCAGATTGTCGCGCAGCTCCTCGGGGATCTCGATCTCGGCGAGACGCTCCTTGGATTCGGCATTCGAGCCGATTCGGTTAACGAGGCGGTTGACCACGGCAGCGACGCGCGCCGCGGCTTCGGGTACAGACTGGTTGCTTAGGTTCTCAGCCACGTTTCCTCCCATTCCTCCTTCTATGCACGTAACATGCGGTATTTATTATAGGCACTCGGCAAAAACTTTCGACGCTGATTGCGCTTTACCACACAAAAGTATTTTCTGCATTGCAAGGCTTTTTGCCCCAAATGGTCGTATTTCTCGGTGGGCGGCATATGCAAACGGGGGCATTCCGCATAAATGCGAAACACCCCCGTAACAATCGCTCTCAATGAGCTGAGCGCTTTAGTGAGTCCACAGCTCAAAAATCATGCGCTACAGGCGCTCACGAACCGCCTCGACCACGTTGGCCAGATCGACGAGGGCCTCGTCATGGCTCTCCATGTCGCGCACCTTGACCTTGCCGGCGGCAAGCTCGTCGCCGCCCAAGACCAAAATGAGCTTAGCGCCCACCTTGTCGGCCTGCTTAAACTGAGCCTTAAGCGAACGACCCTGATAGTCTGCCTCGGTCACGATACCTGCGGCGCGAAGCTCCTGCGTAATGGCAAAGACGTTCTGGCGCAACTCCTTGCCGGCATTGGCGACGTAGACACACGGGGTCTCCTCGGCGCCCAGGTCGCTGCCAAAGGCCTGCAGGGCCAGCAGGGCGCGCTCAAAACCGACGGCGAAGCCGACGCCGGCCGTGGGCTTGCCGCCCTCGAGCTCGACCAGGCCATCGTAGCGGCCGCCGCCACCGATGGAGCCGACGCCGGCGCCAGGGGCCTCGACCTCAAAGACGGTACGGGTGTAGTAGTCCAGGCCGCGCACCAGGGTGGGATCCTCGACGTACTCGATACCGGCGACGTCCAGATAGCGCTTGACCTGCTCGTAGTGCTCGCGGCACTCATCGCACAGGTTGTCGCCCATCAGCGGGGCGTCGGCCATGATCTCGCGGCAGTGGTCGTTCTTGCAGTCGAAGGCGCGCAGCGGGTTAAGCTCGGCGCGCTCGCGGCACTCGTCGCACATCTCATCGGCGTGGTCGAGAATGAACTGCTTAACCTGCTCGCGATAGGCCGGACGGCATTGGGCATCGCCCATCGAGTTAATGAGCAGACGGAGCTTGGACAGATCGAAGCCCAGGCGCTTGTAAAACTCCATGAGCATAATGATGCACTCGGCGTCTGCCGCCGGATCGGGAGCGCCGAGCCACTCGATGCCCACCTGATGGAACTGGCGCAGGCGGCCCTTCTGGGGACGCTCGCCACGGAACATGGCCTCGGCGTAGTAAGCCTTAAACGGCGTGGAGCCCTGGGGCACCAAGTTGTTCTCCACGACGGCGCGCACCACGCCAGCCGTGCCCTCGGGACGAAGCGCCAGGCGCTGCTTGGGCTTGAGCTTGGTATCGGTGCCCTCGGTAAAGACGCGCTCCAGGTTGGCGCCGCTAAACACGCGGAACATCTCCTTGCGCACGACGTCGGTCGACTGGCCGATGCCGTGGACAAACACGTCCACCTGCTCGATGGCGGGCGTCTCGATGGGCTTAAAGCCAAACGGCTCGAACACGCCAGCAGCGATCTGCTGCATCTTTTGCCAGGCGCGCATCTCAGCGCCGATAAGGTCGCGGGTTCCCTCCGCCTTCTGTGCCTGCATGGGCAAACACCTTTCTTTTGTATCGCGTCATAGGTAGTGGTCATTATACGGCACAAACACAAACAGCGGCGGTGCATCTGACCGAACGAGGGTATGGGGACTCGTTC